>OQVH01001752.1_pt1 | contig 12875 bp, 9 predicted proteins | sample 1691641 | NCBI WGS metagenome assembly OQVH01 (sample SAMN03418286, study PRJEB22391) | human gut metagenome | biome: human-gut; feature: organic feature; material: feces | host: Homo sapiens | place: Italy | collected 2013-04
ATGCGGCTGTTAACCGCAGTGTCGTTGGTTCGAGTCCAACAGGGGGAGTTTTTTTATGCCTGTAAACAAGGAATTGTTTACAGGCACTTTTTATATGTTTGTATAAATATCCGTTATATATATCGTAATATTTGACCGAATCAAGTAATCCCCTATAGAATGTTTTCTGATAACAGACTGGAAACTATTTCGAAATCATGCTAGAATGAAATTGGTTTGGTTAAGAAAGAATAATTTATGAGAAAGAAGCAGAAAAATGGAATTATTTGATATCATAGATGAAAACGGAAATCCCACTGGAAAGATCGTAGAACGGAGTATTGCTCACGCAGAAGGAATCCCTCATCGTACTGCTCATATCTGGATCATCCGTCGGAGGAATGAAAAAACAGAGATCCTTCTTCAGAAAAGATCCAGAAACAAGGACTCCTTTCCTGGAAAATTTGATACTTCATCTGCAGGTCACATACAGGCGGGAGATGAACCAATGGAATCGGCATTACGGGAACTGAAAGAAGAACTGGGAATCCATGCGGAATCAGCTGATCTGCAGTTTGCAGGAAAATTCCCCATATCTTTTGCCAGAGAATTTCATGGAAAAATATTCCGGGATGAAGAAATCGCTTTTGTTTATATTTACGATCACCCTGTAGAGATCGATCATCTTACACTTCAAAAGGAAGAAGTAGAAGAGGTACAGTGGTTTGATCTGGAAGAAACGTATCAGCAATGCAGTCAGCACAGAGATAAATTCTGTGTTCCGCTGGGAGGTCTGCAGCTTGTACGTCAATTTATAAAAAGTAACGGCAATACAATAAAGGAGTGAAAGATCATGAGAAAAGATTTCGGAGCAAAGCCTTACACTTATCCACAGCCGGTATTAATGATCGCTACATATGGTGAGGATGGAAAACCGGATGTTATGAATGCAGCCTGGGGAGGAATCAGCGATGATAAGGAAATTTCCATCTGTGTCAGTGAAAATCATAAAACAACTGAAAACATCCTGAAAAAAGGCGCTTTTACAGTAAGTATGGCAGATGTGGAGCATATGACAGCCTGCGACTATGTAGGAATTGTTTCCGGAAACAAAGAGCCGGATAAATTTGTAAAAGCCGGATTTACAGCAGAAAAATCTGAAAAAGTAGATGCACCTATTATCAAAGAGCTTCCAATCTGTATAGAATGTAAGCTGAAAAGCTATGATAAAGACACCTGCCGGCTGATCGGTGAGATCGTAAATGTCAGCGTGGATGAGAGCGTTCTGGATGAAAATGGAAACGTAGATGTTGCAAAAGCAGCACCGATCACTTTTGATCCGTTCAACAATGCATATATCCGTCTTGGCGAAAAAGTCGGCGATGCTTTTAAAGCCGGAACGGCACTGAAATAAATAATATCTACTGAAATACAGAAAGTCTCTTTCACAGGTACAGATAAAAAATTATCTTCTGGAAGAGACTTTCTATTTGTTATAAATATTCTTTAATTCAGAACTCCTAATTCTTTAAAGGCCTGAAAAATCCCGTCCTGATCATTACTCTTTGTTACAAAAGAGAAATGTTTTTGCAGCTCAGAAGGTGCATTTCCCATCAAAACTCCACATCCTACTGCCTCCAGCATTTCCAGATCATTATAATTATCTCCGAATGCAATAGTACTGGTAAGAGGGATTTTTCGAAGATCACAAAGATATTTTACAGCTTCCGCTTTGTTTATGCCGCCAGCCATGATCTCCAGAAGAGAATCGGAAGATCTTGCAATAGATAATTCCGGAAAATATTTGCGAAGAAGTGTTTCTGACGGTGACATATATTCAGAATCGCACATACACAGGATTTTATCTACCATAAGCGTATCTGAGAGAGACTGAAGGGATCCCTCTATAGAGGTAGTTTCCACAACCGTTTCTTCATGGATCACATGAGGGTCTGTCCGGTCTTTTACGATCCAGTCTTCTGAGGTAAAAACATTCCAGGTCACGTGAGGACATTTTTTTTCGATCACATCAATGATTTTGGAAGCGTCGGAAATGCTTATTCCTTTTTCGTAAAGGATATTTTGATCTTCATCCAGGATTAGTGCACCACTGAATGCAATGGTACAACAATGGAAATCATTTTTTTTAATAATAGGACGGATGCCGGAAGGGCTTCGTGCTGAAGAAATAGTAAACAGAACGCCCTGATCTGTCAAAGTATGAATGGCGGAACTAGTCAGCGGAGATACCACATGTTCTGAGGTTAGTAAAGTGCCGTCAATATCGCTGAAAACAGCCTGTGGCTTAAATGAAGATAATGGTTTCATATTCGAGATCCTTTCTGTAAAAGATGAGTATAGGTGTTTCTGTATATAAAATAGCACATAAATAACAAAATAAAAATATATCCAGATTTCATTATGACAAAGCTTTTTTTGGAGCCAGTGCAGTAGATGCCTCTTTTGGAGCATCGGCCACTAGAGAGATCGAAGCAGCTGTGAAACGCTGCGTGTATGCCAATGCAGAGGAAAGCTATCTTCTGGCGGACCATACCAAGTTTGGCAAAAAAAATCTCATAAAATATAATGATGTCAGTGAGTACCAGTTGATCTTTACCGATGAAGAATTGGAAACAGAGCAGAAAAATAAAGTGATCCGACAGGGTGGAAGATTTTGTGAATAGCAAAAATACAGAAATCTGTTGACAGAAGATAAATCTGCAGATTATATATAAATATAACAGATTCACGAAAAAGCCTCGGATTATTCAGAAAATTCATGCTTGTAGGTGAATATAGGATATGATAACATAAAAAATATCATTTTTGTAAAAACGCAAAAAAAGGAGGTGCTGACATGCGCTCAATGAGAAAAAATGCATACAGGAGAGCTATATCTTCCTAATGATGATGAGATCATCCAGGATCAGATCAAAAAGCTGGATCGACTTTATGATTTCAATATGACACGTCCCACACAGTTGGATAAAAGAAATGCTGAAAGAGATACTACACTATGATATAAGAGTGGAAGGAATGTCCGGCTTTTGAAAAATCAAAAAGAAGCAGGTTGATAGGAACAGGAATGGATGAGGACCTGTCTGATGCTGAAAGAAAAGAGGATAAATTATGGGAATGAATGAAACACCGTCAGCAGACCGTGTACATATCGGTTTTTTTGGCAGAAGAAATGCAGGAAAATCCAGTATCGTAAATAAGGTGACAGGCCAGGAGCTGGCTGTGGTATCCGATGTAAAGGGAACTACTACAGATCCGGTAAGTAAGGCCATGGAACTACTTCCTATGGGCCCGGTGGTAATCATAGATACACCAGGTATTGATGATGAAGGACATCTTGGAGAACTTCGCGTCCGCAAGGCGAAACAGGTGCTGAACAGAGTGGATGTAGCAGTTCTTGTAGTAGATGCCACTGTGGGAAAAACCAGTGTGGATGAAGAATTGATCCATATTTTTAAAGAAAAGGAGATTCCATATCTGGTTGTTTATAACAAGGCAGATCTGCTGAAAACAAAAGATGGGAACCGGCTTTCTTCAGATAATAACTTAAACCAGAATACCCATGCGGGTGCGGTCAAAGAGAGCAGTGTCAGCCAGAAACAGGATCATGAAAACCAGAACACAGAGCAATCTATTTATGCCAGCGCCGCCACCGGTCAGAATATCTACGAATTGAAAGAAAAGATCGCTTCGCTGGCAGTAACGGATGAACTGAAATTGCGTCTGGTAGGGGATCTCCTTGAACCATCAGATTTTGCGATTCTTGTAGTTCCCATAGATAAAGCTGCACCAAAAGGGCGTCTGATCCTTCCGCAGCAGCAGACGATCCGTGATGTGCTGGAAGCCGGAGCAGTAGCCATCGTGATCAAAGAGGATGAGCTTTCCAATACACTGGAAACCCTGGGGAAAAAACCAAAGCTTGTGATCACAGACAGCCAGGTCTTTGCCAGAGTCAGTGAAGAAACTCCAGAAGACATCTGGCTTACTTCATTCTCTATTCTGTTTGCCAGATTTAAAGGAAATCTAAAGACAGCGGCAGCTGGGGCAGCAGCACTGGACCGGCTGAAAGACGGTGACAAGATCCTGATCTCAGAGGGATGTACCCACCACAGGCAGTGTGATGATATCGGAACAGTCAAGCTTCCACGCTGGATCCGTAATTATACGGGGAAAGAGCTGGAATTTGAGTATTCTTCCGGAAGAGATTTCCCGGAGGATGTGACGAAGTACAGTCTGATCGTGCATTGTGGCGGATGTATGCTTAATGAGAGAGAAATGCGTTACCGTCAGAAATGTGCATTGGATCAGGAGATTCCTATCACCAATTACGGAATTGCCATTGCGTACATGCAGGGAATCCTGAAACGTTGTGTGGAAATGTTCCCGGATGTGAGGAAAGAACTGGAACAGTAATTTTTTTCAGGTGTTTACATTTTTTCCGAAAAATGATATAGTAGCGATTGTTCATTTTATAAATTTGCAAAAGGTGACGATAAGGAGTTGCAGATACAATGATCGATCAGACACTTTCACAGGCCCTGCAGAAAGAAATTCCAATACTTACAGCTCAGATCCGAAGTCTCTATGCAGAATTCGATAAAAAAATTCATCTTAACGGAGCAAAGATCCCTATAACTTTTGGCATGGAGCCGGATCTGCTGGGATCTTATACAAGAGGCAGCTGCCACGAAAAAGAGCATTTCCATTTTTCTCTGCTGTTTATCGGCTATGCGGTAAAAAATCCTCTGAAAAAAGAAGACCGACTGGATCTTTACAAACATGAATATGCCCACTATATGCAATATAATTTTCACATTCCCTCAGAGTATCAGTGGCAGCACGGAACCCACGGAAGCGCCTGGAAATACTGCTGTTCCCTGACTGGTGCGGCACCAACGCCATATTATAAGGCAGGGGAAGCTCTGATGAAACACAACTATGAGAAAAAACTTCGAAGCCCGATCCATGACCGTACTGTAACGGTGCGGGATACTTACAGAAGAGAGCAGCAGCACAGGAATACTCAGAACAGTATTGTACGCTATGAGATCGGAGAGGATGTCAGTCATCCGAAATTCGGAACCGGAAATATTGAGCATGTAGAGCAGCTTCCGGGTTCTGTAAGGCTTCACATCCGTTTTGGAGAAGAGCTGAAAGTGATCGATCAGAAATGGCTTCTTCGGACAAAATATAAAAAGAGCTGAATATAGTTTTATAAAAATAGACATCATCCTGGATATCAAAATAGATATCATATGGAGATGTTTATTTTTTTTATATCATTGATACAGTATAAAAAAATTCTCCGGTACAGAAAATCTGTGTTCCGGAGAATTTTAAGTCAGGCGGATATTTGCGATCCGCATTTAGCCAGTTGCCTGATTCGGTTAAAATCAGCTTATATTACTCAGAAACCTTCACAAACTGGCTGTTATAAAGATTCTGATAGAATCCGCCTTTTGCCATAAGCTCTTCATGGCTTCCCTGTTCGATGATGCTTCCGTCTTTCATGACAAGAATCTCATCTGCATTGCGGATGGTAGAAAGACGGTGTGCAACGATAAAGCTTGTTCGTCCCTGCATCATCCGGTCAAAGGCCTCCTGGATCAGCATTTCTGTTCGGGTATCAATACTGGAGGTTGCCTCGTCAAGGATCAGCATCGGTGGCAGACACAGCATGACACGGGTGATGCAGAGAAGCTGCTTTTGTCCTTGACTTAAGCTGTCTTCATAAAGAATGGTATCCAGGCCATTTGGAAGACGGCGGATAAATTCCCAGCTGTGGGACATTTTAGCTGCCTGGATCACGTCCTCATCAGAAGAATCCGGCTTTCCGATACAGATGTTGTCACGGACAGTTCCATGCTTGATCCAGGTATCCTGGAGAACCATGCCATAGCTTCCGCGGAGGGCATGTCTGGAAACATCGGTGATGGGGGTTCCGTCCACGGAAATACTTCCACCGGTGACGTCATAGAACCGCATCAGCAAGTTGATAAAAGTTGTCTTGCCACAACCGGTAGGGCCTACGATGGCAATACGTCTGCCTGGTTCTGTATGAAGATTAAAGTTTTTAATGAGAGGTTTGTCCGCTTCGTAGCGGAAGGAAACATTCCGGATATCCACTGCACCTTTTACATCGACAAGAGTTCCGGATGGATCCGGGCTTTCCGGCTCTTCCTCCAGAAGATCAAAGATCCTGGTAGCGCAGGCCAGAGCGTTCTGAAGCTCTGTGATCACGGAGCTGATATCGTTGAAGGGCTTCATATACTGGTTTGCATAAGCCAGCAGTACGGAAAGTCCACCGACAGTCAGATGACCGCCCGGGATCAGAAAGGCACCTGCAAGAGCTACACCTGCGTAAATGATGTTGTTGACACATCGTGTGGACGGGTTGGTGAGGCTGCTGTAAAAAACAGCCTTCTGGCTGGCATCACGGAGTTCTTCATTGATCGCAGCAAAACGTTCGGAAGAACGATTTTCGTAACCAAAGGCCTGAACCACTTTTTGATTTCCGATCATTTCCTCGATCAGTGCAGTCTGACGTCCACGGGCATCACTCTGCGCACGGAACATCTGGAAGGAATGGGAGGAGATGAATTTCGCCACAAAAAAGCTTACAGGTGTCAGGACAATGATCATCAGAGTGATCCACACATTTTTGGAGAACATGAAGAGCAGGGTTCCGATGATGGTGATGATACCGGAAAACAGCTGTGTAAATCCAAGGAGCATACCATCGGAAAGAATATCCGTATCTGCGATGACACGGCTGATGATATCACCGGTGCTGTGTCCGTCCAGGTAGGACAGAGGAAGCTTCTGGATATGGCGGATAGATCTTGCACGGATATCCTGTACTGTGTGGTAGGTCATACGGTTGTTGATGACACTCATGATCCAGGTGGCAATGCCGGAAAATACGATCATGATAAGAATACGGGAAAGATAGAATCCCATTCTTGTAAAATCAACTTCGTGGGCAGCAACGACCTCATCAATGGCATAACCAAAAAGTACGGGAACATACAGCTGCAAAATTACAGTGACTGCAGCCAGGATCACACTTAATACGAGAAGAAAACGGTATTTTCCAATGAAACGTAGTACCTTGAAAAAGGTTGCCATGCTGTTTTTGCTTTTGGCGGTTGTATCTGTTTTACTCATGCCAGGACCTCCTTTCCAGTCGCTTTTTCATATTTGGTACGCTCTTCCGGAAACTGTGAGAAAAAGATCTCACGGTAGGTTTCGCAGGTAGAGATCAGTTCCTGATGGGTTCCTTTTCCGGCAAGCTGACCATCGTCCAGTACCAGGATCAGATCGGCCTGGCGGATGCTGGCTGCTCTCTGGGATACCAGGAAGGTGGTTGTTTTTCCACCAAGCTGGTGAAGGGATTTCCGAAGTGCCGCATCTGTGGCAAAGTCAAGAGCGCTGGCACTGTCATCCAGGATCAGGATCTCTGGTTTTTTCACAAGGGCGCGGGCAATGGTAAGTCTCTGACGCTGGCCACCGGAAAGATTCCGGCCGTTCTGTTCCAGACGGAAATCCAGCTGACCGTCCTTTTTCTCTACGATTTCACGAGCCTGAGCGGTGGTAAGTGCTTCCCACATTTCTTCGTCCGTGGCATCTTCCCGTCCCCAGCTTAAGTTATCGCGGATGGTTCCCTGGAAAAGTGCTGCTTTTTGAGGAACTACGCCGATTTTTTCCCTGAGTTCCTGCCTGGAATAGGTCTGTACATTCTGACCGTCGAGGGTAATGACTCCGGAGGTTACGTCGTAGAAACGGGCGATCAGATCCACAAGAGTGGATTTACCGCTTCCGGTACCGCCGATGATTCCGATCGTAGAGCCTTTTTTTGCGGAAAAAGTGATATCAGAAAGGCTAGGTGCGCCGGTTCCTGCATAGGAGAAACTCACATGGTCAAAAGCAACTGCATAGTCACTGCTTTCCAAAGTCGGTAAGGAAGCTTTGTCCGGGTAAGTCATGGTGGAATCGACCTTCAGGATTCCGGCAACGCGATCCGCACAGGCCATGGATTTGTTCAGGGTGATGATCAGGGACGCAAGCTTGATCAGTTCTACGATCATCTGTGCCATATAGTTGTAAAGAGCAACTATTTCACCCTGCTGCATGTTTCCGAGGTTTACCTGTACACCTGCAGTCTGGATCAGGATTACTGTTGCGATATTGATCAGTACATAAGTTGCAGGATTTAAAAGTGCAGAGATTTTTCCGACAAATTCGTTCAGTCTGGTAAGTGCAAGATTGCTTTCGTCAAACTCCGCAACGGCATCAGCTTCACGGCAAAATGCACGGATCACACGGACACCGGTCAGGTTTTCTCTGGTAAGACGGGTGACGGAATCCAGACGTCCCTGTACTTTTTTGAAAAGCGGGATACTTAAAAACATGATCACAAAGACAACCAGGAACAGTACCGGAATGGCAACTGCGAAGATCAGTGCACAGCGCACATTGATGGTAAAAGCCATTACCATAGAGCCTAGAACAATAAATGGGCTTCGAAGAAGAAGACGGAGTCCCATGTTTACTCCGTTCTGTACCTGATTGACATCGTCTGTAAGACGGGTGATCAGCGTGTCAGTGCCAAGGGTGTCCAGCTCCGTATAGGAAAGCTTCTGGATATGGTCAAATACAGCCTGACGCACTTCTGTGGCAAAGCCTACGCTGGCTTTTGCAGCAAAAAACTGTGCAGTAATGCTGACTGCAAGTCCTGCAGCAGCCATCAGTATCAGGATAAAAAACTTCTGAACGATATAGCCGTGGTCATTATTTGCAATTCCCACATCGATGATCTGGGCGATGACGACAGGCACCAGCAGATCAAATACAACTTCCAGAAACTTGAAAAAAGGAGCCAGAACGCTTTCTTTTTTGTAGTTTTGAAGATATTTTGCAAGTGTTCGCATTTCTTTTTCTTCCTCCGTTTCCTTATTTTTCTATAATAAACCTCTGTTATTATACTCCTATGGAGATAATACGTATAATATTGTTTTTAATGTATGATAATATAATTTTGCTATTGCCTGGGGCGGAAATCTGTGGGATGATAGAAGTATGGTTTTTCGGATAATTGCGTGGGAAAGATATTCATAGTATTTACAAAGTATTGCAGATATAGTATTTCTTAACTGAATTAAGAAAGTACTCTGTGGGACAGCGAAAAGCAATAAGCAGTAGATGGATTTTGCCTGTGTTATATATCAGATAAAGAAAGAAGGATTTATATATGGAAATCAGACAGCTGGAATATTTTCATGAGATCGCAGCAACAGGAAGCATCAATGAAGCCGCAAGGAGACTGAACATGTCCCAGCCGCCGCGAAGCTATCAGATCAAGCAGCTGGAAGCAGAGCTGAAGGTGAAGCTTTTTGAGCGGACCAGGGCAGGCGTGACACTGACAGAAGCAGGAAAGCTTCTTTATGACAGGACAGAGAACATTTTGAGCTACGTTCGTTCCACAGAACTGGAAGTATCCAAAGCAGGGAAAAAACAGGTTTTACGTATCGGGATCACGCCAACCACAGTGACCACCATTATGCCTTATATTTCCAGATTTTCCAGGGAAAATTGTGATGTAAACTTTGAGGTAAGGGATGCGATCACCTTTACACTTCTGAATTATCTGATGGATGGGATCATTGATGTTTCGGTAGTGCGTACACCTATCAAGCTGGAAGGTTTAAATTATCTGGAACTGGATGAGGAACCCATGATCGCGGTCCTTCCTCCGGAGATCCCGGAAAATGAGACAAAAAAAGAGGGCATCAGCCTTAAAGAGCTGACCGGATGCCCTCTCATTATTTACCGGCGGTACGAAGAATTTCTGATGAAAGCCTTTGGAGAAAAAAATCTCCAGCCAGATATTTTCTGTGTCTGCGATGATCCCAGAGACGCCATGCTCTGGGTGCAGGAAGGTCTTGCAACCGCCGTTTTTCCAAGATCCATGGAAGATCTCTGTACAGATCTTCCGATCCGCATCATTGAAGAAGAGAAGCTGAAGACCAGGATCCTTCTTGCCTGGAAAAAGGATCGCAGGCCTTCTGCCGTGATGCAGGATTTTATCAATATCTGTGAGAAATATGCAGGAAACTCTGCAATCTGATCATGGACCTGGAAAGGGGATGTGTGCAGAAATCAGTCTTTGAGATGCTCTTCCTTCCAGTGCTTCCATTTCTGAACAGCTTCCGGATTCTGCTTTTCCAGCCGTTCTTCCAGCTTTTTCCGGCGCTGTTCCAGCCGTTCTAGGACTTCCGGATGCTCGGCAAGGATTTTTTCTTTCAGCTTGCCACGGCGCTTTTCCAGAAGATGAAGGATCAGTTTCCGGTCGGAAGTTAATTCCTCAGGCAGCTCATCCATATGTAATTCAATTCTTCGAAGCAGTTCATCCTCATCCAGAACACCCAGCCCATGCCAGTTATCCAGAAGCTCTTCCAGACCTTCTTCGGAGAGACGTTGGATATCCGGGATCTGATGCAGCTGTTCAATAATGTGATGGACAGATTCTTCGATCTCTTTTACTGCATCATCACCAAAAGCCCAGGCGAACTCTTCCAGGGTATTTTCTTCCTCTGCCGGAAGAAAAGCGATACTGCGGCGCAGAAGCTTTGTCTCGTCTTCCTTTGGAACATCCAGTTCATAAGGGGCTTCGATCCCTGCGTCATGCAGAGCAGCAAGAATGGTACGGCGGACCATACCGTCCTTGATCATATGACCGATGCCGAACTGACGCAGCTGGTCATTGATCTGGGTGGAATGCTCTGTGAGGTAAAAACGGATCCCACGTTTTTTCAGGCTTGCGGAGATGGCATCCAGACGGTCTGCTGCTGTGACATCAATGCTGTTGATAGCACTGGCATCTACGATCACTACCCTGGTGTCTTTTCGGATGCTGTTCTCAATATCTTCCTGAAAAATCTTTATATTTGCAAAAAACAGGTTTTCACTGAAACGGTAGATCACAACGCCCTTAATAGGGTAGGCGAAACGGTTTTTGGACAGATCAAAATAAGCATCTCTTCCAGGGATCATACCACGGAAGGAGCGCGGCGGGTTGGTGGCCTTCAGGATCACAGCTACGAAAGAGAGCAGGATACCAATGATAACCCCATAAATGGTTCCAAGACAGAGCACACTGAAACCGGCAGCCATGAAGATGTAGAATTCTGTACGGCTTACTTTGAAAAGACGTACAGCCAGATGGGTTTCCACCACATCCATCAGAGCAGAGATCACAATGGCTGTCAGTACAGGAACTGGAAGATATCCGATAAAACCGGTGCCGAAAAGAAGGATCAGAGCCATGGTGATCCCGGCAGTGATGGAAACCGCCTGAGATTTTCCACCGTACTGTTCATTGAGGGAGGTGCGGGAGATACTGCCGTTTACTGGGCAGCAGCCTACTGCGGCGGCAGCAATATTTCCGGCGGCACAGGCCAGGATTTCCTGACGGTCGTTCAGCTTATAATCATTGCGGAACGCAAAGGTATTCTCTGCAAGAAGAGTTTCTGCCATAATGACAACAGCAACCATAAGACCGCGGCCTGCCGCCTGGGTCAGATCAACATTTCCGAAATCCGGGATCACCAGGGAGGGAAGTCCACGTTCTACAGACTGCAGGAGGACTACGCCTTTTTCGTTCACATGAAAAACAACGGTGGAAAGAACACCCAGAGCCATAATAACGATAGCCATGGGGAATTTCGGCGCCAGCTTTTTAAATGTGCGGATCAGCACCAGAGCACCAAGCCCCATGAAGAGGGAAAGCCAGCTGATATTTTTGGCAGCAGCAAAGATATGCTCTGCCAGTTCCAGGAGCTCTCCGGATCCTGCAGGACTTCCCATAAGTTTCGGGATCTGCATCAGGATGATGGTAACTGCGATACCGCTGATAAAACCGCCCATAACAGGTGTGGAGATAAAGTCCACGATCTTATCTGCGTGAAGCAGAAAGAAGATAAACAGCCACAGACCTGCAAAAAGTGCGATGGCAGGAACATAATCCATGGCAGCTTCTGACTCTGCAGCAATGCCAAGAGTAGACAGTGCACCACCTACAATGGCAGCAGGTGCCGCATCAACTCCGAAGATAAACTGTCTTGAAGTGGAAAATAGAGCAAACAAAAGGATCGGCAGAACAGAACCGTACAGTCCGTATACCGCCGGGATCCCGGAAATCTGGGCATATCCCATGGAGATAGGGATGGAAACAGCTGCTATGATGATGCCGGAGAAAATATCTTTGGGAAGGTATTCCTTCCGATATCCTCGCAGCGTGGAAAACAGGGAAAGCTTCATATAGTCACATCCTTTTCTGAAAAATATTTTCTATTATATACCAAAGAGAGCCTACAGGAAAGAAGCAAAGCAAAGGTTCCGGGTGAAAAATCGTGGACAAAGAATAACTGCCATATTATAATAAATGCGAAATTGCAGTAACCGTAAGAGAATACATACTGCAAAGCTGAGAAATCATCAATCATCAGGAAAGGTTAAGATATAAATGAAAAAAGCGATCATAGCAATGAGCGGCGGTGTAGACAGCTCCGTTGCGGCATATTTGATGAAGGAAAAAGGATATGAGTGTATTGGAATTACGATCAAAACCTTTAATGAAACTGGTGATGGAATAAAACGAGAAAATACATGTTGTTCACTTGATGATGTGAGCGATGCGAGAAGTGTAGCTTGTACGCTTGGGATTCGCCACTTTCTTTATAATTTTACAGGTCAGTTTGAGGAGCATGTCATGAAGCGATTTGTGGATGCTTACGAGAATGGATGTACACCAAATCCTTGTATTGATTGTAATCGCTATATTAAGTTTCAGGAATTATATGAGCGTGCTAAGCTTATGG
>OQVH01001754.1_pt1 | contig 12873 bp, 10 predicted proteins | sample 1691641 | NCBI WGS metagenome assembly OQVH01 (sample SAMN03418286, study PRJEB22391) | human gut metagenome | biome: human-gut; feature: organic feature; material: feces | host: Homo sapiens | place: Italy | collected 2013-04
ATCTGTTTCAAGTCGCTAACATACGAAAAAAGCGGGACATTGCGTCCCGCTTTTCAAATTAACACGGATTATTTCTTCTCCTCGAGAGCCAAACGCAACACATCCTCGTTCGTCCGCACGTAGTGGAACGTCAGACCGTCGATGTACTCCGCCTTGATCTCCGAGATGTCCTTGCGGTTGTCTTCCGAAAGGATCAGCTCCTTGATACCGGCACGCTTGGCCGCCAGGATCTTCTCCTTGATACCGCCTACCGGCATTACACGTCCCCGCAGGGTCGTCTCTCCGGTCATGGCGATACGCTCGCGCACCTTGCGCCCCGTATAGGTCGAAACGATCGAGGTGACCATCGTGATACCCGCCGAAGGACCGTCCTTGGGAATGGCTCCCTCCGGTACGTGGATGTTGATGTCGTTCTTCTCGAACATTTCGGGATCGATACCCAACTCCTTGTGGTGCGCCATCACCCACTCGTGGGCGATCGTCGCCGACTCCTTCATCACCTCACCCAGGTTACCCGTCAGGCTCACTTTGCCCTTGCCGGGGGTCAGCACCGACTCGATGTAGAGGATATCGCCGCCGACCTCGGTCCAAGCCAGGCCGGTGACTACGCCGACCATATCCCCGACCTCGTACTCTTCGCGCAGGAATTTCGGGATGCCGAGAATCTTCTCGACATCGGCCTGCGTAAGCTCCGGCGTATAAGCCTCCTCGAAAGCGATCTGCTTGGCCCGGTAGCGGGCGATCTTCGCCAAGTGCTTGTCCAGCGAACGGACACCCGACTCGCGGGTATAGCCCGCAATGACCTGCTCGACGACCTCGGGAGTCAGCACCAGTTGCCCCTCGGGAATGCCGTGCGCCGTCATCTGCTTGGGCAGCAGGTGGTCGAGGCCGATCCGCACCTTCTCTTCGAGAATGTAGCCCGGAATGTTAATCATCTCCATACGGTCGCGCAGCGCCGGATTGATGTTGCCGATGTTGTTGGCCGTGGCGATGAAAAGCACTTTCGAAAGGTCGTACTCCGTATCGAGGTAGTTGTCGTGGAATGTCGTATTCTGTTCAGGATCGAGCACTTCGAGCAGTGCGCTCGACGGGTCGCCGTGGTTCGAAACGGTCACCTTGTCCACCTCGTCGAGGATGATGACCGGATTGGACGACCCGCAGCGTTTGATGGTCTGGATGATCCGGCCCGGCATCGCCCCGATGTAGGTGCGGCGGTGACCGCGTATCTCGGCCTCGTCGTGCAGACCGCCCAGCGAAATACGGCCGAACTTACGTCCCAGCGCCGCCGCCACGGACTTGCCCAGCGAGGTCTTGCCTACGCCCGGAGGGCCGTACAGACAGAGGATCGGGGATTTCAAGTCGCCTTTCAGCTTGATGACGGCCAAATGCTCCAACAGACGCTCTTTCACTTCGTCCAGCCCGAAATGGTCGTGGTCGAGCTGCTCGCGTGCGCATTTCAGATCGAGATTATCCTGCGTCACATCGTTCCAGGGCAGCTCGAGCATCAGTTGCAGATAGGTAACTTGCACCGAATATTCGGCCACGGCGGGATTGAGCCGTTCGAGCTTGGTGATCTCCTTCTCGAAAAGTTCGGCCACCTCCTTGGGCCAGTTCTTCTTGGACGCCTTCTCGCGCAATCCCTCCAGCTCGCTGTCGGCACCTTCGCCCAGCTCGTCCTGAATCGTGCGCATCTGCTGCTGCAGGTAGTAATCGCGCTGCTGCTTGTCGATCTCCTGCTTGACACGGCTCTGGATCTCGTTCTTCAGCTCGACGAGCTGCTGCTCGCGCACCAGAATCTCCAACAACTTGCGGGCACGGGCCAGCAGACCGGGAGACTCCAGCAGCGACTGGCGGTCTTCGTCCGAAAGCTCGAGGTTCGAACAGATGAAGTTGATGATTCCCCGCTTGGAGTCGATATTCTTGATGGCGAACGCCGCCTCCTTGGGCATGTCCGGCGAAATAGCGATGATACCCAGCGCAATGTCGCGGATCGAATCCACGAGAGCCTCGAACTCCAGGCTCTTTACATCGGGAGAAGAGTCGCGCAACGGCGTCACGCTGGCCTGGAAATAAGGTTCCGTGGAGACATACTCCTTCACCTCGATTTTCTCCAGTCCGTTTAGAATCACCGTCAGGTTGCCGTTGGGCATCTCCAGAATCTTGATAATACGAGCCGCAGTGCCGACCTTGTACATATCGTCCGGCGCCGGATCTTCGACTTCGCTTTCGCGTTGCAGCACGGCCCCCAGCAATCCGTTGCGCTCGTTCACTTCGCGCACCAGCCGGATGCTCTTCTCTCGGCCGACCGTAATCGGCGTGATCGCTCCGGGAAACAGCACCGAACTGCGCAAGGTCAATATCGGCAATATTTCGGGCACGTTGACCTCTTCCAACACCTCGTCCCCGCCCGTTACGATGGGAATGACGTGATGGCGTCCGTCCAGGACATCGGGCAGTGCCTTCAGATCGTCCATGTCGATATTCTTTATTTTATCCTTCTTACTCATATTCTTTTTATTATGTGGCTAAAAATCGAAGTGTTTTCCGTATCGTCGGATAAATTCTCCCTTCGGAAACTCCCGACCCCGACCGCTTTCCCCTCGCTCCTCCTTTCCTTGACCGGGAAAGTTTTGAGTACGAAAAACATCTACTTTTTTTAAAAAATTACAGATTTTGCAAAGATAACGATTTTCCTCCTAATTTTATTTCATATTAGCAGAATGTTCATAACTTTGCAAATCCTGTACAAATTATTATAAATACCGCATACAATATCATGCAAATCGCCGACAAATACTCCCCGCAGGAGATCGAATCCAAATGGTACGACTACTGGATGGAGCACCGCCTTTTCCATTCCGAACCCGATGAACGGGAACCCTATACGATCGTCATCCCGCCACCCAACGTCACGGGTATGCTCCACATGGGACATATGCTCAACAACACGTTGCAGGACGTACTGGTGCGCCGCGCCCGCATGCAGGGCAAGAACGCCTGCTGGGTCCCGGGCACCGACCACGCCTCGATCGCCATAAATCAGCCCCTTTTCATAGAGGTCGCAGAAGACCCGCAGGACGCTTTCGGTACGGGCTTCGTCCATCGTGAAGCAGGTGCGCTCCCAGTCGCACGAGGCGCCCAGCTTGCGCAGCTGTTGCAGGATCACGCCGCCGTATTTCTCTTTCCAGTCCCAGGCATGACGCAGGAACTCTTCGCGCGAGAGCGACGATTTCTCGATCCCCTCGGCCTTGAGTTTGGCCACCACCTTGGCTTCCGTGGCAAACGATCCTCGGCGATACGGCCCTCTGCGTCAATCCCGACGACGAACGCTACGCCTGGCTGCCCGAAGACGCCCGGGTCATCGTCCCGCTGGTGGGCCGGTCGGTGCCCGTGATCCGCGATACGTACGTGGACATCGCTTTCGGCACGGGTGCCCTGAAGGTTACTCCGGCGCACGACGTGAACGACTATATGCTCGGTGAAAAATACGGGCTCGAATCGATAGACATCTTCAACGACGACGGCACGATCAACGACAAGGTAGGGCTTTATGCCGGTATGGAGCGCTTCGCCCTGCGCAAACAGATCGAAAAGGATCTCGACGCGGCCGGCCTGTTGGAGAAAACCGAAGACTACACCAATAACGTGGGTTATTCCGAACGTACCGGCGTAGCGATCGAACCCAAGCTCTCGATGCAGTGGTTCCTCTCGATGGAGAAGCTCGCCGGACCGGCGACGCGGGCCGTTCTGGAGGACGAAATCAAGCTCGTTCCCGAAAAATACAAGAACACCTACCGTCACTGGATGGAGAATATCAAGGACTGGTGCATCTCGCGCCAGCTCTGGTGGGGCCAGCGCATTCCGGCCTGGTATCTGCCCCAAGGCGGCTACGTAGTGGCCCTCAACGCAGACGAGGCACTGGAGAAAGCCCGGGCCAAGAGCGGCGACGCCTCGCTGACGCTCGCCGATCTGCGGCAGGACGAGGACGTGCTCGACACCTGGTTCTCGTCGTGGCTGTGGCCCATCTCGGTATTCGACATCGGGCGAGTTGCCGAGCTGTTTGGACATCTTGCGGCCGATTTTATCGCGCACGATCCCCGTGAAATAGACGTGACCGAAAGGCTTCTCACCCCGGTATTCGTAACCGGCCATGATCATGCGGGCCACCCAGAAGAAGATGATGTCGCAACCGCCTGGCAATCGAATGGTTCCGTCAAGCGCTCGCCAAGACGCTGCGTCAGGTCGAATCGGACTTCGCCTCCTATCGTATCTCGGAAGCCTTCATGAATCTGTATAAACTCTTCTGGGACGACTTCAGCGGCTGGTACCTCGAAATGATCAAACCGGCCTACCAATGCCCGATCGACCGGCCGACACTGGAAGCCACGTGCGGTTTCTTCGACGACCTGCTACGTCTGCTACACCCCTTCATGCCGTTCGTCACCGAAGAGATCTGGCAGGACCTGGCACCCCGCAAGGCAGGCGAGTCGATCATGGTCCAGCGCATGCCCGAAGCACGGGAGATAGACGAGGCGCTGCTGGGCCGGTTCGAACTGACGAAAGAGGTCGTAACGGCCGTCCGCAACGTCCGCAAGCAGAAAAACATTCCGCAGAAAGACCCCCTGACGCTCCGGGTGATCGCCGACGAGAACTACCCGGCGGAATACGCTCCCGTCCTGCAGAAAATGGGCAACCTCTCGCAGATCGAAACCACCCGGGAGAAAGATCCTTCGGCCGTCGGATTCCTCGTAAAGACCACGCAATACTTCGTACCGATGGAGGGCATGATCGACATCGAGGCCGAACGCAAAAAACTCGCAGGCGAACTGGAATACCTCGAAGGATTCCTCGCCAGCGTGCAAAAAAAGCTCTCGAACGAAAGATTCGTTTCGTCGGCTCCCGAGAAAGTCGTGGCCAACGAACGGACCAAACAGGCTGACGCCGAAGCCAAGATCGCCGCGCTTCGGGAACAACTGGCGGCCTTGAAATAACTCATCACGAAACATTCAACTCCTCTCTCCGGCTTACAACAGCAGAGAGAGGAGTTTATACCCGACTATGCCGGAAATCACCATCTATACCGACGGCTCGGCCCTGGGCAATCCCGGTCCGGGTGGTTACGGAGCGGTCCTGATATCGGGACGGTTCCGCAAGGAGGTGTCGCAGGGTTACCGCCTGACGACCAACAACCGCATGGAGCTGCTGGCCGTCTGCGTAGCCCTCGAAATGCTGAAATTCGAAGGCAGCGACGTGACGATCTACTCCGATTCGAAATACGTGGTCGATGCCGTGGAGAAACGCTGGGTATTCGGCTGGGAGAAGAAAGGGTTCGCCGGCAAGAAGAACCCCGATCTATGGTCCCGCTTCCTGCGCTCCTACCGCCGTCACAAGGTCCGTTTCGTCTGGGTCAAGGGTCATGCCGATACGGTCGAAAACAACCGCTGCGACCAACTGGCCGTAGCCGCAGCCAACGACAGGGCGCACCTGCTGGAAGATACCGGGTATGTTCCGGGCAGTGGAGAGTAAGCCATATAAAGAGAATAAAAAGCCCCGAAACACGACGAAATGTCCCGAGACTTTTTAAAAAACTATCCGGTCACACGGCCGCCCGAACTCGGGACGGCATTGCCCTACTCACCTCCTGCTCCTATCTCTACTTAACTTACTTCCGCACGTAAGCTCGCTCGATTTCGGCAATATAGACCTCGTGATAATCGTGCTGGGGATACCATTTCGTATCGCAACTGCGATCGACGAACCCTTCGGGCCGGATTCTTCCGACATAGAGCTTGCGGCATTGCAGGATCAGGCGTGCTTCGGCCGGCGCGGGCACTCCGTCGTCCGTACAGGCGACCGTCAGTCCGGCATTGCGGATCTTATCCTCCGTACGGCCGGTACGACTGCCGCAGTATTCGAGAGCCGCACGATATTCGGGCGAGAAAAACGAGAGGGTCGCCCTCTCCTCCCGATCGACGAACTCCCGCGTATAACGCTGCGGACGTATCACGAACTGCGCCACGGGGCGTCCCCAGATGAACCCGATCAAACCCCAACTGGCGGTCATCGTATTGCAACTTTCTCTGTTCCCGGCCGTGACGAGCATCCACTCCCGGCCGATGGCCCGGATAAAATTATCGGTAATTTCAGCCGGATCGATCTGTTTGAAATTTTCCATGGTCTATTGTTCCTTTTTATGACTCTATCCTGTTACAAAAATAACATTCTTTCCCCAAAATCGGACAACCGGATTGCATATCCTGATTAAATTGCTATATTTGCCCCTACTTTACTCCGAAACAATAACCGATCCGGAATTTATGTTCAAAACATACATGCGGCTGCTGGGATTCGTCAGCCCGATCTCCAAATACGCCGTCCCCTACTTCTTTTACGCGCTGCTGTACGCCCTGTTCAACACGCTCACCTACGCCATGATCCTCCCGATCATGAACACGCTGTTCGACGACAAGAACTCCTACGTTTTCCAACCCGTTTACGACTTTCCCATGCACGGGCTCTCGTTCTCGGACATCGACGCCTCGCAGATGTTGAGCTACGTCTATACGCAACTGTTCGGGACGAATTTCACGATGTCGAAAATGCTCCTCCTGCTCGCCTGCGGTACGATCGTAATGAACCTGTTGAGCAATTTCTTCCGCTACATGAGCGCCTGGACGGTCGAAAACATGCGTGTCAGGTCGCTGCAACGCATGCGCAACGATCTGTTCAACAAAATCATGGGGATGAACGCCGGATATTTCAGCGATCAGCGCAAGGGCGATCTCATGTCGCGCATCACACAGGACGTCATGGTGGTCCAGTACTGCATCACCAATACGCTGCAAGTCGCCTTCCGCGATCCGCTGCTTATTATCGGTTACGTGATCTACATGCTCCTCGTATCGTGGCAGTTGTCCCTGTTCGCCATCCTGTTCCTGCCCGTAGTGGCGCTCATCATCGGACGGATCGTCAAAAAACTGCGCCACCCGGCCCTCAAAGGGCAGGAACGCATGGGCGACATGGTAAGCGTGCTCGACGAATCGCTTTCGGGCATCAAGGTCATCAAAAGCTACAACGCCACCGACTATATCCGCCGCAAGTTCTCCGAGTTCAACGCCGAATTTTCGCGCCTGATGCTCTCGATGGCCCGCCGCCAGCAACTAGCCTCGCCGATGAGCGAATTCCTCGGCCTGACGGCCGTCGCGGTACTGATCGTCTTCGGCGGTTCGCTCGTCATGAACGGATCGCTTTCGGCCGGCGGATTCGTCGGCTTCATCGCCGTATTCTCGCAGATCACCCGCCCCGTGCGCTCGTTCATCGACCAGTTCGCCAACATCAATCAGGGTATCGCCGCAGGCGAGCGCATCTTCGACGTGCTCGATTCCGAACCGGAAATCCAGGACAAGCCCGACGCCAAGACGTTGGACGGCCTGCACGAGAAGATCGAATTCCGCAATGTACACTTCTCCTACGACGGCAGCCGGGAGGTGATCGACGGCATCTCGTTCGACATCCGGCGAGGAGAAACAGTGGCTCTGGTCGGTCCTTCGGGCGGCGGCAAATCGACCCTCAGCGAGCTGATCCCCCGCTTCTACGACACTACGGGCGGCGACATCCTGATCGACGGGGTTTCGATCCGCGACTACACGCAGGAGAGCCTGCGTGCCCACATGAGCATCGTTGCGCAAGATACCGTGCTGTTCAACGACACCATCGAAAACAACATCGCCATGGGACGCCGGGGAGCGACGCACGAAGAGATCGTCGCTGCGGCCAAAATCGCCAACGCCCACGACTTCATCATGGAGTGTCCGTCGGGCTACGACACCAACATCGGCGACCGGGGCGCCAAACTCTCGGGCGGTCAGCGCCAGCGCCTGTGCATCGCTCGCGCGCTCCTGAAGAAGCCGAAGACCCTCATCCTCGATGACTCCACCTCCGCGGTCGACACCAAGACGGACAAGCTGATCCGCGAAGCGTTCCACAACGAGATTCCCGACACCACGAAGATCATCATCGCCCAGCGTGTGGCCTCTGTGCAGGAATCCGACATGATTCTCGTCATGGACCACGGTCGCATCATGGCAGCCGGCACGCATGAACAACTGCTCGAAAACTGCGACGAATACCGTTCCATCTACGAATCGCAAACCAAGAATCAGGCTCAACCTGAGGAACTGCAGTGAAAGGAGGCAACAGATGACTGAACAAACTTCCGCATTGAAATCCAAGGAAAACAACAACGTGGCCAGCAAACAGCCGAAGCCACCGATGCAGAAAGCCGCACCGGGCACCACCAAGCGTATTTTCGGCTACATCTTCCAGTACAAGTGGCGCGTGGCGCTCGTAGTAGTGTGCATTCTTGTCGGAGCCGCAGCGCAGGCCGGATCGTCTTGGGAATATTGCTCAGTCTGGATGCGGCGGGATAAACAAAAACCTTAATTCCCACATCCTCCAAGCTGGAAATCTGCTCCGGCTTACTGCTGTCCGGCAGCAGCACCAGATCAGGCTTCAAGGCTAGAATCGCCTCCGGATTGCTTTCCGCAATTTGCGGAACATCCTTAGCCTCCTTGGCACCCATGGCCAAATCCTCATCATGCACCCATTTGGACAGACCTGCTATGCGCTTATGGTCAACAAGGCCTAAAAGCACCTCGTCGCCATAAACATACAAACTGATTATTTTTTGAGGCTTAGACTCAAAGGACAGCTTCTTGCCGCGTACATCCTGCACAACATAGCTTTGCTTTTTAGCAGCATCATTCTGCTTGTCAACAGTACCGGCACAGCCGGAGCAATAAACAACAGCCAGCAAAGCAAGGATAAGGAAAAATAATCTACGCATAATCAGCCAAGCCTTTCATCAGAAGCTGTGCTCGTAAGACAGCATCCAGTTGCGTTCCTCCAGCATAGCACCGGTGCCGCTGGAAGAACCTGTTCTGATATCGTCACGGTCAAGCAGGTTATATACAGCAAATCTTAAAGCATCATTTTTGGTAATCTGCTGTTTTACATTCAAAGTAAGGTCTAACATCGGCTTAACGCCGTTAATTCTTTCTGCCATATAGTTAGCATAAATGTTGGCATTGGTCTTGCCTAAGTTATAACCTACTCCTGCATGCAGACCTAATTTAAAGTCAACTCTCTGCCAATCGCCCTTAGCAAGCTTTTGCTCGGGATTACCATAGGAAACGCCTACATTGTAGCTGAACTTTTCCGAAGCAGCTTTTTCGTAGCTTACCTCAACGCCGGTATTTCTGTACTTGTTGGCATTCAGGAACATGTTCTTGCCGCTGCCGTTATAATTGCGTTGGCTGTAGATACGGTCATTAATATCCATATGGTACAGGTTTACCTTGAAGAGTTCATCGGCAGCCAGTTTCTTTTTCCAGCCGAATTCATAGTTCCAGCCATTTTCTGCCTTCAAATCAGGGTTCATCAGCTGAGTAGAAGTACCCCATTGCTCGTTGACATGCGGTGCGCGCATAGAGCGGTTCACATTCAGGTAAATATTATCATCGGTACCTAAGGAATGCATTACCTGGAATTGCGGACAGAACTTGCTGCCGGATTCCTCAACATAGGCTTCACGTGCACCGAGGAAAATCTTGGTTTTATCGGATACCTCAGTTTCTGTCATAAAGAATACTGCGGCACTGTCGCGCTTTGCTGCCTCTATATTGTTGCTGTTTTTGGTATTTTCATTTTCATAGTTGGCACCGACAGTCAGCATGGTGTTGCCCAATTTGAATTTATCCTGCAAATCGGCACCATAGTTATGACCTTTTTGGTGTGTAGAGGTATTGAATTTCCAATCTCTGTTCCTGAAGAACACGGTAGCCTGTAAATCATCATTTACATATCTGAGCTGGCCGAAATTATATTTAATGTCACTGTGGAAGCCGGGCTTGTAAACACCATTAACGGATTTGGAGCAGTCGGAAACCTTCTTGCTGTACATATATTGCAAGGACAGATTATCGCTGATAGCATATTGCAGATTCAGGCTGTCCTTTTCCAGCTTATCACCGGTATAATAGTTGCTTGCACCGGAGTTTTTATAGACAAAGCCTCTGTCCTTAGACTGCTGTCTGGAATAGCTTAATTGCAGCTTATCGGTAGCTACATTAACAGCACCTTTAAATTTGTTTTTATCGCCAAACCCAATCAATACTTTATTCTTGGCTGCCTTTTTGTTAGTAATAATATTGATAACACCGGCACTGGCATTAGAGCCGTAAAGAACAGTAGCGCCGCCCTTAACAACTTCAATGCGGTCGATAATATCGGCAGAAATGGATTCCAAGTCATAGTTTCCGTCTTGGTTCAAGGGAATCCCGTTTACTAAGATAGCAACATTATCCTTAGCAATGCCTCTGAAGCCGATGTAAGTATTACCGGTCGGAGAAGCGGTTAAGGTAAAGCCGGGAATATTTTTTACTATCTCCATAACGTTATTGGCACCCAGCTTTTCAATCTTCTCCTGGTCATAAATTTCGGTTGCAGCAGGAATATCTACATCTCTCTTCTCATAACGGGCGGCAGTAACCATCATGGGATCCAATACATACTCATTTAATGCTTCATGTGCCATTACCGGCGCAGCAAACAACATGCAGCCCAAAGCTACAGCACCGTTTACCATTTTCTTACTCATCAAACTCATCAGTCATACACTCCTTGAAAATTTTAATAATATAGCGTAAAATAATAATATTGGCTTTTGATAACTCATACCACGTTATCAGTATTATCTTACAATATACAACGCTTATACAGTCAAGAGGTTTTTTATGAAGGATTCACGTTATTTCACTCCAGGTGAACTGGCGAAGCTGTTCGGTATCTCTAAACAATTGCTGCTATATTATGATAAAAACGATATTTTTTCACCGGAATTTGTCGATGAAAACGGCTACAGATTTTATGTTTTATCGCAGTATTTTACTCTGCAAATTATTATCTCATTAAGAAAACTTAATGTTTCTTTAAAAGAGATTAAAGCATACTTGAAAAGCAAGGATATAAACCTGCTTAAAGAAATATATCGCAACAAGCAGCAGGAATATAAAAAGCAGATTGAGGAATTGCTGTATTTAGAAAAAACTATGCAGCAGAAAATCGCCTTTTTAAACGATATTCAGAATCTGCCTCTTAACCAGATTCTGCTGGAACTTCAAGAGGAAGAACATCTTTATTTTAGTGAGGATATAAGTTTCCAAACACCTATTAAACATCGAATGAATATTTTGGCTAAGCATATGCTGCCAGTATTTTCTCATCCGTCCTTTCAGGAATATCTGATGGGCTTTCATTATGACAGCAATGAATTCTTCTACGAAGATCTTATAACGCAATACAACGTATTTATTAGCGCAAATAGCAAATTACATTATAATAATCCAATAAAGAAAACGAAAGAAAAAGGCTTATATCTGTGCGTTTACTGCAATGCTCATTATGGAGTAATTGATTCAAAAATAAAAGAACGCATATTAAAATTTGTCAAACAAAATAATTTGCATATGCATGGAGGCATATATCTTTTCCCGCTGCGCAACTTCTGGTCTACTTCTAAGCCAAAGGAAGAGCTGGTTAAGCTATGTTTAAGAGTAGAATATACTGATTAAGGTGTATAACTATTATACACCTTATTTTTTATTTTAAATTGAAGCCCATATGGTAAAACACAACAAAATCTCTGATATTTCTTCCAGTATCAATATACAGGCAAAAGAAGTTGGTATATTTGTGCCAACTTCTTTTTATATGAGCACTCTGTGCATCTGTAATGTTATTTTTGTGCTATAATATTAGTTACAAAACTTCGAAGAAAAGAGTTATATTTATGGACGATAAAGAACAAAAATTCAAAACCTACCGTTCGCTCAGCAACATGCACCGCTTCCGCCTGCGCCTGTTTGCAGAGGGTATCCTCACCGGTATCTTCGCCGGTATAGTCATCAGCTTCTTCCGCTTCGCCCTCTCGGAGATGGAATACCTGCGCGGAGCGCTCTATAACCGCCTATGGGTGAGCGACTGGAGCATCAACGCCTGCTGGTTCGCCGTGCTCATCACCATCGCCTTCATCCTGCACAAGCTCAACTGTATTGAGCCCATGGCGGCAGGCAGCGGCATTCCGCAGGTCAAAGGAGCAATTTTAGGCCTGATGAAAATGCGTTGGCTGCACATTCTCTGGGTTAAGCTCACCGCCGGCATTATAGGCATCGGCGCCGGTCTTTCCCTGGGACGCGAAGGCCCTTCCATCCAGCTGGGCGCAGTAGCTGCGCAGGGCGTCAGCCGTCTTATGGGACGCACCCGCATGGAGGAACGCTATCTGCTGACCAGCGGTGCCAGCGCCGGTCTTGCGGCAGCCTTCAACGCTCCGCTCGCCGGTGTAATCTTTGCTTTGGAGGAGCTGCACCGCAATTTTTCCATCATGGTTCTGCTGCCTTCCATGGCAGCAGCCTTCACTGCGACGATTATTTCACGCGCCATCTTCGGCCGTGCGACAATTTTTGATATCCCCGACTTACAGCTGCTTCCCATCAGCTATTACGGTATCGTCATTTTAGTTGCTCTCGCCAGCGGTCTGGCAGGTGTCATTTTTAACTGGGGACTGCTGAACATCGGCCGCTTTTACAGCCTGCCCTGCTTCAAACGCCCTGTACAGAAGATTGCCTTTGCCCTCATCTGCGCCGGCATTTTAGGCTACTTCCTGCCCGAGGTCTTGGGCGGTGGCAACAATCTGATTAATCATCTGGCCAAAGCACCTGTATCCTTGCAGCTTCTGCTGCTTTTTCTTGCAGGCAAGCTGATTTTTACGCTCATCAGCTACGGCTGCGGCGTTCCCGGCGATGGGCGCGCGGACGG
>OQVH01001756.1_pt1 | contig 12858 bp, 9 predicted proteins | sample 1691641 | NCBI WGS metagenome assembly OQVH01 (sample SAMN03418286, study PRJEB22391) | human gut metagenome | biome: human-gut; feature: organic feature; material: feces | host: Homo sapiens | place: Italy | collected 2013-04
CGCGCACGCAGTCGTTCGCTCCGCGAAGCCCTGCAGGCACAAGGATACACCTGCCCCGGCGCCAGCCACATCGTCCCGATGATTATCGGGCAGAGTGCGGATACCGTGCTGAAAGCAGAGGCCTTGCAACGGCACGGCTTTTACGCCCTGCCCGTGCGCCCGCCTACAGTGCCGGAAGGAACGTCGCGCATCCGTTTTTCGCTGACAGCGGATATCAGGCAAGAGGAAATAGAAGAACTGAAGAAAAGAACGGAGAACTTGAAATAACCCGAAAATACTTTAAGCAATGCCTGCAACAGACGGCATTGGAATATTAACCGAAATGCATCTTCATACAGAAGGGCATCTTCATCTAACAAAAAAGAACAATGAAACAAGTGTACATTATCAACGAGAACCATCCCCAGTTACTCCTTTTCTTTGCCGGTTGGGCAGCGGACGAAACTCCCTTCAAGCAGTACCGTCCCAAAAACATGGACTACATGATTTGCTACGACTACCGCACGCTGGACTTCGACTATTCCATCTTCGACCGTTACCGGCAAGTAAACGTGGTAGCCTGGTCCATGGGTGTGTGGATGGGCTCTCTCATACTGAGCCAAGTCTCCCGGGACAAGGTGTTCAGCCTGGCGTTCAACGGAACTACATACCCCATCGACAATCTGGAAGGTATCCCCGTGAAAACCTTTCAGGCTACTCTCGACGGGCTTACCCCCGCAACGCTCCAGAAGTTCCTGCGCCGCATGTGCAAGGACAGCAACGCCTACAAGGCATTCATGGAAGTGACTCCCCGACGGGACTTCGACGAAATAAAGGAAGAACTGAGGCTCATTCTGGAGCGGTACTTCGATCTGTTCGGAGACGCAAATAACAAAAGTTACGACGAGGAAAAGGAAGATAAGTATGAGGCAAACATCGAAAAGTATAACTACGAATACAACTACGCCTTCATCGGCAAGAACGACCGGATTTTCCCGCCCGAAAACATGGAGATGAACTTTTGCGACCTGATAGACTGCCATCCGGTCCTGACGGACAACGCACACTATGACGAGTCCATGTTCCGCTTTCTGCTGCAAGATATGTGGGAGATGACTGCCAGTGAATTCAGATATCATGTCAAAACCATAAATATTGAATGAAACGAAACAGAAAATGATTTGCAGTACCATTCAATCCATCGACAAAGCCCTCGTTGCAAGACGCTTTGCCCATGCACGGAATACGTACGGCCGAGAAGCTCTTGTGCAGCAGCAGGTGGCGGAGAAAATGCTGCGCCTGCTCACGAAACATGCCTGCCCGTCTGCTGCGGCACACAACGGCGAGGGCAATACGCGAAGTTTGTCAGGCAACGCCTCCCCCTTCCGCCATATCGTAGAGTTCGGATGCGGAACCGGGTGCTACTCCCGTTTGCTGCTGCACGCATTGCAACCGGAAACTCTGCTGCTCAACGACTTGTGTCCCGAAATGAGGGAGTGTATCTGCGATTTGTTGCCGGCCGGTGAACCTCTGCCTCATAAACCTCTACTTTACGATGATAAAGTAGAACTCTACGGCGCTAAAGTGCCACTTGAGAAAGCTAAAGTGCCACTTTACGGAAACCCGCTTATATCCCCTGCCGTCAGCTTTTTGCCGTGTGATGCGGAAACTCTTGATTTCCCGCAAGGGACAGACCTGATAACGTCCTGCTCCACCCTGCAATGGTTTGCCGATACGGAACGGTTCTTCACCCGCTGCCACCGCTTCCTATCGGACAGTGGCATTCTCGCATTCAGCACTTTCGGCAAGAGGAATATGCAGGAGATACATACCCTGACCGGACACGGACTGGAGTACTTCTCGCTCGAAGAACTAAAAGCCTTGCTGTCTTCCCGCTTCGAGGTTCTTTATGCCGAAGAAGAGATTGTCTCCCTGCCATTCGACACTCCGCTCGAAGTGTTGCAACACCTCAGACAAACCGGCGTTACCGGGACGGAAAAGAGAGTCTGGACGCGCGGACGCCTGCAAAGTTTCTGCGAGGAATATATCCGGATGTACGGCAAGGACGACCGTAGTGTTTCGCTGACTTATCACCCGATTTATGTAATAGCGAGAAAAAGAGGAAGGACAAAGTAAGAAGCATAAGGGATGAAGTACAAAATACGAAGCATAAGATACGAAATGTAAAGTATAAGGTATGAAGTATGAGGTATAAGAGATTTTAAAATAAAGGATGAGGAATACGGTAAACACATAGGTGATAAGAGGTATGAGCACCGATGTTTAATCAGTTAATTTACATAAAGATATAAAGAATTATGAAACCAAACATTTATTTCATCAGCGGCATTGATACGGATGCCGGGAAAAGCTATTGCACTGCCTGGTATGCCAAGCAGCTATCCCGAAACGGACAGCGCGTCATCACCCAGAAATTCATTCAAACCGGCAATACCGGACACTCCGAGGACATCGACCTGCACCGCCGCATCATGGGCACCGGCTATCTGCCTGAGGATAACGAGAGGCTTACAATGCCCGAAATCTTCTCCTATCCCTGCTCTCCCCATCTTGCGGCACGCATCGACAACCGTCCTATCGACTTCGACAAAATAGAGAACGCCACGCAGGAGCTTGCCCGCCGCTACGACACCGTACTCGTGGAAGGAGCCGGCGGACTGATGGTTCCCCTGACCGGAGAATATCTCACCATAGACTACATTGCCGATAAGAACTATCCCCTTATCTTCGTGACATCCGGCAAGCTGGGCAGTATCAATCACACCCTGCTAAGCCTTGAAGCCATCGGGCACCGGGGAATCACGCTCGACACCGTATTGTACAACCTTTATCCCACGGTAGAGGACAAGACCATACAGAACGATACGATGCAATACATACGGGAGTATCTTTCCAGGCATTTCCCCGGAACGAAGTTTGAGGTTGTGCCGGAGATAAATAATCTGTATCAAACCATGTAATCTGTGACGAATTTCGTACCTTTGCACGTTATAAAACGTCATAGGACACATGGAAGCATTTACATTCGATACAACCGAGCAGATATTACTCGCAGCAACGGGAACTCTTTTTATCATCCAAGCCCTTTATTACCTTTGCCTGTACAACCGCATCCACCTGCGCAGCCGTGCCGTGAAGCGCGGCAATGTACACTTCTCGCAGGAGCTCCCGCCGGTGTCGGTCATCATCTGCGCACGTGAAGAATGCGAAAACCTGCGGCGTAACCTGAAAGCTGTGCTGGAGCAGGATTATCCGCAATTTGAGGTTATCGTCATCAATGACGGAAACACAGACGAAAGCGAAGATTACCTCACTTTGCTGGAAGAGAAATACCCGCACCTCTACCACAGTTTTGTCCCCGACTCTTCCCGCTACATCAGCCGGAAGAAGCTTGCCGCCACCCTCGGCGTGAAAGCCAGCAAATACGACTGGCTCGTCTTTACCGAAGCCAACTGCTGCCCGCAAAGCAACCAATGGCTGCGGCTGCTGGCACGCAACTTCACCTCGCGTACGCAAGTTGTCTTGGGATATAGCGGCTATGAACGCGGCAAAGGCTGGTTGCACAAGCGCGTAGCTTTCGACAATCTGTTCACTTCCATGCGCTACCTCGGCTTTGCGCTTGCCGGAAGCCCGTATATGGGCATCGGGCGTAACCTTGCCTACCGCAAGGAGTTGTTTTACGAACACAAAGGGTTCTCTGCACATCTCAACCTTCAGCGCGGCGATGACGACCTGTTCGTCAATCATGTAGCCACTGCCGAAAATACCCGCGTGGAAACCGATGCGGATGCCACCGTACGCATGCAACCCGTATTCCGCGCAAAAGACTGGCGGGAAGAGAAAATCGGTTACGCATCTACCGCCCGCCTCTATCACGGCATGCAACGCTGGCTTGCCGGACTGGAAACCACTACCCGCCTCGCGTTCCATGCCGCATGGATGGCTACGCTCGCAACAGCCATACTGCATTTCCACTGGTTGGCGGCAGGCATTGCATTCCTCGTCTGTATACTCCGGTTTATCCTGCAAGCCATCATCGTCAACAAGACTGCCAAGGATTTGAACGACCGGCGCAGATACTACTGGTCGCTGCCCGTGTTCGATGTACTCCAGCCGCTGCAATCTCTCCGCTGGAAGCTCTACTGTCTGTTTAGAAAGAAAAGCGAATTCCTGAGAAAATAAATGAGAAATTACCCTACTCGTAGCGCATGGAATTTGCCGGATGAATCCGTGTAATGAGGTAGGACGGTCCCAACAGCATAGCGATTGAGGCCAGCAGCGTGCCGACATTCAGCAACAAGAAAAGCCAAAGATTGAAAGATACGGGAACGGTGTCCATATAATAGGTTTCCGGGTCGAGACGGAACAAGCCGAACCACTTCTGGATAAAATAGAAAGCCAGTCCTATTACATTGCCCCACAGCATTCCTTTTCCGATGAGGAATACCGCCAGCCAAAGAAACAGTTTGCGGATAGTGAGGTTGTTCGCTCCCAAAGATTTCAGAACGCCAATCATGGAGGTGCGCTCTATGATGATTATCAGCAGACCCGAAACCATGGTAAACCCGGCAACGCCAATCATCAGGATAAGGATAACCCATATATTGACATCCAAGATGCCGAGCCATGCAAAAATCTGCGGGTTCAACTGCTCTACGTTGAGTACACAGTATTCTGCCCCGTAAGGGTCGGGATGCCGGCCCACTTCATCGGCTATCCGGTAGGTGGTTTCTTCCAGTTTATCGTAGTCGTACAGCTCCAGCTCCACTCCGCTCACCTGGTCGGGATGCCACTTGTTCAGACGGTTCACCAGGCACAGGTCTGTAAGCAGGAACAGGTTGTCGTATTCGGAAAAGTTGGTCTGGTAGATGCCGACGATTGTCAGGCGGCGGGCACGCACATCGTCCTGTATATAATAGGTGTCTATCTTGTCGCCGAGCTTCAGCTTCAGTTTGTCGGCTATCGCCTTTGAAATGACCACACGGTTGGTAGAAGCCGAGTCGCTGAACTGCGGAAACTCTCCCTCTATCAGGTGACGGCGGAAGAAGGAACTGCCATACTCCGGCCCTATACCTTTCAATACCATGCCCTGAAAGGCATCGGACGTCTTTATCATACCCGGCTTGGTGGAATAGCGTTGCACGTGTTTCACACCGGAATTATCCGCAAGAACGGCAAGCATACTGTCCGTCACGGCTATGGGGCGGGTTTCAAAAGAACGCGCCGCATCCGAATTGCTAATCTGGATATGCGAGCCGAAACCGATTATCTTATCGCGTACCTCGCTCTTGAAACCGATTATCACCGACACGGCAATAATCATCACCGCCAACCCGATAGCAACACCGATAGTTGCTATCAGCACGGCAGGACGGGAAACTTGCTTTCCGACATCGGAACTGCGGTAAATACGCAGCGCTATGAAACGGGATAAATTCATCAGTAGTATTATATATCTTCTATTCCGTACGTCCCGGATAGGCTTCGAGCGCTTTGGAAAGCACAAACAGCGCACGGATTAAATCTTCCTTCTTCAAGACGTAAGCGATGCGCACTTCGTTGCGGCCGGAACCCGGAGTGGTATAAAAACCGGAAGCCGGAGCCATGAAAACGGTCTGCCCTTCGTACTGGAATTCGGAAAGACACCATGCGCAGAACTTGTCCGAATCGTCTACGGGCAGCTTGGCCACGGTATAGAACGCTCCCATCGGAATGGGTGAATATACGCCGGGGATACGGTTCAGACCGTCAATCAGGCATTTACGGCGTTCTACATACTCGTCGTAGGTATCGCGCAGATAGTCTTCGCCGGCATCCAAAGACGCTTCGGCAGCAATCTGACCTATCAACGGCGGACTCAAACGCGCCTGGCAGAACTTCATAACGGCATCGCGTATCTCTTTGTTCTTCGTTATCAGCGCACCTATACGGATACCGCATTCGGAATAACGCTTGGAAACGGAATCAATCAGGACTACATTGTTCTCGATACCTTCCAGATGGCAGGCGGAGATGTATGGAGAGCCCGTATAGATGAACTCGCGATACACCTCGTCGGAGAAGAGGAAGAGGTCGTACTTCTTCACAAGGTCGCGTATCTGATTCATTTCACGGCGGGTATAAAGATAGCCGGTAGGATTGTTGGGGTTACAAATCAGGATGGCACGCGTACGTTCGTTTATCAGCTCCTCGAACTTCTCCACCTTAGGCAGCGAGAATCCCTCTTCGATGGTAGTTGCAATCGTACGTATCCTGGCTCCGGCAGAGATGGCAAACGCCATGTAATTGGCATAAGCCGGTTCGGGCACGATAATCTCGTCACCCGGATTGAGGCATGCCATGAAAGAGAACAGCACCGCTTCCGAACCGCCGGATGTAATGATTATGTCATCGGCAGTGAGCTTGATGTTGTACTTATCGTAATACCCCACCAACTTCTCGCGATAGCTGCGATAACCGGCACTGGGACTGTACTCCAATACCTTACGGTCAATATTACGGATGGCGTCAATCGCGACTTGCGGCGTAGGCAGGTCGGGCTGTCCGATATTGAGATGGAATACATGGATGCCCCGTTGCTTGGCTGCATCTGCCAAGGGAGCCAGCTTTCTGATAGGAGATGCGGGCATCTCCATCCCGCGAATAGAAATTGTTGGCATGAGTTTTTATATCATTTTATCATTTAAGTTGCAAATGTAGTGATTTATTTGATACCAAAGGGAAGCAAAGACATAAAAACTTTAAAAACCTTATCTATATTAAAAACACTATGCTATTTAAAAAGAATCTTGTACCTTTGAAATAGTAAACAAATAAACAACCACAACCGTTTTATCTTAAACCAACTTTTAAAATAGTAAGTAACACTATGGTCATCAACCTAATAACTTTTGCTTCACTGCTACATAAGCAAGCATCAGTCCGCAGTTCCCATGAAATAATCCTGAACGAACTGGAAAAATATTTCACCGTCAATTTCATAGATTACCAAGATATCAACAAACTGTCTCCCGACGATTTCAGCATCCTGTTCATCGCCACCGGCGGAGTGGAACGGCTGGTTATCCAGCATTTCGAGGCTCTTCCCCGCCCTGCCATCATCCTGGCAGACGGTATGCAGAACTCGCTTGCCGCCGCCCTCGAAATATCTTCCTGGCTGCGCGGCCGGGGAATGAAAAGCGAAATCCTGCATGGAGAACTGTCCGAAATTATCAAACGCATTTTTGTTCTGCACAGCAATTTCATGGCACAACGCGGCCTCTACGGAATGCGTATCGGCGTAATAGGCACTCCGTCGAGCTGGCTCATTGCCAGCAACGTGGATTATCTGCTTGCCAAACGACGCTGGGGAGTGGAATACACAGACATCGCACTGGAACGCGTGTACGAATATTACAACCAAATCACGGATGATGAAGTAGGCGAAGCATGTGCCGGCCTTGCCGGAAAAGCGCTTGCCTGCCGGGAAGCGTCGCCCGAAGATATGATAAAGGCAATGCGCCTGTATCGCGCCATCCGGAAGATTGTGGACGAAGACCGTTTAAGCGCACTCACCCTGAGTTGTTTCCGCCTGATAGAACAGACGGGCACTACCGGCTGCCTGGCGCTTTCCCTGCTGAATGACGAGGGCATCATTGCCGGATGCGAAGGCGATTTGCAGTCCGTCTTCACCATGCTCGCTGCCAAAGTGCTCACAGGCAAACCTGCTTTCATGGCCAATCCTTCCATGATTAATGCACGCACCAACGAAATCATACTGGCGCATTGCACCATCGGCATCGCACAGACAGAGCAGTTCATCATCCGCAACCACTTTGAAACGGAAAGCGGCATCGGCATACAGGGAATACTGCCTACCGGAGACGTGACAATCGTGAAATGCGGCGGAGAATGTCTGGACGAATATTACCTCGGCACGGGTACACTGACCGAAAACACCAACTACATCAATATGTGCCGCACGCAGGTACGTATCAAGATGAACGCCCCGGCGGAATATTTCCTGAGAAACCCGTTGGGTAACCATCACATCATGCTGCATGGCAACTACGAACTGATGCTCGACGAGTTCCTGCAATCCAACGGATGCAAAAGGATAGAATAAACTCTAAAACCGACCGGCAATCATATTACATCATCACTCATGCGGACTTCAAAGCGGGTTCCTCTGCCCGGCTTTGAAGTCACCGTAATGGTTCCGTGTATACGTTCCACAATTGTCTGGCAGATACTCAACCCTAAACCGGCCCCTTGCGTAAAGCTGTCCGCCTTATAGAAACGCTCGAAGATATGCTTCTGGTCTTCATCGGATATACCCGCTCCGGTATCTTCCACAAAGACGGTTGTATATCCGGATTCATCCACTCTATATCCTAAAGTGATGCTCCCTTGCACGGTAAACTTCTTGGCATTGTTAATCAGATTATTCAAAACCTGCTTCAAGCGTACGGCATCGGTAGTGATATACTTGTCGGCCCCTTCCGGAAAATCGGTGCATAATTCCACTCCCTGCGGCATGCTCAGCCTCTGGGAGTCGTAAACTTCCTGCATGATAAACGTAAGATTGTAAGAAGAGAACTGAAAATCCATTGTGCCCGATTCAATGCGCGAGAGGTCCAGAATATCATTAATCAGAGCCAGCAACAACGTACAGTTTATATTGATAGTCTCGACAAACTGCTGTACTTCTTCCGAAGAAAAGGCTTGCAGGTCTTTCAACAAATCGGAGAAACCGACTATCGCATTCAACGGAGTACGTATCTCATGGCTCATGTTGGCAAGGAACGCCGATTTCAGTCTGTCAGCCTGCAAGGCACGGTCACGGGCCGCGATAAGTTCCTCTTCGGTGTCTTTATAACGCTGGATACTCTGGCATACACCCAATACCCTATAAGGTATATCTACCGTGAGCCCCTCATAAGCGGTACTCCGGAACTCCCACCACTCATATCCGCCATCTGCGTTTTGCAGCCGGAAACTCATGCGCGAGTTCGGCTCATGCCCCAGCATGATATTGTCGAAATGCCTGCATGTGCGGGAAAGGTCTTCCGGATGGACAATCCGATCCAGTTCTTCCCTCGAGATATAGTCCGTATTGTCGTAGCAATTGAAACGTTGCAGCAGTCCGTCGGGAAAATGGAAGCATTTCAACCGTGTGTTGTACTGCCACGGATAAATGGAACTTTCCTCAATAGCCATATTGAAAAAACGCTTCTGCATCTCTTCTTCGGATATATTACGGCAGACAATTGCCATACCCGTCAGTTTGTCTTTCGCAAAGATAGGAACCACCTCGCCCGAAACAGGGAAATAAATACCTTTGGTATTCTCTTGCATGAATGCCTTTTCCGGTATAATGACAGGCTTCCTATCCTGTATCACCTGTTTCAACAGAGCCTGCAGGATGTTCTCGCCATTCATGTAAATATGGAGAATGGAACCGGCAACCTGTCCTTCGTACGGACGTGTCGTATACATTTCTGCAGGCAATCCCAGCATCTCCACTAAAGCCCGGTTCACAAAATGGATTCTCAAATCCATATCATACGTAACCAGTCCGTCGCGAATAGAACAGAATATCTTATCGAATTCATCCCGCTGTTCCACCAGACGGTGTTGTATCAGCAGACGGGTCTGCGCATGTATCCGCTTGCGCGATTCACGCCGGTTGCTCCGATAGAGCCAGACTACAAGAAATGCCAACGCACCCACTATCACCGAATAGAACAGAATAAACCAGGCCTGATAACGATCCATCAGAGGAATGTTCAAAACGATTCCCCGTTTTTCAACACTATCCACATCTACATGGAAGAAGTCCAACTGCTTGTAGTCGAACAATAACTTGCCGCCCAAGTCTCCTATTCCGAATGAAGCAGGCGACCGGCCCTTCAGAATACTTGCCGCCTGTATGCCCGCAGCATAAGTATCTGCCGCCGGTTCTACATCATAAACACATAAAACACCGCTTGTCATTGCCAGGTTTTGATTGGCAAATACAGGAGCTTTCAATTTCAGGGAAAGAAAAGGAATCCACTTAGGGGCGATAACAATGTACTTATGGGCATGATAATCGTAACAAATAGACGTTATGAGAGAGTTGAGGGACTTTCTCTGCACATTCAGTTCCTTAAAACTGTATTCGGGATGTTTCTTATGAAAAGACTCCCAGGCTTCTTCTACCGCTTCCACTCCCTTAGCACTCAAAAAACTGCTGTCCGACAGGCAGACAATCTCCTTACGTGCAGGAAATAAACGTATGGCTTCCTCAAGCAACACATTAAAATCCGTTACTGAAGTGAAGCCCGAGACATTCGGCATACGGTCGAACAACTTCCTGTCAGGATATTTAATGCCCGAAACAACTACCGGTATCTGATACGGCAAAGAATCGCCGCAGTGAGTCAAGGTAAAGAAAGCCTCATCACTGGACGTCACAATCAAATCCGTTTTCCGCTGTCTGGCACGTTCGCATATGCGGCGCATGATAACACACTCCGAAGCAAACGTCCAAAAATCGGCATTCAGATACTCTATAACCACGTTTGCTTTTACACCGCCTTCTTTCAAGCCGTCCTGCAAACCGGCAATAAGATTATTATGCCAGGAAGAGCTGTTTGTGTATGATTGTATGAAAAGTACATTATAATTGGTTTCCGCAGCCGAAAGCGTCCCCGATATCATGCATAAGAAAGCTAATGAACATGTTAAGAAAAAGTGTTTTCCCATTCCGTTTGTTTTGATTTGTCTGCGTAAACTTCTTTATAACTACGCAAATATACAAGCTTATATCGAGAATATACATCTTTTCTTAAAAAACTTTATTCATCATGCAATGCTTCTGCCGGGTGTACTTTCATCGCTCCATAAGCAGGATACCAGATTCCGGCAACAATCATCAGCGCCATAAGCAGCCATGTCAAGGCAAGAGCCGGCAGGAAGCGTCCGGCATCGAAAGGCATCTTGCCCACATCCACCAGTTCGGCATAACCGATATTGAAAGCGATGACAGCCGCCGGCGACGGAATGGGAAAACCGGCGCGAACTGCCCAGCGCCATCCGCAGCGCAACCTCTTTACGGCGTTGCTGCGTACGGAACCAGAATGTGCCGATAACGCCCAAGAAGATATTCAACAGCAGGAAACCGAGCACGCAAAGCTGCGTCTTCCATTCGTTCATGTCTTCCAGCTCGCAGATTTCGCGCAAATGGCTGAAAGGTGTAATGTCCAGCAGATACAGATTACCTACCTGATAAAGGCGGTCGGCATCATTCATCAGCTTTTCGGCAAAGTTCTTATCGGCATCTTCGGAAACGCGCAGGCTGACTGTGACATAACGGGGATCGCCGAAATTCCGTAACCTCTTCGCATTGAGCGGAAGGGCTGCAAAAGCCCCGCCCCACTGCGACGGAGTATGGAAATGCGACCAACGCACGGGCGTGCCCACCGCACCGATGCGACGGCGGACGTCCTTACCGTAGTTCAACAGCAAGACTTCCCGCCCTGGCAAGGACGCACTGCCTCCCAATTCCGGATGTCCTTCGGTGAGATTGGAAGATACCACCAGCTCGTCATTGCGGAATGCAGCCTCTACCTTGGCAAACTCCGCTTCCTCCGTAAAGGCATAACGGAACACGCGGAAAAAGTCCGCCTCCACCCAAAGAAGACGTACATTGACAGCCACAGAGTCAATACCCAAATCAATACTGTTACTGCCCTCATTGTACGGAAAGCAGTTTTGCGAAATGGCAACGGCCTCTACACCGGGGCAGTGGCGCAGCCTGTCCGTAAGCCGGAGCAAGTCGTCCATATCATCATCGGCGGTCAGCTCCGGATTATAAAGAGGCGAGTCCTCTCCCAGCTTGCTTACGGTGATGTTGTAGCAGTGCTCCGTATCGAATCCCATCGGAGCGTGATAGACCCGTGCGGTGACAAGCGTCCAGTCCACAATATACCACAGCACGACAAAGACCAGCAGCAGCTCCACAAAGAGAAAAAGATTGCTGTTCCACTCGTTCTTTATTTGTTTCAATATCGTTTTCATAACCATCGTTTACCTTTGATTAATCGCATCCGTTATATTCATTCTCGAAGCCCTCCATGCCGGTATGCCTGCCGAAAGGATGTTCATCAGCAAACAGAAACCGAAAGCAGCAAGGAATGCCCAGGGCGAAAGCAGCATGCCCGGTGTCAGGGCGGTTTCCCCGCTGAGGTAGGCATTGGTGCTGTTGTTGAAAAGGAAACCGTTCAGCAGGAAGGTGGCGGCGTAACTCAGCGCAAGTCCCAACACGCCGGCAAACAATGTCAGCAACAGGTTCTCAAAGAATATCTGGCGTATCAGTTCGCCACCCGTAGCCCCGAAAGCCTTGCGCACACCTATCTCCGCCATACGTCTGCGCATACGGGAGAGCGTCATGCTACTCAGGTTGATGGCAGGTACAAGCAACAGGATGGCAATAACGAGCATATAGCGCAGGATAATGGCTTTGGTATCGGGCGTTTCGCTCCACTTACGGTAAAGGTTGGCAAACCGCTCATCGGGTTGCCCGCGATAGAACACTTCCGAGTCGCGCAGGCTGTCGTTATACTTACGGCGAAGTTGCTCCGCCTCCTCACGGATAGCCGGAAAATCGGCTGCGGAACGCGCAAGGATAACCGCCCTCATCTGTCCTACGGTCTCCTCCCACCACGCCAACCGGGCAATGTCTGTGGACGTATAAGGAATCCACACCTGCGCATAGGCGGAAGTGGCCAGTACGGACACATCCGCCACTACACCGGATATACGGTACTCTACATAGTTCAACTGCACCGTCTTTCCCGCAACGGCCGTTGTGCCGATGCGTACGGGGCGCGAGGG
>OQVH01001760.1_pt1 | contig 12847 bp, 10 predicted proteins | sample 1691641 | NCBI WGS metagenome assembly OQVH01 (sample SAMN03418286, study PRJEB22391) | human gut metagenome | biome: human-gut; feature: organic feature; material: feces | host: Homo sapiens | place: Italy | collected 2013-04
CCATGGGGGGGGACACGCCGCTGGCGGTGCTCTCGGAAAAGCACCAGCCCCTCTTCAGCTACTTCAAGCAGCTCTTCGCCCAGGGGACCAATCCCCCCATGGACGCCATCCGGGAGGAGATTGTCACCGAATGGCCACATGGTTTTCATCCACGCCCCGGTCGGAGAGAATGAGGATGTTGGCACCCTTCTTGTAGGCCCGGTCCACATGGACGAACAGCCGGTCCAGGGCATTGGCCAAGGGAGAGCCCTTGTAGTACAGCAGGGAGATGGTCTCCACATGGAAGCCGGGCCGGTCCATGTAGCGGATCTTCATCAGATCCACGGAGGTGAGGATGGGGTTGTGGATCTGGAGGACTGTGCAGTTCTCCGCTCTTTCCTCCAGCAGATTTCCGCCGGAGCCCACATACACCGTGGTGTCGGTGACGATCTCCTCGCGGACATCCTGATCCTGTCAGACCGTGGGGTGGACGAGAACCATGTAGCCATCCCCTCTCTGCTGGCGGTGTCCGCCCTGGAGCAGTATCTGGTGCGGACGAAAAAGCGCACCGCAGTCTCCATGATCCTGGAGAGCGCCGAGCCCCGGGACGTCCACCACTCCGCCACCCATAACACCTGCAACGCTTTTAAATACACCAATAAAACCGGAACTCGTTCCCATAATGATCGGAACACGTCCACCGACAGGACCGATTGCGAAAAGCTGAACCAATGTGACAACACCTGCAATAATCATTGCATTCTGTAGTAATTCCACATAAACCTCTGCAAAGTCAGATGCTGCTCCAATACCGCATGCACCACAGATCACGATCAGCGGTGTCAGGTTTCCGACAAACATTGCCAGAACATGCTGCAAACCATAAACGATCGCTTTCGGCCATGGAATTCTTCCGTCCATTTCATAAGGGGATGTGTACTCTTTTGTTTTTTCCATTTTTTAAACTCCTGTTATTTTTTACTTTTGTTCCAGACAGTATGAAAAAAGTGGCTTTTTCTATCTGCCAGCATATATTTTCATCCTGTTTTTCCTATAATCCGATAGCAGTATAGCATAGGTTCTCTTTTCCTGAAAAGTCATTATTATTAATGAATTTTATCGATATGACTAATAATTATCTGTTCAAATATATAAAAATGTTCCTCAGATCTTCTTTTCTCACCGATAATAACAGTTTTGACTGCATCCATCCGGAAAAAGTGACGCTTTCATTTCCCTCTGATATTGCAACTCATTGTCTGATTTTTCCAGAATATCCAGAGCTTTCCGCAACTGCCTTATATCCTTTTCCATAAAATCGGTATAATTGCCACGACCGACCAGTTTTAAATGGGTAATGCCGACCTGTTTCATGCGGTAAAGTGCGCAGAGCCCACAGCCGGTACTGCCGGTCAGATAACCATCTTCATCCAAAGGAAGTCCCTTCCCCTCTTTTTCCTGTATTCTGTCTGTTTCTGCCACATCTTTTTGCGCAGCATCTGTCTCTTCTTTCTTGTGCAGATTTCCCAGTTCATATGGTACTCTGCAAAGATGTGTCAGTTCATCACAGTGCAGGGAATTACAGAATGCCCCGGAAAAATGACAGAGTTCATTCAAAATGAAGGCTTCATATTCATGTGGGAAACCTGCCTCTTTAATACAGCTTTGCATATCTTCCAGCGAATTTTTTCTGTGAAAAATCACACGGCGGATTCCAAACGGTAACATCTGTTCTAACATTCCCCGGTTCACTTCCGCGGTCTCACCGCTTAAATGGATTCCGCAGTTGATTTTCTGCTGTCTGAGGTACAGCATCAGTGCCGGGTCTGCAATGATAAAATTTTCAAAGCCTGCTGCCATGCACTGTGTGATGATCTCCGCTATGACAGGATACTGCTCCCCTGTATAGTAGAGGGAATTAAACGTCAATTTTACCGGCTTGCCATAATAGTCCACCATTTTTTTCAGAATCTGCAGTTCGCTCATGGAACCAATCTGCACATTGTAAAAAAGTACTTCCCTACGGTTTAACGGATGGATCACACCGTACTTTTCCGCCCAGGAAAACGGCACATATCCACAAAAGAATTCATCCGCCCCCGCTTTTACAAATGTCTCATATTCATCAATACTTCCTAAACCTGCGACAATTTTCATCTGTTAAAGTTCCACTTTCTCAATCACGCAGGTATGTGTCTTTGTCTTTTTATCATAATTAATTCCGGCTAACAGAAGATTACCTTTGTAATCCTCTAAGGATTTCACGTACTTTTTCTCTTTTATTTGTGCGATTGCACCTTCTGCATCCTTATCCCACTTTAATTCAATAATCACTGCCGGCTTATCCGCGTGTATTTTTCTTGGGATTATGCAGATATCTGCAAAACCTTTTCCTGTCGGCAGTTCCCGGGTGATCGTATAATATTCTCTTGCAAAATAGAATGCCAGATGAATGGTACAACTCAATGAGTTTTCATCATGATACTGAAGAATTGAAATCTCATCATGGACATTCTCAATTCCGGCAGCAACTGCTTTTGCATCCTGATTCCATAATGCTTCCACTAACTTACGCGAATTTTCAACCGAACACATTACCTCGTGCCAGTCCATGGTACTGATTGCATTGAGATATTCCTGTGACACTTCTTTGTTTGGAATGGTCACTTTCTCTGTCTCACTGTTATATGTCAGATAACCAAGGTGCACCAGTAAGGTCAGTACATCATCCTTTGTTACAAAAGTTGTCATGTCGTTGCTGAATGTTCCGGTATTAATACGCACACCCTCCCCTGCAAGCATCTGGATCACTGAATCTTTCAATCCATCCATATTCATCTGAATATATATTTTCAGTGCCTCATAGGTCTCTGTTCGGTTCCAGTATGTGCCGAATTTGTGCCGCAGCATCGCTTCTACCACTGATTTCGGGCTATAAATTGAATATCTTTTGTCGCCAAAACGACTATGTGAAATCAGATCATATCCATCATACCACGCTTTGACTTCTTCAAAGTTCATGGCATATTCCTCACACAATCCCTTAACTTCTTCTTCCGTAAACCCAAAAAATTCTGCGAGTTCTCCCGGATCGGTCATCGAGTACTCCATAAACATATTCAATGCCGAGTGAGAACCGTATTTTTTTATCGGAAGTATCCCTGTCATGTATGCAAGAGCAATGTAGTCTTTGTCTGTCAACCAGAAACGCAGAAAATCCAGATATTTTTTTTGTGCATCTTTATCCTGTTGATATTCGCGGAACAGGCAATCCCATTCATCAATTAAAATGATGAACGGATGGTGCGTGTTGGCATAGACATCCTGCATCGCAAATACCAGATTATCTTCTATCTCATATGAAGAATATCTGTTTTTCAAATCTGTGATCAGCCTCTTTTGCAGTAATCTTAACATTTCCTCCATGCCCTGTGTTGCGCTCAAAAATTCCTGCATGTTAATTTTTAACACATCATACTGGTTCAAATGTTTCAGATACTCTTCTGACTGACTGATTTTAAGTTTATCAAAAAATTCCTTCGTATCACAATCTCTGTCATAATATGCCGCAAGCATATTTGCTGCCATAGATTTTCCGAATCGTCTTGGTCTGCTCACGCAGACATATTTCTGCTCTGTGCCAAGCACTGTGTTCGTCTTTTCAATCAGTCCGCTTTTATCAATATAAATTTGTGACCGCAGACTTCCCTGAAATGCTGTGCTGCCCGGATTAAGATAACTTCCCATAAAAAAATCCTCTCTGAACCATGTTATAACAAAGATATTTCACCCAATGTCATCCATGTAAAAATTTTATTTTTTAACATTTTTCTGCCTCTAACATAATCTTACAGGTTTTCTTATAACATGCGATCGCATATTTTAAGATTTTACAGATTCCGTCCTGATGCAACGCTTCTGCATACCCTGTATCATCAATCTGTTTCAATGCTTTTTTGCACTCTGCTTCCAGATTACCATCATTGGCATACTTCACCTCAATAACAATCCCGACCTCAGAATCTCCTACCTGGATCATGATATCACTAAATCCATCTCCAGATTCTCTGTTTGATGTCACAAGCCAGTTTTCTTTAAACCCAAGAATTCCAAGCAAAATTCCATGATAAAAATTTTCTTTTGTCGGCTTCTGTACAAAAGTATCTCTCACACTGATCGTTTTTTGCATGTAATCTGAAAAAAGCTTCTCTGCCACATCCGCTTTCTCTGTTAATAAGGCATCACAAAAAGCGTTTACTTTCTGACCATCCTGCTTAATATTCTCCTTAAATAATTTCAGAATATGTTCTGTGATAATATTTCTGATTTCTCTATTCGGGATCACAAGATCATACCTGTTTCCATCCGTATTGCTGCGGCTTGTCAGATACCCTGTCATAAAAAGGGTACTCCAGAGATTATCGATTGATGAATACAATTCCTTATAGGTCATCTCCTGACTGATTTCTTTCTGGACACTTCCACCATTCACAAGATGTTCCAACTCCAGTTTTGTGAGTTTCTGCGGTTCATAAATACTATTGATAAAGCGATGGATCACATCATTTCCGCTTGTATTCACCCAATAATTTTTTGGTGCACACTCCTGATTTGCAATATGATCACTGCAATAGTTAATCACATCCCATGGACAGTATACATCAACATTTCCAAAACGATACCCATCATACCATTCTTTTACCGTCTCATAATGTGTATCCTGACCATAATAATGAAGCAACTCTTTTACTTCATCATCTGTAAAGCCAAAGTTTTCATCAAAATCAACATCCGTAATGGAATAAACTTTAAAATTATTCAATCCTGTAAAAATGCTTTCTTTTGCAACCCGAAGGCATCCTGTCAACACAGCAAACTTCAAACTGTGATTCGTCTTTAACACATTTTCAAATAAATTACGGATCAAAAGTACCATCTCATCGTAATAGCCATTTTCATTTGCTTTTGCAAGTGGCACATCATACTCATCAATCAAAACGATCACTTTTTCTTCATAATGTTTTTCCAAAAGTTCTGAAAGTTCCAATAAGCTGCTGCTTAACGTTCCATCATCCTTCATCTGAGAAAGCAATTTTTCAAAAAGTTCCTTATCAACCTGTGTCAGTTTTTCACTTTCTGATAAGTTCTGCAATCTACGCGCTTCTCTGTTGATAACTTTTACAAGACAGCTCCGTGCCTCGTCGAAAGTGTTTCCATTCACGCCTTTCAAACTGATGGATACAACCGGAAACTTTCCAAGATACTGTTTGCAGACTTCTTTATTCTTTGAAATATACAATCCATCAAAAAGTGATGCATCTGCTCCTACCTCAAAAAATGTCTGAAGCATACTCATATTTAAAGATTTTCCAAACCAGCGTGGACGGGTAAAAAGATTTACCTTTCCCCACTGGGCGAGAAGCTGCTCGATCCATCTCGTTTTATCAACATAATAAAAATCTTCTTTCCGCATCTCTTCAAAACTCTCAATTCCAATTGGAAGTTTCTTACGTTTGTTCATAACAGCTTCTCCTTTCCAATCCACTACATACTTATTTTATTATAATTTTTTCATTCCGGAATAGCAAGCACTCTCTCTACCATCTCCTCAATGTTACGAACACACAATGATACAAACTCCGACCTGCACTCTTTATCTGCCAGTGCAATCGCTGCATCATTCATGATTTTAAAGTTCGGAACAGAATCGTTTGGCTTCTGTTCTCCGGCTGGCAGATACCACCTGGTTGCCCACCAGTCCTTGTGGTCTGCCGCACTGATTTTCAGATAATGCCCGACTGCTTTTACAGTTGCAGCATCGTATTCATCCACCTGATCCCCGTGTCCTTCCTCCGATTCTGCATTCGGATCAAAGACACAGAATCCGGCGAACAGACGATGTTCTACCTCCACACGGAACCAGAGCTGCTTTCCATCCGGCATCGGGGCGTCATTTACAATGTAGTTGATTCCCGGATAGGTAGAATACCATTTATAAAAAAATTCATCTGCCTGCTCTTTATATTCGTACCAGTTACTGTTTTTCTCCCTTGTCCAATGATTCTTTTCCGCAACTCCTGCTAACTGCTTCTCAAATTCCTCCATCACCTGATAGATCAGCTTTGCTTTTGCAGCATTGATAGAATCTGCAATCTGCATCCCCGCTCTTAAGGAATCACCGGATGTCAGCAATTCATCGATTACCATGTTTCTCACCCTCTCACTTGTATAGCCGCTTATCTGTTCTATATTCCTGATAAACTGTTCTAAAATAGGAATCATTCCTGTATTTTCACAATTTTTACATGCCTTCAGCCAGTTTAAAATGTGCTCACGGAATGAGAGACAGACGATATCCTCCTCCGGTACTGACTGGCTGCCAGAAGATGTGCTGTCTTTTCCCGGTCTGTGTCCATCCAATGTCAGATAATACACTTTCGCCTGCGCATCTCTTCTTTTTGCATACTGATAATAATCAAAGCACTGGCTTTTCTGGTCAGCCGCATATATTTTCACTTCTATCGGAAGAAAATAGCTGCCAATTTCAATTACAATGTCGATTCTCCGCTCATCATCAATCGCATATTCTGCCGTCACAATTGCCTGATCTGCCAGTTTTGTATCCATTTTTTCCATTCCAAGACAATCTCTCAGGAAAATTTTTAAGTACTCTGCCACTGCGCCATGCTGCCCTCTCGGATTTAAAAGGTCAGCTATCATGCGGCAGATCAGAACTTCCTTTGACTGTATCTGTAAAACAGAAAAAATATTGTAATCTTTTGTTTTTAATAAATTTACATTTTCCGTGTTCTGCTTGATTACACGGTCAAGAACAAACTCCATCGTATTTTTCTCCCCTGTTGCATCTCAGCGGAATCGTTTTCTATATAAAAATGCATTCCTGTCCAGACAATGTCCTACTATTACAAAGAAACATTCACAACAATCCGTTCAATCCCCTGTTCGAGATAATCCTGCAATTGTTTTTCATCCCACAGTATTTTCTCATCATATCCAAACAGTGAATTATATCTTCCCACCATTTTCAAATGCTTCGGATATAGAAATACTTTTTTGTTACAATATCTTGGGCAGTTTTCCGTCAACTTTTGTTTTCCCCTGTCACCATATCTGCAAACGGCATAAAGCGTGCAATACTGCGAGGTATTTGTCTGGAAAAAAGGAAGATGCAGGCTGTGGTGTCCATCTGGGATTGTAACCTTATATCCACATGATTCAAATTCAAATCTTTGTATATCGAATGTATTTTTTAAATAATCCTGATAAAATCCACAATTCAAATTATTTTCTGCCAGACTGTCCACATGATTCCCAATACCATGTTTATAAGGTAAACGGACATCTTTTCTGCGTTTATTTAACAGAACTCCCAACACTGGTTTTAAGTGTGGTTTTCCCTGCAAAAGTATAGGCATCGCCCAGTCGTTTACGATAATTTCCTCCTGATCCTTGCCTGCCTCTTTTTCTCTGCTTTGGCACCATACTTCAAGTTCCTGCAACAGTTCATCAATCTCTTCCAACAGATGATTCCTAATATATGAGAAGGCAAGCGTCACCGCAAGATTGTTCTCCAACGCTTTCTCCAACACCTGAAACAGCAATTTTTTCTTTGGAAAAAGGTTGTGGCAGAACTGGTTTCCAATGTAGATTCTTGTCACTCTCTTCTTACTCAATGTGTGATGTTCCAGAAAATTGTTTTTCCAGTAATCGTGGCAAAATCTCGTCCAGTCTTTTTGTAGAAAATCATAATATAATTCCGGTCGGTCTATTGTGATGGCGAGCTCGAATTCAGTGAAATCTGTAATATTCCACTTTTTATGCTCCCATGTATTCCTGCACTCCTGTATTCCATCACCAACACAACTGAACCACTCTTTCTTCTGCTCTTCGAAGCTCTCTGCGTAAACTTCGTCCAATTCTGCCGGATAACCAACCATTTTTTCTGAAAGATACGCATCATCTCCTGCGAGTTTTAGCGATATGTAGTTGTCATAATCTGTCACCAGACGCTTTACCTGCTCCCTGTATTCCCCGTTTTTTGTCCACACCGAATAGATAAAGAAAAAGGGCGTCTCCTCTGTTAACTTCATCTCTCTTTCCTTCTCTGCCAACTGCACTTTGCGGTAACAGTCAGCAGAAAAGTCAAAAAAACAAATCTCAAGGAACGCCGCTTTTTCTATTTTTTCCGGTACACGAAACGAAAAACCTTCCTCCGACAGTCCTGTGATTCTGATTTCCAGATGATCACAGAAACCGCCAAGAAGTCCAAATGGAATCATCGGGATTCCGTTTATTTTTTCCATTTATTTTACCAGATTACACTCTTTTTTCATTTTCTCTACAAGGTCTTTTACATACTGCTCGGCATTTTCTACCGGAACTTTCTCCATAAGGCTCTTGTCACGGGTGGAAACTTCCACAACAGACTCTTTTAAGTTACGTGGGCTCACAACAACACGAACCGGAACCCCTAAAAGGTCTGCATCGGAGAATTTATTTCCAGCACTTACGGAGCGGTCATCATAGATCACTTCCACACCGGCATTCTGTAAATTCTCATATAAAGTATCTGCTACTTCCCTGACACCCTCTTTGTCAAGGTTCATCGCACAGATGTGAACCTGCCACGGAGCAATGCTCATTGGCCAGATTGGACCATAATCATCATGATGTGCTTCACAGATGGAAGCTGCCATACGTCCGACACCGATACCGTAGCAACCCATAATTGGATTTTTGCTTATGCCGTCTTTGTCCACATAGGTCATGTTCATGGTCTTGGTGTATTTCGTTCCGAGCTGGAAGATGTTACCAACCTCAATACCACGAGAAATGGTCAGTGATTTCTTACCGCAGCATGGGCAGATACCGCCCTCCACAACTTTTGCAAGATCAACATACTCTGCATCCGGGAACTCGCGCTCCATATTCAGGCCTGTGTAATGATAATCCACTTCATTGGCGCCGCAGACAAGATTTGTTGTTCCCTTTAAAGAACGGTCAAATAAAACGATACAGTCTGCATTCTGGTTCACCGGTCCGATAAATCCTGCCTGAATGCCACTCTCCTCTGTGATCACTGCCGGATGGACATCGCAGCCAAGGTAATTGGTCAGCTTTGTCTCATTAATTTCGAGGTCACCGCGCACAAAAATGAGAATATATTTGTCATCGGAATTTTTCTGGTAAACAACGGCTTTCATGGATTTCTTTGCATCCACATGTAAAAATTCACAAACCTGTTCAATTGTATGCATCTCAGGTGTATGAACCTTTGTCAGCTCCTGCATAGCCTCTGTCTCGTTCTCTACAATATTTTCGGCTGCTTCCATATTGGCACGGTAATCACACTCATTACAGATTACGATGGAATCCTCTCCGATTGGAGTTAAAAGCATGAACTCATGGGAAACATTTCCGCCCATCATACCGGAATCGGATTTTACAGAAACTACCTCCGGGATACCTGCTCTTGCATAGATTCTCTCATATGCTTTGTGACATTTATCATAGTACTGCTCTAAATCTTCCTGACTTGTGTGGAAAGAATAAGCATCTTTCATGGTAAACTCACGCACACGGATCAATCCTGCTCTTGGACGTGCCTCGTCACGGAATTTTGTCTGGATCTGATAAATCATGAATGGGTATTTTGCATAGCTCTGTCCATATTCTCTTACTAACTGAACGGCTGCTTCCTCATGAGTCATACCAAGAACCATCGGTGCTCCGTTTCGGTCTGTAAAACGTAAAAGTTCTTTTCCGATGCTGTCATATCTGCCAGACTCCTGCCAGAGACTTGCCGGCATAACAACCGGGAACTGTACTTCCTGTCCATCAATCGCATCCATCTCCTCACGGATGATCTGCTCGATCTTTCTTGTGATTCTCTTAAGTGGCATATAAGAAGAGTAAATTCCGTTTGCCACATTCTTCATGTAACCACCACGGATCATAAGTGCGTGGCTGTCTACCTGACAATCCGCCGGTCTTTCCTTAAATCTGTCACCTACTAATTTTTCTAATTTCATATAATCCTTTCTCCTTTTCTTGTTTTTTTGAATTAGGCGTTTGCGAAACTCATCCTAGTCTTCTTTCAATTGTTCAAAATTAACAAAAACATTCAAGACACGCTCTCGCTATGTGTCGCTCGCAACGGTACTAAGAAGCCAGACACAACTTACTGTTGTATCTGCCTTCTAAGTGCCGGCGGCTCCCCAATGTCTTTCATGTCTTTTGTCAATTTCTCACAATTCAATTTAGGTTGTTATGAGTTTTGCAATTGTCTATTTTCTTGAATACAGATATTTTCGAAGCAGTAAAAAAGCCCCAAGCCAATATGAAAATATCAGCTTAGGGCGAACTATCTGTCCGTGGTACCACCTAATTTCGGTAAAACCGCTCTCACGCATACAGGAAACCTCCGATATGCCAGCTCTGTAACGGGAGCTCCCGATGAAGCTTATTAATGAATCCGCGCTGCTTTTCAACATCTGATGCAGATTGCGGCTACAATATCCACGTTCACTTCACGCTCAAAGACAGGTTCCGTTTTCATCATGAAAGGCTCGCACCGACCGCCTTCTCTCTGCACATCATAGGAAACGTACTAACTCTTATCATCGCTTTCACATAATTATCAGCTATGACTCACTCATAATTATCACTTTTCATGCTATGTTGGAGAATAGCACTTTTTTCCCCCGAAGTCAACTATATTTCTGACAAAATCGGCTGTTTGTTCTGTCAATGCAATTTATCAGCACTTTCATCCTGATTCGTTTATCGTTTCAACCCTATCTCAGATAAAACCGGTAACTTGTCTCCGTGTGATAGGTATCTCCCGCTTTCACCACCGGTGACGGAAAATCCGGTTCATTCACCGCATTTGGATAAAACTGGGACTCCAGACAAAATGCACTTCTGTCGTGATAGGCTGCACCACCTTTTCCGGTCTGCTCTCCGATAAAGTTTCCTGCATAAAACTGTACACCACAGCAGTCAGTTGCCGCTTCTAAGGCAATTCCACTCTCCCGGCAGTATGCGTTTGCCATAATCTTTTTCTCACCTGGTCTGCCGAGAACATAATTGTGATCGTAACCGCCTGTAAAATGAAGCTGTTCAAAATCTGCCCTGATATCCTGTCCAATCTGTTTTTCTGTTCGGAAATCCATCGGCGTTCCCTCCACCGATGCAATCTCTCCTGTCGGAATCGCACTTGAATCCACGACTGGCGTATAGGCATCTGCGAAAATCTGCAATACCTGTCCTTCAATACTTCCACTCTCGTGACCATTCAGATTAAAATAGGAATGATTCGTGCAGTTCATAACCGTATCTGCATCCGCTTTTCCATTATATACAATATACAGTGTATCATCATCTGCAATCGTGTATGTAACGGTAATCTCCATGTTGCCCGGGAATTTCTGCTCTGTCTCTGAACTGTAGTGATAAAATGTGATGCTATTGTCCGTGTGTTCTCTCACTTCCCAGATGACCGTGTTAAACCCGTTTTTTCCACTGTGGAGATTATTATGATTCTCATTCTCGTCAATCCTGTACTCTTTTCCATTGATCGTAAACCGGCTGTCTTTGATACGATTTCCGTTTCGTCCGATAATCGCCCCAAAGTAACTGGTATGTTCCTCATATCCGGTCACGTTATCATACCCAAGTACAAGGTCTTTCTGTACCCCTGCCTTGTCCGCAAATAAAAGAGAAACCAGTGTTGCACCATAGTCTGTCACCTTAATCGTTGTGTTGTTTTTATTCTCCAACACATATAACGAGGCTTCTTCCCCTCGCTTTGTTACACCAAAATTCACTTTTTCCATGCTGCTCTTCTCCTTTTCTATGTAGTCTGGCAATACGCCTGACCTGTTAAAATTGTTAATGATTACCGCAACATTTTCTTTTGCCCTATGCAATCAATCTGAAAATCTGCAAATAATTACATATTCCCCAATATTTTATATAAAATTTTATAAAGTGATGCTGCCTCTTCCTGATCAAGACAGACGCACCCACCAACCTTTTGCGGAATTTCCACGGCTTTATCTCTTAACTTTTCACCCTCTGTGGTGAGCGTGACGATCAAAACTCTCTCATCCTCTTTTGCCCGGTTTCGTTTCACCCAGCCTTTTTGTTCCAGCTTTTTTAAAACCGGGGTGAGTGTTCCGGAGTCGAGGTACAGATGTTCCCCAAGCTCCTTCACATTCATCTCCTTATGCTCCCACATGACCATCATGGTAATGTACTGTGTGTAAGTCAGATCCAGTTCATCCAGAAATGGCTTATACTTTTTTACAATTTCTTTTGATACTGCATACAATGGAAAACAAAGCTGTTTCTCCAGTTTCAATGCATCATATTTTTCCATATTGTCATCCTGTTGCCCTTACTGTGGTAAGCGCCGCTTTCTTTTATTATAACTGTTTTTTAATAAATTCTACAATATTTTCTTTTGGAGCGAAACCTACCTGTGTATCGACCTTTTCACCCTTTTTCAATACGACAAGTGCCGGGATATTCATGATTTTGTACTGCATTGCGAGATCCGGGTTCTCATCAACATCTACATTGAAAAAGTTTACTTTTCCTGCATATTCCTCGGAAACCTCCTCCAATACAGGTGCTAACATTTTACATGGTCCACACCATGTAGCAGAAAAATCAATGACTGCTACCTCACTTGCTGTTACTTCATTAAATTCGTTCTGTGAAATTTTCTTTACCATAATTTTTTCTCCTTCTTATCATTTACTTTGATTTAGGCGTTTGCGAAACTCCTCCTACTCTTCTTTCAATTGTTCAAAATCAACAAAAACATTCAAGACACGCTCTC
>OQVH01001763.1_pt1 | contig 12826 bp, 12 predicted proteins | sample 1691641 | NCBI WGS metagenome assembly OQVH01 (sample SAMN03418286, study PRJEB22391) | human gut metagenome | biome: human-gut; feature: organic feature; material: feces | host: Homo sapiens | place: Italy | collected 2013-04
ATCGCGTTGTGCTTTGAGTTTCTTACGCTGATGTTCAAAAGGCTTACATTCGCCACTATCTGGATATTCTTCCGCCTAAATCTTTTGCAAGCCTATATCAGGATTTTACAAAGACCGCAAACTTCTGGGGCAAGGGCTACGATAAAACAAAAATCGAAGCCTATATTCTTGATGTGCTTAACTACAACGAGTTAGCAGCTGATTGCGATAAACGCATTCGTGAACTCGATGCAGCCGAAAAGAAGAGTCCTGACATTGAAGATCTTATTGTTGCAAGGCAGAAGGCTGAAATTGCTATAGTAGAACTGGATGCTACCATCGTTGGCCTTGAAACTGAAATTAAGAAGTGCGAACTTTACAGAAATAAGCAAATGAAAGACTTTGATGAGCTTACTCGAGGTAACGCCGAAGGTGAAAAGGTTCCAAGATCCGTATCATGGAGCAGGTTGCTGCATATTTTGCAAAACGCTTGGAAGAAGAGTCTATTGCTTACAGCAAGAGATTACAGACGAACATCCAGAGCCTTATTGATGGAATGCTCACAAGTAAGCGTTACGTTACTGTTAGTCCAGAGTTTTCTGTTCGAGTTACCGATAGTTTTGATGATGAGTCAAAATCGGAAGGTCAATTCGCGGTTGTATCTTTTGCATATATTGGAGGTATTCTCAAAATGCTTCAAAGCGAAGATCATCTTTCTTCCAAAGAATATCCTCTTGTACTTGATGGTCCTTTCTCTAAACTTGATCCTGATCAGCGTCAAAATGTAGTGGATATGATTCCTCAATTTGCACCTCAAGTTATCCTTTTCTCTAAAGATGATTTGCATGAGGTGTTTCATGCTGAAAATATCGGCCGAGTATGGACGATTGTAAGTAACGAAGAAAAAAATATTGCAAAAATTGAGGAGGGACACTTATGGAAATAACTACCGACATTAGTCTCCGAGGAACTGCTTGGAATACGGCAATTGAAAAGTTGGGTTGTATATTCAAAACTCGTACAAACTATATGATTTATATGCTGGCGTTATCTATTGGCATTATGTATGATAAAAGAGAAGATAGACTCCCTGTCGAAGACGGAGAGGAAGTAAGATCTGTACCTCGTAATGTCATCCGCAATAATGACCAAGACAAACTTGATTTTATGTTTCAGGCTGCAATCTTATCCACGACAACAGAAGAATTTTCCGAGGAAGAAAGACTGGATTTTGCTTTCGGTGATAAGAATGATGAGAAGATAGGCTTTAAGAGAATCAATTTCTTAACACAGTTTGCAAACTTTGGTGTAACAAAACTGATGGAACAAATAGGAGAAACACCTATTGAATCTATGGAGAGCATTAAGAATTTCTTGGTTTCTACTGTTGAAGGACGAAACTTGGAGATTGACGCATTGCCGGATGATATCCTTTTAGAAGAAGATTATTAACTTGCAAATTCTCTAAAAATCATGAGAATATTGACATCAAACGTCGAATGTGGTATACTTAAGTATGTACTTAAGTATACCACATTGTTATTTATGAGGTGCGTTATGAACTTTTCTTATCATTTTCCGGCAGTTAAAGGTATTCAAGCTGGTAGAGAATACTATATTTCTATGGTTCCGCTAAAACTGTTGTCTCGACTTTTCCCAGCAGAGGAAGAAATCGTTCTGCCTGAACATAGAGCGCAACGAAGAATCAATGAAGCTCGCATCCCGGAGATTAAGAACTATATTCTCGATAACAGGGATACCTATGTGTTTTCTGCCCTTTCTGCCTCCATTGATGGTGAGTTCAAATTCACTCCTTACATGGATACAGATGCAGGGATTTTTGAAGTTGATATGGGTTCGATTTTTTTGATTAACGATGGGCAACACCGCAAGGCAGCTATCGAAGCAGCTATGAAAGAAGATCCGTCTTTGGAAAAGGAAACGATTTCTATCGTTTTCTTCAGCGACGAAGGATTAGCTCGTAGTCAGCAGATGTTTACTGACCTAAACAAACACGCAGTTAAAACTTCTAATTCCCTCGCCACACTTTATGATTCAAGAGATGAAATAGCAGTCGCTACAAAGCATGTTATAGATGCTATTCCTTTTTTCAAAAGGTATACAGACAAGGAAAGAGATATCCTTGGTAAGAATTCCTCAAGTTTATTTACGCTAAACATGATTTATAAAGCAAACCAAAAGATTATGCATAGCGAAAAATGCTCAAGTTCTGATGCGGAGTTTTTACTTTCTTATTGGCAGCTTGTTTCTGACAATATTGTTGAATGGCAGGAAGTCCTCAATAAGTCTCTCACCAAAAAGGCCTTGCGTGAAAATTATATAGTGACATTGGCTATTACTATTAGTGCGTTTGGAAAGCTGGGGAGATTCTTTTTTGATAATGATAATTATAAAATGCAGGATTATTTGCCGAAACTGCAACAGATTGATTGGCTTCGTTCCAACAGTATGTGGATAGGCAGGACAATCCGAGACAACGGTAAGGTGTTGAATAGCGAAGAAGCTATATCCCTCACTTGCGCTGTAATCAAACGAGAGATTGGTCTGCCCCTTACAAAAGAGGAAAAACAAAAAGAGAAACAGATTTCGGAGAAGATGTAGTATGGCTTATACAGGAGAATTTAAAGTATATGAGGATATAATTCAAGAGATGTCCGTTGTATATCAACACGACAAGAGACCGTGGATGATTGGCTTTAGTGGAGGTAAAGACTCTACTCTTTTGTGCTGTCTTGTTATGGAAATGCTACAGCGCCTTCCTGTAGAAAAAAGAAATAAAACCGTGTATATCGTTTCATCAGATACTATGGTTGAGAATCCAATTGTCAGGGATTATATGCATCGTATGTCAGATATGATCAACAATGTCGGTGCGAAGCTTAATGTCAAAGCAGATATTATTTACCCTAAAGTCGAGGACTCGTTCTGGTGTAAAGTTATAGGTTTGGGATATCCTACGCCGGAACCTCCTGGATTCAGATGGTGTACAGAGCGTTTAAAGATACATCCTATGAACGCTTATACGCTAGAAACTATAAAGAATAATGGTGAGGTCATATTACTGCTAGGCGTCCGCAAAGCAGAAAGCACCTACAGAGCTAATAATATTCGTTCTAGAGAAATCGAAGGAAAGCTTCTTGTTCCTCATAATGACATAGAAAATGCTTATGTCTATAATCCGTTAACGGAAATTCCGAACGAAGATGTGTGGAAATTTCTTCTCAAGGGAGACGCCATTTCTCCTTGGGGTTCTGATAATAAATATCTTTTTTCTCTCTATCAAGGTGAAAACCTCGGCGAAGAGCAAAGTGTAATTGGCGAAATCGATAAAGATAAAATACCTGTTACAGGCAATTCTCGTTTTGGTTGTTGGATTTGCACTATGGTTAAAGAAGATAAGTCATTAAAAGCCTTTATTGATAAAGGTGAAAAATGGCTTATTCCGTTGCGTGATTATCGTAACTGGATGCTTGAAATGCGCTCAACTCCAGGTGCGAGAGAATATAAAAGAAGAAACGGTGCTATGTATAGAAAGACGGACGGAAATCTCGGCGAAGGACCTTTTACAATGGAAACCAGACAGGAAATGCTTCGTCGGTTGTTACAGCTGGAGGTTGACACGGGATTATCCCTTATCACGATTGAAGAACTGAAATATATAGATTTATTGTGGGACAGCGAAGGTGACTTAACTCGTCGCAAGCTAGTTGATATCTACTACGAAACAACCGGAAAACGATTGCCTTGGGATCAGTATAAAGTATCTGTATTTCCCGAAGAAGTGATTGACGAAATCCATAAACTGTGCGAAGAGAATCAAGTTGAATTTGAACTTATTTCAAAGCTTATTATCGAAATTGAGGCAAACAAGAATTATACCAAGAGTTCTATGGTTACCAAAGCGTTCGATAGAATTTTGAACCAAGGCTGGTTACATTTTGACAGTATTGAGAAGGGGTTAAACAATGAAAATTAATAATATCATTTTGCATAACTTCGGCTCATACGAAGGAACTACAAATTTTGAGACTAGACCTTGTGATGGCAGAAACATTGTGTTGATTGGCGGAAAAAACGGTGCCGGCAAAACTACATTATTCACAGCAATGCGACTCTGCTTATACGGCTACAAAAGTATGGGTTATAAAAATCCGAATTCGTTCTACAACCGTGCTGTTATTAAGTTAATAAACAACACCGCAAAGATAACCAAACCTACTACTACCTTTGTTACGATGTGCATTGAACTAAATAACGGTCAGGGCATGGACTCTTTTTTGTTAACCCGTAAATGGGAACTGAATGAGTCGCTCATAGAATCTTTTTCTGTTTTAAAAAATGGAGCGGACTTATCAGCAGATGAAATTGCCGATTTTGAGAAATATGTCGTTTCGTTAATTCCGCCCGAGTTGTTTAATTTGTACTTCTTTGACGGTGAAAAAATCGCCGATTTCTTTATGGATGAAGGTAGCAACACCCGAATAAAAGATGCTTTTCTTACGCTTTGTGGTTATGATACTTTCGATATTATGCGTAAAAATTTCAAGAGAATAAGAGCAGGAATCCCTACTTCGGCTCCTGCACTTGATGAGTATATTGTAGCTAAAGATGCCCTTGCATCTGCCAAATCATTGTATCACGATTTGACCGATAGGTTGAAGGCTTGCGTTGATGCAATTGCGGATTGTGAGGCTACCCTTGATGCGGAAGAGAAAGAATATCATCAAAAAGGCGGTATCACAGAAGAAGAATGGAATCAGAAACTCTATACTCTAAAGGAAGAAGAAAAAAAGCGTGAAACATACAATGCCTTGCTCAAAAAATGGGCAAATGATGTAATTCCCTTCATTATGCTTCGCAAACAAATTCTCGCACTGAAGGCACAGATGGAGAACGAAAACCAGGCATTAAAGTATACCTATTTCTGCGAAGTTCTTAACTCTCCGGCAGTCCAAGCCTTGGTGAAAGACAAACTAGCAGAGATTGACTCTGCTGCATTTGCTGACTTTGGAACGGAAAAAGAACCCATCCTTAACCTTTCTTTTGAACAGAATTCCCTTATTCTGGCACAAATCAATACGATTTTATCATTTGAACAGGATAAAGTAGAAAAATGCAAAAAAGCAATTAAACGTTCTTTGAACCTTACTGCAAAGATTAGAAAAGAGATTGATAGTAGTAGCATAACAAGTGTTCAGGAATATATGAAACGAAGAGCACAGCTTTTTGAAGAAAAGAGCGCATTGCTCGTTCAGCGTGTTGAATTAGAACAACAACTTGTTGCTCAGAAAGAAGCCTTGACATTGGCAGAACAACAGTTAGGTAAAGTTCAAACTCGCCTTGAGGAAGAATTGAAGAAAGCATCTATTAACGATATTTCCGCTAGAGCCATTGTTATGCTCGATAAATTGCAAGAAATTCTTTATCGCCGTCAAATTGATAAGGTAGAAAATTGCTTCCGCAAAGAAATTCGTACCTTGATGCGAAAAACGCATTTTATCGACGATATATACATTGACGATAATTTCAACACCCATATCTATCGTACAGAAAAAGTATCAATAGAAAAAATTCGCAAAGCATTAAAAACAAATACCGAAGAACAGCTTTTAGCATTTTGGGGTGCTAAAGCTATGCAAACACTGTATAAAAAGGCAAATTCAAATGCTTACAATGATATGTGCAAATACTTTGAATCAGTTGATATCAAATCTCTATCATTGCAAATAGAAATTGATAAGGCATCTTTATCTAACGGAGAAAAACAAATTTTTATTATGGCACTATACTACTCTCTTGTTAGTTTGTGCAATCATGAATTACCTTTTGTAATCGACACCCCTTTTGCTCGAATTGATACAGAACACCGACACAATATATCAAAGCACTTTTTCAGTGAATTAAAAGGGCAAGTATTTATTCTTTCGACAAATGAGGAAATCAACAGTTCTCATGTTCAAATTCTTAAAGATAAAATTGCTGCTACATATATGCTTGAAAACTCGGACAACAAGCGTACGGTTGTAGTGAAGAATTCTTATTTCGAGGTGTAGTATGATATTTAAAATAAGAACATCAAAAAAGACAATGAGTGTCTTTGAGGAGATAGCGGCAAACACTAATTATGCACCTTTTATTCTATCGAAACTATCAATTTCGTTATCTATCAAAAGTGAAAAACCTCTTGAAGATGCAGATTTTAAAACAGATACCTATGGCTTAGAATTAAACCGACAGACAATTACTGCGGAGTGGGACGGTTTGTATAAATGTCTTATTTCTATGGCAGAAAAGCGTCACATTGAAGATGATGAATATTTTCAAAAGTATCTAAAAGCACATCTCGATAGAGGTGCAAATATGCTATATAGCGAATTTAAGTATAATAAAGATTTTATTCTAGCACTAATAAACGAGAAAAAGGGTATATAAAGGAGAATTAGGATGTCAAACATAAAGGGAACTATAACAACATTGCGCCAATTTCTGTTTAACGTTGAATCTGAAGTTAAAACTGAAGCAAACGGAATAAAATACCCAATTATTTATTTCAAAAAAGACAGAATTTTATCTGTCCCAGACTATCAAAGAGAAATCCGTTGGCAAAAAGAAACTTTGTTCTCGCTGATGAATGATATTTCTCGTGGATCAAAATTTTTAGGAAATATAATTCTATCTTCATTCGGAGAAAAAGATTTTGAAATAATAGATGGCCAGCAACGTTTAGTTTCGCTTAATATGTTAATTACATACATAAAATCTCACTATACAGAACAAATTACTGACATTGACGAACTTGTCACAATCAATGTCAATTGTTTTGACAAATTTTCCGTATTTCGAGAGGCTGATTATACTTTAAGAAATGTAGATGAATCAATTCGAGAAGATGTAAAAAAGAGCGACAAGCTTGGACAAATTAAAATACTAAGCGAATTATATTCCTCTATTAGTGCGGAAAAAATTTTAGATACCGTTGCAAAAGCTGAATCGTTTTTGGAAAATCTAAAAAAATGCACAATAAATGTTATAGTATCAGACGATAAAGATATAAAAATAAGTACAGAGTACTATATTGATGTGAACTTGAAAGGTATTAAGTTAGATACCGAAGATATTTTTAAAGGGTATTTATTTTCGCAAGATTCTTCTAAAGAAATCCGAGATTGTTGGGTTGAACTCAAAGAATCTTGGATGAAGTTTAACGAACGATGCAATTGCAAACCTGAAAAAAGCGTTTATTCATTAACCAAAATACTCGAGCATTACATTTACTGTCATGTGTTGAGCAAACCAGAATATAAAGATGTTTCAATCAATGAAAAATTCACTCTTGACTCTCCCTGTGAAGTTAATGGCACTAAATACTACCTTGGTGATCATGTCATTAAGGTTATTAGAAATAATACCTACATGAAGGAAGTTTTAGTAGGTTCCAAAGAATACATTGACTGTTTAACCGAAATAATTGCGGCAGATGGTGGTGCTCCAGGCTGCATAAGGGATCTCCTTAAAAACATTGAAAATAATGAAGTGAAAATTATTTGCAACTTCATAAAGAAAACAATATTAGATAAAACTTTGATTGTGCCCAAAATACTCATCTTGAAGTATTATCTTTCTATTTGTGATGGTAAAGCAAAGAAAGCAACTTGCAAAAATTTGTATGCTATATATTTTTATAATGTTCTATTCATGCTCTTTGGAAATAAAAAGACGGATGCTGAAAACATCAAAAAAATTTCCAGAAGTACCGAATATTATCAGGAATTGGTTAGAGCAATTAAAAATTTCTTTGACGATGGAAATATATCTGAGTCACGACAAATTGCTATCGCAAAATGGAATAGCAATTATGAAAATGAAGCCTTGCAATATAAATGCAAATCATTGGCCACTATTTATAACTACTTTAAAATAAGTAATGACTTTGTAGAGATTTCATCAAGCGACGATGTTTATAATTTCTTAAATGATGAAGATGTTTACAGCATTGAACATTTTATTGTTAACGGTTCAGGGAATGTGACGTATGTAGAAGACATAGATAGCTATGAATTACCAGACAGTGTTAAAAAATATAGTGCATATATTTTCAACTTTATTTTTGTCCCCAAGAGCCTTAATAATGATATTTTCAAGAACTATTCAGTTCGCAAAAAAATAGAGTTATTATACAAATCTAATCGTATTTCTGAAATAAAGTGTGAATATTCAAAAATGATTATAAATATTGTTAAAGATATGTTTGCTGACGAAGTAACAATAACTGATTTGAATGATTCAGAACAAAGGGAACTAGACAAATATTGGTTAGTAACATTTAAATATGAGTATTCTCGTTTCACTTCAAGGGTAATTGACAAATTATTAGATCATTTTTCAAATACCCACACAGATAAATAGTCTTTAAACAATAAATCACAACCGTTTTGCTAATCTACGGTTGTGATTTTCAATTATATGCAATTTATTTCTTTTACGACAATCTCAGTTGCTTTACTACGGATATTGTTCATCTTCCGCACCCAAGCCATTTGGTCGGCGGATTTGAGTTGTTCGGTCACTCCCTCTTTTTCGGCGAGTTCCTTTACCAGCCGAGAAAAAAGAGCCTGTGCCTGTTCTTCGGTATCTGCAAGGTGGGAATGAAGCGTACCGGAAGTGAGCAAATTATAATAAATCAACTTATGATGTTGTTTCAAATATCGTTTATGCCTCGTTGCCCAAACGCCAATGTCGCCTATTTCTTCTTCCGCCGGTAAAGTTAAATTCGGCATCAGATAATCGCCTTGCTTGATATATGTACCGCCGAATTGTTCAAATAATGTTTCAGTCATAGTAAAAGCCTCCTTTGATACTCAAATTGTATCAAAAGAGGTTTTCTTTTGCAAATGTGCGATTTATAAATTTGTAAATTTTACGATTACGCCAAAAATTACAACGAATATTTGTAAGCTGTGCCACTTTTTACGGCGAATATAGCAAATATTCAGTAAGAATTCACTTCAAAGTGAAAATTCAGTGAATATTCACTTTTTCGTTTTTTCATTTACCGTTAGCCAAACTGAAAACTGTCGCAATGTTCCGATATGCCACTTGGATTTTCGGGTGATGGTGCGAAAATATTTTGAGCATAGAAATTCGATTAAATAAACTTTCGGTATATGGTTTGCGTTGTTTCTCTTAAATGATTTAATGTACCCTTTATTGCACCAATTATTGACGGTTGTTTTACCGTAGCCGATAATTGTTGACACTTCCGTTGCGGTCATCACATCGGGATATTGTGCAAGCATTTCCGTATAATATTGCCGCATATTTTTAAGAGCACTTTCGGGAATTTTTGTTTCCAATTTTATATTGTAATTTCCGCTATACCAGCCTGCCGGTGCGGAATATGCTTCTGGAAAAACTTTTCGATTTTCAAGATATTTGATTACATCTTCTTTTTTGATTTTGTAACATCGTGTTTTCTTGCCGTTATATTCGCACGGTATCTTGCCGCTGCGAAGCAAATACAAAGCCGTGGATTTGCTGATATGGCAAATTCTATAAAGTTGGTCTTTGGTTATGATTTCGGGAACTGAATCCCAGTTGATTGCGGTTTCATTCATAGCAATACACCTCTTAAAATTTTTTGTCGGTGAAGGCGTACCTGTGTGTTGCAGTTTTGTATTATTTTGCCTTAGTTCTTTCCTCAGTTCTTGCGAAAACGCCTCAGTTCTTGCGAAAAGCGGAAAAATCGGCCTTTATTCGAACTCTACCGTATTTTCCGGGCATTTAGTCGGGAAATGCCGAAAAGCCTTTAATATCAAGGCTTTAAGAGCAAATATTTATCTACCCAAAGTAGCCTTTGAAAATCATCAAACCGACACTTGCATACAAGACTCGAAATCGAGTTGTCCGCAAGGGCACGTGGGTTCGAATCCCACCGTCTCCGCCAACACAAAACTCGCAGGCATATCAATGTTTGCGAGTTTTGTTATTTAGCGGACACTCGCAAAATATTTGGCTTGGAGGTCATACGTAGTCTTTTGGTTATTACATATTATTCTTTCAAATACCGGACTTTTCATTTCTTTATGAATTGTTTCATTCAATTTTACTGCACCTCATTTGTTGCACAAAAAATCGCCGCTTTCTGTAAGTGACGATTTTCATTCTGATATTCTGTTATTATTTGATAAGCCAACTGTAATCCTTGCGACAGTCAAGGATATATTCTACATAGACTGTATTATCTCGAATCTGATAGAGGATAAGATACCACTTTTCAATGAACATCTTATGATATTTATTGGGAGTGATATACAATTCCTCAAAGAAAGGGAAACGCTGCGGCCTCTGATATAAAGAACGCATTGCTGCCATAATCTCTTTTTTCTTTGCTGTTGCTGCCTGCTTATTGACCTGTGCCATAAAACGGATATGCGTCCCTAACATTCTTTTGGCTTTGTCGGAAACAATAACCTTATAGTTTCTTTCTGATGCCATACGCTATACCTCTGCAATCACTTCATCAAGATAAGCGTCCAGTTCATCAAGCGTACATCCTTTTCTTCCCGCAAGTCTGTCCTCCTCGACGGCAAGCAGTTCCTCACGGAGTTTCAGCATTTTTTCCCTGCGGTTGTAAGTTTCGATGTCCATAACCACCAAATCCCCCTCGCCGTTCTTGGTAAGGAAAACTGGCTCTGCGGTCTTTCTGCATTGTTCCGCAATCTCATTATAATTTTGCCTGATTGCTGCGGATGGGCGAATATTCATATCTGCACCTCCTCAATTTTATTGCGGTAGTAGTATTCTACCAATATTATACCCATTTCATACAACAAAGTCAAACGCATCATGGAAAGTTTACAAGCCCATCATTTCACGGACAACACGGTCTGACATTTTGAGCTTACCGACCATGAAAGCAGTATTGCTATTTTGAAGCTGCTGCAGCGGCATGGAATTCACCGCTACAGCCTGTCAATCGCCGGCATGACATGATAAAAATCGCGCAGAGCTTCATACTGCCGCTGGGCTTTGACGGCCCGCTGTCCATTGCAGTCAAACTTCTTGACCGCCTTGATCATGATATTTCTCGCCGTATGCTCAAGGCTGGTGAACTCGATCATAGCCACGTCGTAGCCTTTGCTTTCCAATTTGAGGCCCCTGAGACCGTCCGTCAGATATTCTGTCAGGCGGTCTTTTAATATGCCGTGTTTGAGCATAGGCTGTTGTATGTCGTTTTTTATCTGGCTGAAAAGCTCGTGCTGGCAGCAGGGAACGCTTAGTATGACCTTGGTATTCCATGAAACTGCGTTGATCAAAGCGTAGTCTGTGGCTGTATCGCAGGCGTGGAGCGTGACGACCATATCGGCGTGATCATTGGTATAGTCGGCTATATCGCCCCGGAGGAATTTCAGCGTATCATAGCCCAGGTCTGAAGCAACTTTATTGCAGAAGCTTATGACGTCCTGCTTCAGGTCAAGGCCTATGATTTCCACGTCCAGACCTTTCATCAGCTTCAGGTAGTGGTATATGGCAAAAGTGAGGTAGGCCTTGCCGCAGCCGAAATCTATTATCCTTAGAGGTTTTTGCGCTGAACCTGAGGCGCATGAGCTGGCATTAGCCTGCACGCGGGAGTGATCACGAGTCTGAGCGTGTGAGCTGCCGTTAGCCTGCATACTGGAGTCTGTGTCGGAAGTATTAGCGGAAACTTCTGCAGAAGTACCGCTGAGATCATTGCCGCGTTCTTTCGTGAGATGGGGAAACACATCGTCGACGATTTCAAGAAATCTGTTTATCTGGCGGAATTTGCTGTAGTGCTTTTGAAAGACTTTTCCGCTTTCGTCCATGACGCCGAGGCGAATGAGAAAATCGCAGGGCTTTACGTCGGGAATTATATAGTTCTTTGTTCTGTTATGAGCGAAATTTTGGCAGCTTAGAGTTGCCGCTTTTTCCGTTACCCTTGGATTTTCAGGCTTTGAGGCTAAAATCTGGATATCGCGTGAAACCGTGAAGATATTGGCCTGCTTAAAGTCGTCTTTCATCAGCGCGAGACAAAAATCAGGCGCGTAAGCTGCTTTCACATTGGTGTGAGTGACTTTGTTTTCAAAGACGTATTCAGCCTGATATTCTATTCTGCCGGAAACTTCAACAGGCCGCATGGTGACTTTTCCATATTCAATGCTTTTTCTGCGCTTGGCGGAAAACACCAGCTTTACAGGTTTGTCCTCTAAAAACATTTCTTCAAAAATTTCTCTCAGCTTGTCCATCGCTCTTGACTCTTCCTCCTGCGTTTTATTTATGACGCCGCGGTCAATTGTCTCTCACGGCTTATGATTTGCTTTTCCTAGAGTTTAACATAAAACGAAAGGGAATACAAAGATGGAGTTCAGATAAAAAAGGTTGATTTCATAACTAAGTTTTCGCGAAAAAAACATTTCCCCTATAGAAGTAAGAAAAATATAAATTGTTTTCCGAAAAAAATTGTTGACTGTGCGTTGCGTGCAGTTGCAAGTTGGAAAGAGAAGGTGGAAATAATATGAAATAGACTTTTGATATAGCATGAAAGAGGGAGGTTTTCAAAACCTGCCTCTTTAAAATTTTGCTGATGATGCAGTTGCCGAACCGTTACTGATATGTCATATCCCCGCTTATGGCATTACGAACGCCACTCCGAGAAAGTCAGCCACCGACAAAGCCAGGTTGGCGGCGATTTCTTCTATGTTTGAGATGATCCAGTTGGCGTCGTCGATGTTGTCGTGATAGGCTATTTCCACCAGTACGGCTGTAGCTCTGGTCCTTCTCAGCTCCACCAGAGACGTAGTCGGCACGA
>OQVH01001768.1_pt1 | contig 12806 bp, 8 predicted proteins | sample 1691641 | NCBI WGS metagenome assembly OQVH01 (sample SAMN03418286, study PRJEB22391) | human gut metagenome | biome: human-gut; feature: organic feature; material: feces | host: Homo sapiens | place: Italy | collected 2013-04
ACAGCAGTTGTGCAAACAGCCGCAAGATTAACTGTCCAAGGCGCAGATGTGCACCGAGTCCGGTTTTGTATTTTTCTGTCACATCCCGACATTGTGAAAATGTATGTCTGAAATCATGCTTTATATCCATGCCAGCCGGGCAATCCACCATAAAACAACCATTTTCAAAGTGATGATACAGACTGCGGTAATCCAGATTGATGGTACCGCAGGTAGCCATACGATCATCGGCAATGCTCATTTTTGCATGGCAGAATCCGGGAGTCCATTCAAAAATGTGCACACCGCTAGAAACCAGCTGATGATAAAAAGAGCGGGTAACACTGTATACCATTTTTTTGTCAGGAATTCCAGGTGTGATGATACGGACATCCACACCACGTTTGGCAGCCAGAGACAAAGCGTGTGACAGTTCATCTGTAATGATCAGATAGGGGGTAATAAACCAGCAGTAATGTTCTGCTTTATTTGCCATGCTGATATAGACTTCTTCCCCCACCTGTTCATCATCCAGCGGACTGTCAGCATAAGGCTGGACGTAACCGTGTTGTACTGCCTTATACGGTTCATCCGGCAGATATGGTTCAAAGGAACGGTCACTTGGCAGATTTTTTTTGATTGCATTCCACATTTCAAGAAATGTGATGGTGAGAGATCTGACCGCATCTCCTTCCAGGCGGATGCCGGTATCTTTCCATTCTCCATAGGGATGAGAAAAACCAAAGTATTCATTTGCAAGATTATAGCCGCCGGTAAATCCTATTTTTCCATCAATAACAGTAATCTTACGATGATCACGGTTATTCAGAAATAAATTAACACCCGGAACAAAGGGATTAAATACCCGGCAGGCAATGCCAAGAGCTTCCAGTTGTTTTGCAAAATCATGATTGAGAAAACTGATGGAGCCCATGTCATCATAAAAAACGCGGACTTCGACACCTGCCTGTACACGTTCTGCCAGTACAGTCTGAATCTTCTGCCATGCGTCAGCATTTTCAATAGCATGATATTCCATAAAAATAAATTTTTCTGCTTTCGCCAGATCGGCAAGCTGTGCTTCCAGCCCCTGTACTGCTTCCGGATAATAAGTGACATCCGTATTCTGATAAACAGGGTAGGCTGCGTTGCGGTACAGATAATCGGAAATGCTTCCGGCAGGTGCACAGTGCTTTTTTAACTGCTGGGAAATCTCATGATTGGGCGGCAGGCATGGCAGCAAAATGGCATCTATTTCCTGATAACGCTTGCGCATATTGCGGGTTCCTTTGTTTGTCTGAAACATCAGATACAGACAAACACCGAGCACCGGCATGACAAGAATCAGTATGATCCAGGGCATTTTCAGGGATGATGTTTTATTTTTGCTGTAAATGTATAAAACAAGAATTAAAACAAGAATTTTGGTCAGTGCATTGATCCAGGGCATCTGTGTATTCAGATGATTCATAATAGAAAGAAAAAAAGCAATCTGAAGAAAAATTGCCAGCAGACAGAAGAAAAGTCGTTTGATACTGTTTTTTGTCTTACGGTTACCTTCTATTGTATGATGTTCTGTTTTTCTCATGTTGCATGCCTCCTGTCTGCATCCGGGTACAAAAATGTTCCTTCGTACCGTGTACGTCTGTACGAGCGGTATAGTATAGATTATGATACCATATTTTTTTTACACGGCAAGTAAAAATCTGCTACAATAGGAAAAAAAAGGAAAGGAAACAGTTATGTATCGGATTTTTTGTGTGGAAGATGATGAAACCATCGGAAAAATGATAAAGCGGCATCTGGAAAAATGGGAGTATGACGTGCATGTGGCAAAAAATCTCAGTCAGGTTATGACGGAGTTTGCTGCTTTTGACCCGCAGCTGGTGCTGATGGATATCCGGCTTCCTTTTTATAACGGATATTACTGGTGTACTGAGATACGCAAAGTGTCAAATGTGCCGGTGATTTTTCTGTCCTCAGTGGCAGACAATATGAATATCGTTATGGCAATGAACATGGGCGGAGATGATTTTATACCGAAGCCTTTTGATCTGGAAGTATTGACGGCGAAAATCCAGGCATTGCTGCGAAGAAGTTATGATTTTGCAGGAAACAGCAGTATTATGGAGCACAAAGGCGCAGTACTGAATCTCATGGATGCCACTTTGACCTAGGCGGGACAGCAGCTGGAATTGACCAAGAATGAATTGAAAATCCTGCATGCGTTGCTGGAACATAAGGAAAAAATTGTCAGCAGAGAGGAACTGATGGAGAAACTATGGGAGAGCGATGCCTATGTGGATGAGAATACGTTGTCCGTGAATGTGAACCGGCTGCGAAAAAAACTGTCAGCTGTCGGACTGGATGGATTTATTCTGACGAAGAAAGGAATCGGGTACCGGATCGGATGAAAACATGGAAAAGTTTTGTCAAACGAAATATAGAGTGGATGATTCTGTCAGCAGTGTTGTTTTTTCTGCATGTATTATATCTGTTCCTGATCGGCCGAACAGGGGATGATCTGATCTATGCGGGAATACTGGATCTGTGTATCATTACGGCTGCCGTATGCATGGCCTATATCCGCTATTACCGAAAAGTGCGGTATCTGAAAGGTATACTGCAACAGCCGTTTTCCGGGGAATTGAAGCTGCCGGAGACGGAGGATTTGACAGAGGAACTGCTGGGACAGCTTGCGGAAAATGCAAATATCGAGCGGCAGCTGGCGGTCAGTGCCGCGGCCAGACAGCAGTCGGAGATGAAAGATTATTATGCGAAGTGGGTGCATCAGATCAAGACACCGATTGCGGGACTGCAGCTTTTACTCCAGATGGAACGTGGCGAACAGGAGAACGCAGAGTCCGGTGAAAGGATGACAGAAGAATATCATATGAAGCAGCTTCAAAATCTGACAGATATGGAAGAGGAACTGTTTCGGATTGAAGAATACGTGGGAATGGCGTTACAGTATCAACGCCTTAACAGTAATTCAAATGATTACATTTTGAAACAGATATCGCTTGACGCCGTGATTCGTGAAGTAATCCACAAATATGCCAGGATTATGATCCGCCGGAAAATACGGTTACATTATGAAAAAACGAATGTGAGCGTTATCTCCGATGAAAAGTGGCTTGCCTTTGTGCTGGAACAGTTACTTTCAAATGCGGTCAAATATACCCCGGGAGGTGAGCTTACGATTGAGGTGCAGGAAGAACCGCAACAGATCTGGCTGAAAATCCGGGATACCGGCATTGGCATTCGCAGTGAAGATATCCCAAGGGTGTTTGAAAAAGGATACACCGGGTTTAACGGACATGAGGATAAACGTTCCACAGGAATCGGTCTGTATCTGTGCCGGGATGCATTACAGAAACTGGGGCATACGATTCGGATACAGTCGGAAATAGGGGAAGGAACGGTCGTAACGGTTGGATTTTACAAAGATACGATTGATGTTAGAGACTGAGAAAAGCTATCCATCCATAACTTGCGGTTATGGATGGATAGCTTTTCTGTATTTGTGAAGAATCTGTGAACAACTTATAATAATAAGCAACGGACATAGGGTTCGAAGGAAAAAGGAGGAGAAGGTTTTATGAGAAGCAAAAAAGTACGTGCTGCAATGATCGCAGCAGCAGCTTGTCTCTCTTTTACAAGTGTAGTTGCACCATCCGCAACTGCTCTGGCAGCCGGTTATACCGGACTTGCGCAGGAGGCAAACGGAAACTGGTATTATTACAACAACGGACAGAAAGTGACAAGCGGTACAAATCTGGTACAGAATGAATATGGCTGGTGGTATGTGAAAAACGGTCAGATTGATTTTACTTATACCGGACTTGCCCAGAACGAGTATGGTTGGTGGTATGTGAGAAACGGAAAAATTGATTTTTCCTATACCGGACTTGCCCAGAATGAATACGGCTGGGGGAGAATCGTAAATCCTCTGCGTCCATGTAAGCGCCTGTGTAATCGTAAATGGTATGGTTGACTTCGGCTGCAACAGCGTAGAAAACAGCGAGTACGGCTGGTGGAAGATCGCAAACGGTAAAGTAGATTTCGATTATACAGGAATTGCTCAGAACCCGTATGGCTGGTGGAGAATCGTAAACGGTGCGGTAGACTTTGGCTGCAACAGCGTCGAGAGCAATGAGTATGGATGGTTCTACTTAAAAGACGGTAAAGTAGACTTCAGCTACAACGGTCTGGCAAGCAACCAGAACGGTGAGTGGATGATCGAGAACGGTGCCGTAACATTCAATTACACAGGCGCTTACATGGACGCAGAGGGCAAAGGCCATGTAGTGGAGAACAGCAAAGTAAATAACGGGCTGGTAGCAGATATTGATTACCTTAATGCAAAGCAGAACACGGCTCAGTATTTTGACTATTCTGAGAAAATTGCAGAGCAGATGAAAGCATATCCGGTAAATCCGGAAGCTGCAAAGATTGACATCGCAGCAGAAGATGCGAACGGTGCTTCCGGTGTTGTACTGACCGCATCCAGAAAATCTCAGGGTGATTACTGTCTGAATGCTCTGGTAGCAGGACACAAGATCAATCTGAATGCAACCGGTGACAACAAAGTTGCAACCGCAGTAAGTTCTAATGCAGACAGTGATATTAAAGTAACAGACGGAAATGTCTCATTCACACCGGCAGCCATCAATGCAGATGATCCAAGTGATGAAGTGATCACTGTTACTATGACAGACGGCACAGAGTACCGTGTACATACCGTCAATGAACTGCTTCCGGGCATGGATATCACAAATAATGGTGTAAAAGCATCTGACGCAGGTGTCTATACATTTGCACTGGATCATTTCTTCCTTCGTGTAAATACAGAGGGTGAGTTAGTATACTACCGTTACATTCCGCAGTATGAAGTAAAAGTAGATGACCGTGATGAACTTGGTGTAAAAGCAGAAAACATGGCAGAGAATTTTGCCGCTCAGGATGCCATTGACGGAAGTCGTTACTATACAGCATTCATTGAGCTTGAGCCGACATACAGAAACGCTATGGGCGGATATTCCAGCGGATATTATCTTGTAATGGATGAAAACTATACAGATATCGATGAAGCTACTTTAGCAGCAAATGATGATGAGAAACATTACCATGGCCAGGGTTATCTGGATCAGCATGAGTTTGTTGTACTTGGCAAAGATCATTACATCAACCTCAGCTACACACCGGTACTGGCAGACAACCTTCCGGAGACAGTAAAAGGTCTGGACGGTGGAAACACTGCGTATGTATGGGTAGGCATCATCCAGGAAGTAAAAGATGGAAAAGTCATCAAAGAGATCAACACAGGTGATTATCCATTATTATATGATTCCGCAGTAGAGTCTATCAATTACAGCGAAAGTACACTGGACGGCGCTCCAACTTCCATCGGACAGCAGACAGTTCAGAAGAACTTTGCAGCTGGTGTAAAGGATTACGTTCATGTAAACAGTGTGGATTATACATTAGATGCAAACGGAAACACAGATAAGATTCTTGTTTCCATGCGTGATCAGAGTGCAGTTTACCAGTTTGATTTTAACACAGGAGCAATCGACTGGATTCTTGGCGGTAAAGCATCCACTCTGAAAGGTTATGAGGGATATACTTCTACACGTACCGATGACAATGGTGTAGCATTCCAGGCATTGACGTTCGGACAGCATTTTGCACGCTATACAAATAAAGATGAGAATGGCATGATCACAGGCAATACACAGATCAGCGTTTTCGATAACCATACAGGTATCGGACCGTTCCTGACATCTCCGACTTATCCGGGAGCACCTGCTACACTGACACGTACTTTACAGGTAAGCATCAATGAGAAAAAAGGAACTGCAAAAGTATACAATGCGATCAAAGGTACTGACCTGACAGACAAAAATGGAAAATACCATATCGCAAGTCATTGCGGAAGTGTACAGTATGACAGTGATACATCCGTAACCATCGGATGGGGACTTCACGGTGTTATCGATAATATCCCGGCATTTGTTCCGGATCAGGCAAGAAAAAATCTGGATGCAAACTATCCGGATATTGCACTGAAACAGGGATGCCGCCCGGTATTTACTGACTATAACATGGCAGCAGGAACCATTTCCTTCGAGCTGACACCGGTCAGAAACCAGATGAACTCAGACAGCCCGGATCCACTGTTCTCTTACAGAACTTACAAAAACGCATACTAAAACAGAAGCATAAATACGTTGCTTTTCAGATGAAAAGATACAATCCCGGGGAAATATCCCCGGGATTTATTGCGTCTGAGGGGAAAAAAGTGTAAACTGATTTTATCTCAGTCGAGAATATGCTCACTTTTATAAGTAGGAGTGCAAGCACTGCCTGAGAGAATGATGGAGTTTTGCGTATTGGGAGGAAGGATATATGAGGCTGGAACAGATATCGTATTTTCTGAGTGTGGCAGAGCACGGCAATATCACGGCGGCTGCAAGATCACTCTACATTTCTCAGCCTGCACTGAGCAAACAGATCACGTTGTTGGAACAGGAGATCGGTCTGCCGCTGTTTGAACGCCAGGCCAGAGGGGTCACCCTGACCAGAGCTGGCATGCAGTTTCAGAAGGATCTGAAAAATATATTAAAAGAATTGGAAAATGCCAAGAAGAATGCGGTCCTTGCAGGGCGGGCACAGAAACCACTGCTGAATATCGGCTGTTTTGACGGTGTTTATTCGGATGATTTTCTTCCAGCCCTGTACGAATATCTGCGAGAGGCAGCACCGGAGCAGAAACTGGTGCTGCACAAATGTGATTTTGTAGAAGGAAATGAATACCTCCGAAAAGGAAAAATTGACCTGTGGCTGACTTTGGGGTCTTCCTGGGAAGAGACGGACGGATTTTTAAAGAAAGAGCTGCTTTATCGGAAAGGTGCCTTGATCTATTCTGCCAAATCTCTGCCGGGAAAGAAAGAACAGCCCGTCTGGGAAGATTTCCGGGATGAGCCTTGTATTCTGATCAAAAAGAGCCAGAGTCCGACGATGTTTCAGCATTCGCTGGATACGCTGGAGATGCTGGGATTGGATACCGGAACCATTGAAGTCGTGGAGAATATCGGAACAGAACTCAGTTATGTGAAACTGGGACGGGGCTACTGTTTGTTGTCGGAAGAGGCGATTCAGGGAAGCGGGGAACTGCGAAGCATACCGCTGCCCGAGGGACGCGGCGTTGATGTGGTGGCAGTCTGGCCGGAGGAGAATGAGGTATTGACGACATTGCTGGAAGCATATCCTAATCAGATATAGCGGAGAGAATTGTGGGAGTACGAAGTACGGAACAATTCGTATGGCATCTTTTGACCCGAACATCTAGCTGAGATAAAATTGATAATATAAGAGGGATAGAATAGAATGATTAAATTTACAGATGTTTCCTTTGGATTTCCACAGAAGGATTTATATAATGAGATTTGTTTTGAAATCGTGGAGGGCGATCACGCAGCACTCATTGGCAGCAACGGCACCGGCAAGAGTACACTGATCGACATGATCATCCACACGGATGACTATTTATACGACGGAAAAATTGAGAAGGATGAAGCCGCACGGATCGGTTATATTCCGCAGTTTGTAAAGCATGAAGCAGAAGAAATTTCCGCTTTTGATTTTCTGGCAAAACCATTTGTGGAACTGCAGAAAAAATCAGAGGCAATCTGTGCGGAGATGGAGACTTCAGAAGATATGGACGAAGTTTATGGCCGTTATCAGAACGTATTGGATGAGATGGATGCCATTGACGCATACAATTATGATTCCAATATCCGAAAAGAACTTGCAATTGCAGGGATGACAGCACTGGAAGACACTTCTGTCACAAAAATTTCCGGTGGAGAGTTCAAGCTTTTATCTATCATCCGGAGTATGCTTTTGAAACCGCAGCTTCTGATCATGGATGAGCCGGATGTATTTCTTGATTTTGAAAATATCATCGGTCTTTCCAAACTGATCAACAATTATGAGGGAACCATCATTGCGATTTCCCATAACCGACTGCTGTTAAGCCAGTGCTTCAATAAGATCCTGCATCTGGAAAACAAGGAACTGCAGGAGTTCCCGGGCACTTTTTCAGAATATAATCAGGCGATGCTTGAGACAAAAGTGCAGATGGCAGAGCAGGCTACAAAAGATGCTGAGTGGATCGCCGTGCAGGAGAAGCTGATCGAGAAGATCCGTTCAGAAGCAACGTATATTGATAATCCGGCGAAAGGAAGACAGCTCAAAGCCCGTGTATCTTATCTGGAGCGGCTTCAGGCAAGACAGTGTAAGAATCCGTTTATTGAAAATCATGGATATGATTTTACTTTCCCGGAGGTGGAACTGCCGGAGGATTTTGAGCCGGATCATGCGCCGGTTGTGATCTCCGTGAAAGATTATGCACTTTCCTTTGACCGGGAATTACTGAAAAATGTTTCCTTTGATATCAAGGCTGGTGAGAAAGTGGCCATCGTTGGTGCAAACGGAACCGGAAAATCCAGTATGCTGAAAGATATTTACGAAAGCATGAAGTCAGATGCTGACCGCATCGGTTATTACACTCAGATTTTTGACGACGATTTGGAGCAGCTTTCCGGTGGCGAGCGGAATATCAAACAGCTCAGAGCATTGTGCGAATCAGATGCAGAAATCTTATTTTTGGATGAGCCGTCCAGCCATCTGGATACCTATGCGCAGATTGCCCTTGAAAAAGCGATCAAAGAGTATCAGGGAACGGTACTTATGGTAACACATGATTTCTATACCGTTGCAAATTGTGCAGACCGCATTTTATTACTTGAGAATGGCACGGTCCGTGAACAGAGTGGCAGAGCATATCGCAAGAGTATTTATAAAAAATATTTTGAGAGCGATATTTTTGAGGCAGAGCGCATCCGTGTGGAAAAGGAAGTGCGGATCCATGCACTGCTCAGAGATGGTAAGTGGAAAGAAGCGAAGAACGTATTGTAGGGCATCTGACAAAAACTTAGAAGAAACGTATAAATTCAGAATAAATAATGTTGAAGAAATGCATACTCTGTGATATTTTTTCCTATCTTATCGATTCACATCCGTATCTTACAAAAATGTAAGATTAGAGGCAGAAATGTAAGCCAAATCAATGGATTGCATTTCTGCCTTTTGTTATGATAGTCTCAACAAAGAAACAAGCATGCTGAAATAACAAAGAAAAACATTTTGCAAAACATGAAATTATGAAAATTATGAAATGTCGGACAGAACACAGCAAAGGAGTGACCATCATGGCAATTTTGGAAGTAAATAATGTGAAAAAAATATATACGACACGATTTGGCGGCAATCAGGTGCAGGCGTTGAGTAACATCAACTTTTCCGTAGAAAAAGGCGAGTATGTGGCGATCATGGGTGAATCCGGTTCCGGAAAAACAACCTTGCTGAACATTCTGGCAGCGCTGGATAAACCAACCTCAGGAGAGGTTTTGCTGAACGGAAAAAATCTGGTATCTGTAAAGGAAAAAGAGATTTCTGCGTTCCGCCGGGATCATCTGGGATTTGTATTTCAGGATTTTAATCTTTTGGATAATTTTTCCCTAAAGGATAATATTTTTCTCCCACTGGTACTTTCCGGTGTGGATTACAAGGAGATGGAAAAACGCATCCGTCCGATTGCGCAGAAGCTTGGGATTACCGAACTTCTGGAAAAATATCCATATGAAGTGTCCGGCGGGCAGAAACAGCGTGCAGCAGTAGCCCGTGCACTGATCACCAACCCGGAACTGGTTCTTGCGGATGAACCGACCGGCGCGCTGGATTCCAGGGCAACGGACGGACTGCTGAAGCTTTTTTCACAGATCAATGCAGAAGGACAGACCGTTGTAATGGTAACTCACAGTACAAAGGCGGCAAGCCACGCAAACCGCATTCTATTTATAAAAGACGGTGAAGTGTTCCATCAGATTTATCGGGGAAACGCGACAAATGAGCAGTTATATGTGAAGATTTCCGATGCGTTGACCGTATTGACGACAGGTGGTGAAGAGCATGAATAATATTTATGTACGTCTGGCAAAGACAAATATTCAGAATAACCGGCAGCTGTATCTGCCATACATTATTTCAGGCATCGTTACGGTGATGATGTTTTATCTGATGATGTTTATCAACAATAATCCGGGATTGAAAAGTATTCCGGGATCCGCAAACCTGAAAACAATTATGGCGCTTGGTGTTGGTATTATTACTATTTTTGCTTATATTTTCATTTTTTATACCAATAGTTTCATTAGCAAACGCCGGAAAAAAGAGATTGGTGTGTACAATATCCTGGGTATGGAAAAACGACACATTGCGAGAGTTCTTGGGTTGGAAACTGTTTTTGTGGCAATGCTTGTCATCGTAGGTGGTATTTTATCAGGTATTATATTTTCCAAACTGATCCTGATGCTGCTTTACCGTATGCTGGGATTTCAGGAGAGTGTATCATTTTATATTGCTAAAGCAGGAATTGCGTGGGCGGTCATTGTTTTTGGTGTATTATATATGCTTACGTTGCTCTACAATCTGCTGCAGATCCGTCTGGCAAATCCGATCGAATTACTGCACGGAGGAAATGTGGGAGAAAAAGAGCCAAAGACCAAAGGTGTGATGGCAGTTGCAGGAGCCGCATGTCTGGCTGTGGCTTACTATATTGCAATTACCACAGAGAATCCAATGGAAGTGCTGATGAAATTTTTCCTTGCAGTTGTTCTAGTAATTGTTGGAACTTATTTTCTGTTTACCGCAGGAAGTATTGCTATTTTGAAAATGCTGCGTAAAAACAAAAAGTTTTACTATAATAAAAAGCATTTTACGGCGGTATCCGGTATGTTATATCGTATGAAACAGAATGCGGCCGGATTGGCAAGCATCTGTGTGTTGTCTACCATGGTGCTGGTGATGATCTCCATGACGGTCAGTATGTTTGCCGGTGTGGATGATGAGCTGAAAGAGCGGTATCCGTATGAGTTATCCTATAGCGTAGATGCAGATAAAATAGAGGAATATCCAGACTGTCAGAAGATTTATCAGACGATTGCAGATACAATCGCAAAGCAGGGCAGGGAAATGACGGATTCTTCGATGTTTAGTTACTTTCAGTTATTTATGAAGAGAGAGGGTTCCATGTTTGAGTTCATTGATCATGATACGGACTTTGCGGATTTGTCGGAAATCACTTTTCTGACGAGAGAAAATCTGCTTGCCTATGACAGTTCCCTGAAACCAGCAGATGTTCCGGAACCGGAAGCTGGCAAAATCGACATTTATAGTAAAAACGGGTACGATGAAAGTGTATTTTGCTATCTCGGGCAGGATTTTGCAATAAATCACAGTTTCAGATATGAATCAGAAGCGGATGCTTATCTTTCGGTGAAGAATAGTTTTTATGTGGTTGCGGATGAAGCTACCCTGAGCCGGATGTATGAATTGCAAATAGCGGCAGGAGCAAATGCAGATGGTTCCGGTATGTATTCGCTTTATCGGACAGAAATGAATTTTGAATATGATGGAACAAAAGAAGAAAAACTGGCGTGTGAAGATGCCGTCAGTAAGGCGATTTCCGCTCATGGTCTGGATGATTCCGGTTATCTGTGCAGCAGAACCGAAAATGAAAAAAGTTTTTATGTTTTATATGGAGGACTGTTTTTCTTAGGGCTGTTCCTTGGCATTATGTTTCTGATGGTTACGGTTATGATCATTTTTTACAAACAGATTTCCGAAGGGTATGATGACAGAGAGCGTTATATTATTATGGAAAAAGTAGGTATGAGCAATGCAGAAGTAAAGGCATCGATCCAGTCACAGATCCGAATCGTATTTTTCCTGCCGCTGGTGATGGCGGCTGTGCATGTGGCAGCAGCGTTTCCGATGATCCGACGGCTGCTGGCAATGCTAAACCTGACGAATGTGCCATTGTTTGTGACCTGCCTGCTTGTTACAATTCTGGTGTTTACCGCGATTTACTATCTGGTTTTCCGGATTACATCCAGAGCATATTATAAGATTGTATCCAGATAAAAATAGAAAATTTATCGCCTGAAGTTTTGGTGTTACTGTATGTCAGCATGATCGATATATGGAGAAATATGCTGCGTGAACTGTAATGATAAAATTTCAGGCGATTTTGTGTGAAAAAATATCTTTGCTTAGTTGAATTTCAGCGAATTTAATAGTATAATTTCCGTAGATTGTTAGAATTATAACAAAGAAACTGAAAAACAGATATGAGGAGGAATCTATGATGCTTAACTGGAAAAATTTAGATACCCTTGCTTCCTACGAGGAGCTGAAAAAAGTAGAGCCTGTCAATGTGGCAGAGGCAATGTCCGGAGAAAACGGCGCAGAACGTGTAAAAAATTACAGCATTCCGATGATGGATGGTCTTACTTATAATTATGCTGCAAAAGCAGTTGATGATAAAGTGCTTGCAGCGCTGGCAAAACTTGCCGGGGAAGCACAGTTGATTGAAAAATATGAGTCTCTGTATAACGGAGCAGTGATCAATACAGGAGAGAACCGTCTGGTACTTCACCAGCTTACCCGTGGCCAGTTAGGCGATGACGTAGTGGCTGAAGGCGTAAACAAACGTGAGTTTTATGTAGCACAGCAGCAGAAAATCGCTGATTTTGCAAACAAAGTACATGCAGGCGAGATCACAAATGCAGCAGGCGAGAAATTTACAACCGTTGTTCAGATCGGTATCGGCGGAAGTGATTTAGGTCCGCGTGCCATGTATCTTGCATTAGAGAACTGGGCAAAAGTAAATAACAAATTCAAAATGGAAGCAAAATTCA
>OQVH01001772.1_pt1 | contig 12779 bp, 8 predicted proteins | sample 1691641 | NCBI WGS metagenome assembly OQVH01 (sample SAMN03418286, study PRJEB22391) | human gut metagenome | biome: human-gut; feature: organic feature; material: feces | host: Homo sapiens | place: Italy | collected 2013-04
AGGTCCTCCGTCCGGTCGCAGGCATCGCAAGTTTCTGCAACCTGATCACTGACAAGCATTTTAATACGAGTCTTTCTAAAAGACAAGTGCTTTCTGCGAACATTGTCCATTTGCACCATGACTCCTGCATTAGTTCCAAGATTACTTATAAAAACAATCTACAGTTTGGAAAAATCTATTCCAAACCAATTAGCAATTTTGCTTTGAATGTTCTCTCTTTCAAGCAGGTTCAATGGTTTTCTAATAATATCTTCTTGTTTCTACCTTAAGATATTATTAGAAAGAATGCTTTCCCTATTAAAGACTTTCAGGATAAATTCCAACAAATGAGAGCAGCGGAAGTACACGGAAATCATGTAAAACAATTTTCACTTTCTGGGCTTTTTGCCCCTTAACAGAAATGATCTTCTTATAACCAATTACCGTTCCTGTGTAAATACTGTTCCATATTTCCCCCTCTTTAACAAATATCTCAAATTTTTCCACTCTCTGACTATAGCAGACAGCCTCTTTTAATACCAGATACCCTAAGTTGTATGAACCGTCCAGACAAATGGTTATTTCTACTGGCAGTTCGCTGCTTTCAGGCTGAAACCAGGTTTCTGAAGTATCATCTGTCAAATCAGAAACCGGATGCGTCGGATCTTCATTTTCTGAAAAAATATGTGCTGTACTCATTAAATTATGAGTAAAAGATTTCTTTTTCCAACTTCCAAATTCTTCCAGACGTTTAACATCATTTTCATGAAGAAGCCCGTTTGGCATAGGTGGAATATTTAACAAAAAGGTTGCATTTCCTCCAACAGCCCCAATATAGATATAGATCAGCTCCTCCAGACTTTTCACCTGATCATCTTCTTCTGGATGATAAAACCATCCAGGTCTTATAGAAGTATTTACTTCTGCCGGATACCAGATCAGATTCGTTTCACCTTCAAGCGCTCTTCTGCTTCCAAGATCTTCCATGTCGCTGGTGATCCGGCGCATTCTAAATTCCTTATCATCGGTCTGCTGGCTTCTTTCCTGTACACTCTCTGCAAGTGCTGTACGTGCAGGAACAACACTCCACTCAGATTTTCTTACATCGCCAGCTTCATTTCCGCACCACCTGATATCCGGCCCACACACACAGATACATGCGTCTGGCTGATATTTTCTGACACATTCATAATAGCGTTTCCAGTCATATATCTGTTTTTTTCCATTTGGTCCTTCTCCGCAGGCACCATCTAGCCAGACACTAAAAATATCTCCATAACCGGTGAGAAGCTCAGTCAGCTGTGCCAGATAGTAATCATCATATTCTTTTCCGCTTCCGTAACAAGGCTTGTTGCGATCCCATGGTGAAAGATAAATTCCAAATTTCATCCCATAACGACGGCATGCTTCAGACACTTCCCAGACCACATCTCCCCTTCCATTTTTCCATGGACTGGAGACAACGCTATGGCTGGTATATCTGGTCGGCCACAGGCAGAAACCATCATGGTGTTTACAGGTAAGGATTACCCCTTTCATACCTGCATTTTGTGCTGCAGACACCCACTGGTCTGCAACAAACTCTGTAGGATTAAAAATTTGTGGTGTTTCTGTTCCATCTCCCCACTCACGATTGGTATATGTATTCATTCCAAAATGAAAGAACGCATAAAACTCTGTTGCCTGATAGGCAAGCTGGCGGCTGGAGGGAACTATTTTTATTAATTCCTGATCAGTTGGCATTTTATTTCCCCTTTCATTTTACCCTTTTAACCCGCCTGCACCAATTCCCTGAAGCAGATATCTTTGTCCAATCAGATAAATAATGATTGTTGGAATCATAATAATTACAAGTCCTGCAAACAGTGCACCCCAGTCCGTGGCATATTTCTGCACTTCAAACAAGTTTGCCATTCCGATGGGAAGAGTTTTCTTTGCATCTTCCGTGAGAAGAACAAGTGCCAATGGATATTCATTCCAGAAGCCCATGGCACTTAACATCGTAATGGTCGCAATTCCGGGTTTTGCAAGAGGCACCATAACTCTTGATAGCAGTTGGATATTAGTAGCACCGTCAATTCTTGCAGATTCCTCGTAATCTCTGGGTACTGCAGACATAAAGCCCTGTAAAGTAAAGATACAAAAAGGAAACTGCATAACTGCATAAACAAGGCATAGTACCGGCAGGTTATTTAATCCATTCACAGCCTGTAATTCCAGAAACAAAGGAATCATAATGTAAGTAGCCTGCAGAAAAATACATGCCATATAAATGGCAGAGATCAGTTTGCTGCCCGCAAAACGGTATCTTGCCAGTACATAAGAAATGGGAATAACCAGAAGCAATAGCAATACAGTGGAAAACACAGTCACAAATATGGAATTTCCAAAATAAGCGGCAATATTTGCTTTCTGCCATGCTGCCACAAAATTATCCAAATTCAAAGCTGTGGGCAATGCATAGGGATCTGTCAAATATTCTGCATTTGTCTTAAACGCAGACATCAGGTTCCAGAAAAGCGGATACAAAAAGATAACGGTAAACAGAATCATCAGGATTCTGATACACCAGGTTCTTACAGTTTTCATCAGTCTCCCTCCTATTCTTTTTCAGATGATACTTTTTTAGAAATCATTGCAAGCACAATTGCAAGAATCAGGGTAAACATGGCGATTGCCATGGCATATCCAAAATTAGCGTTTCGCATACCCTGCGTATACATATACTGTAAAAGCACACTGGAAGCACCGTTTGGTCCACCGCCTGTCATAACGTTGGACAGAGTAAAACTTAAATTGATAGTACCAGACAGGGAAAGTATATAGGTCGTTCCAATGGATCTGCGAAGCAGAGGAATGGTAATCCTAAAGAACTTCTGCACTCCTGTTGCACCGTCAATGGAAGCAGCTTCATAAACCTCCTGGGAAATCCCGTCAATGGAAGCCACATGCATAACCATATAATAACCAATAGCCTGCCACACCAGAGCTGCACCGATACACCAGAGAGCCGTTTTTCCCTCTCCAAGCCATGCGTGTTTCCAAGTGGAGAAATGGAACAGATCCAGCATATGATTCAGAATTCCTCTTGTGGGATTAAACACAAAAGACCACACAATACCAACTACAGTCATGGAAACAATACTTGGGAAAAAGAATACGGTCCGGTAAAATGACTTTTCCTTGAGCTGTCCCTGAGTAAGGATAAATGCAAATACAAGACTTAGAAATATGGTCACAGCCGGGATTACCAGCATCAGCTTAAGAGTATTAAACAGTGCCTGAAGAAAATCCTTATCCTGGAACATATACTTGTAATTATCCAAAAATACAAATTTGCTGTTAAAGCCTACGCTAAGTGCAGTGGAACTGGTAAAAGACAGATAAATGGCATTTACCATAGGCACAATCATAAAAACAATGGTTAAAATCAATGCAGGAAGCGTACACAGGGCTATAAATAATCTGGGCTTCTTTACCACGCTTGTTCACCTCTTTAAATTTAAAGTATTTAATAAATGTGGATGACATCACCGATTGGCGATATATCTGTTCAGGGTTACAAAAGGCTGCTGCATAGCATACACTGTGTAGCAGCCTTTCCATGCTTTACCGTTTTTATCCGGCTGGTATATGAAGTTTAGTTGGCAGCTTCCATATCAGCACGAACCTGTGCAAAAGCATCTTCCACATTCTGTGCCCACTCTTCCACTGTCATTTCATCATTCATAACAGATGTAATCGGATTAAATATCTCATCTTTCGGGTTAACCTTGCAGTCAGCCGGAACTGCTGCGAAGCTCATAATCAGGGAGGAGGCAGTTGCCTCTTCGTAGATTCCGTACATGTTGTAGATTGCAGTAGACAGCTTATCTTTTGCTACTTCACGGGCACTCTTGGTAGCATAGAGGGCACCGGAAGCTTCTGCAAAAGCAGATACAGATTCATCACTATACAGGAAACGAAGAAATTCTTTTGCAAGTTCTGGATTCTTGGCAGCTGCCGGAATGGAAAACTGCTCGCAGCTGTCAAATACATAGTGCACATCGTCTGCGTTCTCGGTCGGGATCGGAGCCATTGCAAATTCAAATCCATCTTCTCTTGGCGCATCCTGCATCTCATTTTCCATCCAGGTTCCGTTTGTGATAAATGCAGCTTTTCCAAGCATCATCTCTGTCTGAGACTCTGTATGGTTCATACCAACAGTGCCCTCTAACAGATAGCCTTTATCTGCAATCTCTTTAATATGACTTAAAGCCTTTAACACACCCTCATTATTAAAGGAACCTTCTTCGTAATTGGCAATCTTAGTAAGTGCTTCTTCGCCGCACTCATTTGCAATTGCCGGCCAGAGCATTTCTTCCATGTATCCCGGATAAATTCCCTGATATGTGAAAAGTGCACGTCCGTCAATATCTTTTACCTTATCACCAAGTGCAAAGAACTCATCCCAGGTCTTCGGCACTTCCAGATTATTCTCATCAAAGAATGTTTTGTTGTAAATCAGACCCTGCGGACCACTGTTGAATGGTGCCAGATAGATCTCATCATCTCCGTATGGTGCACACTTTGTACTGGAAAGGATCCCATCTGTAATATCATCGCGAAGGGTACCGGTTCCAGCATAATTTTCTCCGTCAAAAACATCATCCAGGTTGAGAAGTGCATGATCTTTGATCAGGGAAAGGATTACACCATCCTCACCACCATCGTTAAGACAGATAAAATCAGGTGCATTTCCAGCTACAATCTGTGGACGGATGATATCTCCAATTGTAGGGCTGATAGTCATGTTTACTTTCACGCCCTCATGGCTTTCTTCAAAAAGCTCCACCATCTGATTCCAGTAAGCATCCCCATATCCACCCTGGAAAATGGCAATGTTCAATTCCTGTTCTTCTGCCTCTGCAAATGCAGTAAGCGGGGAAAGTACTGTTGCTGCGCTCATAGCAAGGATCATAGCAGAAGCTGCAAATCTTTTCTTCATAGGTTGTTTCCTCCTTCTTGTTGGCTTTTATTATGTTTGCCTGATGATATTAGTATAATGGAAAATCTTCTTGTGGTAAATTCACAAAACAATTCTTTATATGGAACATTTTTCTGTTATTTTTATATAATATGGATTTTCTTGCGACATATATGTACAATCTTTTTCTATTTGTATTTTAAATGGATTATCTTGTTTTTTTCCTGTATAATAAATCTGTCACAATCCGATACAGTCATGAAAATCAGAACGATTTTTTCCATCTTTACCGGACCATGTACGAATTATTTTTTAGAAATGAGGGACAGCGGCATGGAAAAAAGACAACGATATCAGGGATTTCGAAAATTCAGTATTAGAACCAGGCTGATCATAGCGCTTTTCCTGATCTCTATTGTACCATTAACAGGAATCAGCTTCTATTCGTTTCATATTTTTTCAGAAGCGCTTCGGGAAAAACTTTCCACTTCCATCTCACAGACTTTATCCATGATCAATCTGAATATGGTAAGTGAGATTGAAAAGTATCAGTATCTCTGCGGCTCCATCTGCATCAGTCAGGAAATCAAGGACGGTCTTCTGAAAAAGGGTATGACAGATACGGAAAAGAATCAAGCCATCAATGAAATCCAACATATGATTCGAAGTAAAATCATCTATCCTGCACAGGCAAAAAACATTACAGTATATGATACAGATGGGAATATTTTTTATGATTTGGGATATGATGGGTTATATTCGGATGATGTAAGCAGGATCCTGAGTCGTCTTGAAGAAGAAAATCAGGATGTATGGGCATACGCACATACTTACCGTAACCGGGACATCCTGATTCTTGGAAGAAGAATTTATGAACAATACAGTCAGAGTCGTGTAATTGGTTATACCCTGATTTCCATTGATGAAAAAATTTTTTCCAAAACAGTACTGGAACCAGTAGGTCTGGCTGACTCTTCCAATATTATGTATCTGAATATGGATGGAACAATCCTTTCTTCCTGGGATCGTAGTATTCAACTGGGGCAAAAAACCGAAAAAAAGCTGCTGAAAAATATTCAAGCAAGACTTCCAAACAGAACAGATTTTTTCAGCATTTACAAAGATGGCGAAGAACAGCTGGTTACTTATATTTTCAATAAAAACCTGAACCAGCTGTTTGTATATACCATGCCATATCATTATATTAATTCTGAAGTTAACACTATGTTTTGGAAAATCCTGGCTGTGGCATTCTTCCTTGTTCTACTCTGCATTGGAATTGTAGCTATGGTGTATCCTGGAATTACCTCCCCCATCAGAAGCATGCTGGATTTTTGCAGGGAATTATCAAAGGGAAATCTTTCCGTACGGATCCAGGATGACCACAAAGACGAACTTTCCGATCTTTCCGGAAGCATGAATCATATGGCAGATACCATTGAGAGCCTGATGAAACAACAGAAAAGCCAGGAAAAGAAAAAAAGAGAATTGGAGCTACAGATGCTTCAATATCAGTTAAATCCTCATTTTCTTTTCAACACTTTAAACAGTCTGCGCTTTGTAGCCGCCATGCATAAAGACCAGATTGTAAGTGATGGAATCCAGGCCCTCAGCAGTCTTTTGCAAAATACACTGACTAATAAAAACGAGTATATAACCATTCAGGAAGAGCTTGAGAACCTGGAAAACTACTTCGCGATTTTAAGAATCCGGTATGCCGGAAGCTTTGAGTACTCTTTTGACGTAGAAGAGGAAGAACTGCTCTCCTGCCTTGTTCCTAAACTAATCCTGCAGCCCCTTGCAGAAAATTCTGTTATGCATGGTTCTTCTGATGACGGCTCCGTTATGGAAATTCTAATCACCTGTTGGGAAGAAAACAATCATCTTATCATAGAACTCTGTGACAATGGAAAAGGATTTGAAGTGACACCTGCAGCGCTGGAACCTCATACAAACCGGAAAAAAATTGGAATTACCAATGTAAATGACCGAATACAGCTGAATTTTGGAAAGGAATATGGACTTAAGGTCAATAGTCACCCTGGAGAAGGAACCACATGTACGCTGACTCTTCCCTTACTATATGTACAAGAACTGTCAAAAGATTATAACAACTAAAAATCACAACCACTTTTGCCCACAGAAAGGACTTTTATGTACAGTATATTAATTATTGACGATGAACCAATCGTAAAAATTGCGCTTCGCTCCATTCTTCCCTGGGAAGAGCATGGTTTTTTCATTTGTGGAACAGCATCAAATGGTCTTGAGGCTGTTCCACTGATTGAAAAACATCATCCGGATATCATTATCACTGACCTGAAAATGCCTGAAATGGACGGACTGGAACTAATTCGTTTTCTGAAGGAAAAAGAATATCCCGGAGAAATACTGGTACTAAGCAACTACGAAGACTTCGATTCAGTAAGAAGTGCATTGCTTTTAGGTGCTGCGGACTATCTGTTAAAAATCAAAATTCAACCAGATACACTCCTTGCCTGTCTGAACAAAACCACAAAAAAAATGCAAAATACAGCTGACCGAAAAGATTCCATTCTGAAAACAGACATCACTGAACCCATAACCGATCATCTTCTCTCCTTTTTTCAGGGAGAAGAGTCTCTCGATTCGTTCATTGAAAGATATGGAGCAGAAAAATTTGGATTTATGAAACATTCCTGTGCTGTATGCTATGTAACGTTTGAAAAATTTTTATCAAATGATGCATTTTCTATATCAGCTAATCTGCTGCGAGATATGATACTGGATGCTGTTCAGGGAGTGCTACAGCCATACATTCTTGTTCTTAGTGCCCATAATGCGCTCGTAGTATTTTCCCAAAAAGAATTAATGTGCAGTCAAGTAAAAGTGGAACAGCTGATAAAAAAGCTGTATAACCGTTTTACCATGTACCAATCCTTTGCACCAGATATGCCATATAAAGAAAATCTGAAAAATTATGAAGAGGCCAGGACCACATATCAGGACTTTCTTCATAGTGAGGGGCATTATAAAAATGATGTTGCCAAAACCCTTACATACATAGAAAATAATTACATGCACCGTCTCACATTATCCTCCATTTCGGCAAATGTCAATCTCAGCACTAGCTATTTATGCCGTGTTTTCAAGTCCGAAGTAGGAACAAGTATTACCAGCTACTTAAACAATCTGCGGATAAGAAAAGCTGCTACACTGATAAAGGAGAATACCTTTTCCCTGAAGGAGATCTCCGTTATGGTAGGAATTGACGATCAACTTTATTTTAGTCGATTATTCAAAAAGTGTATGGGAATTTCACCTTCTGAATATGGGAAACGATTTCATCTATAAGCAGGTAATCTGATATAAAACAGCAGGATGTCTTATAATCACAAGATATCCTGCCTTTCATATATCATAATATATTCTTTATATCAGCGTCTTCTGATAACTGCTTCCAGCATTCAGGACGATTTCTTCTTCCATACCATTATATAAGATTACCAGTTTCGCATCAATTGGAGATTTCAGATTTATTTCCGTAACCCGTTTTTCTTTCCACTTGAAATTAAGTGTGATATTACCAGGTGCTTTCACGCCTTCTGCCATCCCATCTTTCCATTCATCTGGTAATGCCGGAAGAAAAACAATTTTCTGCTCTTCATACTGAACCAGCATTTCCAGCACAGCAGCAGCAAATCCAAAATTACCATCAATCTGAAACGGAGGATGGGCACAAAGCATATTCGGATATATCCCGCCACCTACCAGACTGCATGCTTCTTCTCTTGTTAAGCGAAGCTGATTTTTTAATAAAGTCAGGGCATGATTTCCATCTCCAAGTTTTGCCCACAGGCAGGCTTTCCACGCCATACACCAGCCGGTTCCCTTATCCCCACGCCTTTCCAAAGAAGTTCTGCAGGCTTCTATAAGAGGTTCATTCTCTTTATGAATCTGGTTCCCAGGATATAATCCAAACAGGTGAGAAATATGTCTGTGATTGATATCTGCTTCCGGGTAATCATAAAACCATTCCTGAAGCTGCCCTTCTTTCCCAATTTTATAGGGAGGAAGTTTCTGAAGCACATTTTTGACTGCATTTGTAAAATCTTCTACTCCCAGAATTTCACATGCTTTTAAATATAATCCAAACAGTTCTCTCAATATGCTGATATCCATTGTTGACGCAAACGTAACACCATGTGTCGTCATATCTGGTGCAAGGAATGTATTTTCAGGTGAAGTAGAGGGAGCAGTTACATAATATCCCTTATAAGGTACCAGATAGCCCAGGTAAAATTCTACGGCCCCTTGTATAATCGGAAATGCCTTCTTTTTTAAAAAAGCTTCATCCAATGTATAGCAGTAATGTTCCCATAAATGACAGCATAACCATCCAGAACTCATCGGCCACATGGAATATGTACAGGGATTTTCGTCCTGTCCAAATTGTCCAACCGGGCTTGAGTGTCCCCAAATATCCAGATTATGGTGGCTTACCCAGCCAGCCAGATGATAAACATCCTGAGCTGTTTTTTCACCTTTTTTTGAGGTACGTTCTATAAGTTCAAGCAAAGGCATATGACAGTCACTTAAATTTGCTTTTTCTGCCATCCAGTAATTCATTTCCGTATTAATATTTACAGTATAATTACTGCTCCAGGGAGCACGCATATGGTGATTCCAGATTCCCTGAAGATTTGTACATTGTGAACCGGGTACAGATGAACAGATCATCAGATAGCGGGCATAATGAAACATTTTTAATGCAAGTTCATTATCGGGTGTATAATTAATGTCAAGATGCATCCTATCAAAATAATTTGCGTATACATCCATATGCGCCTTTTTTTGCTTTTCATATTGAATGTGCTGGATGTTTTCCATCATACAGTTTCTTTTTGAAAAAAAGAGTTCTTTTTGTTTAAAATCAGTTACTCCGGACACGTAAATATACACATCATTTGGAGTATTTATAAAAAGCTTATCCGCTTGCTGATATACATTTCCACCGTTCGTTTGTACATATAATCCAATTGCAAAACGGATTCCCTGCCCCTCTTCATAAACGACAGGAACTTCGCAGGAATAATAAGGTGGTGCAACATAAATGGGTGCCTGCCCTTCTAATATAATTCCATTTTCTGCAAAAAAAGCAGATTTGTGCTTTATTTCACTTTCCAGTGTTATTGACATTTCAAGATTGCAATTTGGAGAAGTATGATAATGAATTGCCATCACTGGTTCTGACATACTCACAAAAAATTCTCTTTGATAAATCAAATCATCCTGGCAGAATTCTATTTTTTCAGTTGCATTCGTCAGGCACAGTTCTCTTCTATAAAAGCTGTTTCCATTTTGAATGGGTTCTTTCACATTAATGGAAAGCGTTCCTGCAGGCAGATAGCTTTCTGTCCAGTCTCCTAACACATTTTCTTTGCAATAATTCTCTGCTCCCTGGTAATCCCCTGCAAAAATGTGTTTTCTAAAAAGATCCCAGTCGACATTTTTGTTGGGATTTTCCTTGTTTCTTCCATTTCCAGACCAAAGCGAATCCAGATTCAATTCTATTCTTTCATTTTGAAATCTTCCATAGGACATTGCTCCCATGGTTCCATTTCCAAGGGGCAGCGCTTCATTCCAGGCTTCTGCTGGTTTATCAAAAATAAGTGCTAAGCGATCCATAACCCACTCCTCAATTCTAGTACATCGTTTTCGAAATAACTATACCACTCACTTGTCTGCGAATCCGATTGCACAGGTCTAAAAGCCTCAGCGTAGCCCGCTACGCCTGCGTTTTTATACCAGCACACTCGAATCCGCATCCTACGCGATTGGTATAGTTATTTACGAAACGATGTACTAGAAAACTTTATTTTTATAATTATACACAACTCTCAGGGATTAATCAACTGGTGTAATTTCGGATTTATTGTTGAAAAATGTAGAAAAATGAATGGCTTATTTGCCTGATATATCCAAAAATAAAATATTCTTTCTCCGATTTAATCGCTCTAATATTTCTTCCGATTCAGCACTGATATTTCCAAATGCACGTTCTGGTTTTCCGAGGAAAAATCCCTGGCCGTAATGCACTCCCAGGCTGTGCAGACATTCCAGCTCCTGTACTGTTTCTATCCCTTCTGCGATCAGAATTGCTCCTGTTGCATTACAGTAATCCAACAGGAGTTTCATCATGATCTCTTTTTTCTTATACTTGTGAATATCCCTTACCAGTTCTATATCCGCTTTCAGATAGTCAGGTGTGGTATTCACTACACGATTTAGGCCTGAATGTCCAGCTCCCACATCATCCAATGCTATCTCATATCCCTGATTTGCATAATGTTTCATGATCTGCTGCAATATCTGATAGTTTTCTATGTCTGATCTCTCTGTTATTTCGAATACAATATCAGAAGCAGGAACCCCTGCCTGTCTGTAAATTGACGATTGGCTGAAACACCGGATATATGGATTTTCTCTCTAATATCTTATAGAATTCATCTGCTTTGTTTACTTTCATCGTTTTATGATTCCTCCTGCGAGAATCACTTTTTCAATACTTTTCCTGAAATAAAGAAGGCTCCTGCCAGTGAGGTAAAGGGAACTGTAAGGATTACTCCCATACTTGCGGAAATCCCCTGCATCAGTTCGATTCCAATAGAATACATATTGATGATCTGATGATAGGAATAATTATAAGCAAAAATAAATACCAGTGTGTTGAGAGAGCCACCTGCAAAAGCAAGAATCAGCGTGTTTGACATAGTTCCCATCATATCTTTTCCAACATTCATGCCGCTTTTAAACAAGTCCCACATTCCAAGATCCGGGCGTCTGCTGTATATTTCCTGTAAAGTAGAGGCAATAGACATTCCTACATCCATTACTGCTCCCAGTGATGCGATCAGGATCCCTGCAAACAGAAGTTCATTTATTTTTATAGCTGTTTTCTCTTCCAGGTAAATCAACTCTTCAATATCACTTACATTATAACCTGTGATCTGAGTTACTTTTCCAAATATTCCTGCAAATATAACAGCCATTACAACACCGGTTACAGTTCCTGAAATTGCAGTTAATGATTTAACAGAAATTCCGGAAATCAGATAAATTGTTACTACAGTGGTTATAACGGCAACAACTACCGCTGAAAAGATTGGCGAAACACCTCTGTATATCATCGGAAGAAACAGAAACAGCACACATACAATGGTAAAGCCCAGCCCCATTACAGATGCCGCACCTTTTTTTCCACCGATCAGGATAATTGCCAGAAGAAACACTGCAATCATAAAATATAAGGAAAATTCACGGTCAGCACTATATACAGATGCAATGACTTCACCCTGTGATTCACTGACCAGTGCAATGACTTTCATACCCTTTTTACAGGTTGCACCAAACAGATAGCTGGAAGAACTGATTGCTTCCACTTTTTCGTTCTTAAATTTGCCGGAACAGAGTCGCAGCCTGACTATCTGATTACCTACTCTGTTTCCGTTTTCTGTAAGGTTATCTGAAATAACCTCTGTTACTACTGCTTTTTCAAAGGTTCTGCCCTCTGTAGAAAGAAGTTCTGTTTTTTCGATCTTATTATATTGCATCAGAAAAATGAGGAAAAGGATGCCTGTGATCACCAGACACCCTCTCCGAAGGAAATTTTTGTTTAACATTATTTTGCTTTCACCTTAATTGTTTTGCTTGCTGCACCATACACGTTCTTGTCTGAAACTTTGGTAAATGCTTTTACTCTTACATAGTAAGTTTTTCCTTTGGACAAATTTTTAAGAGCATATGTAGTTTTTGCTGTACGGTAAGTAGTTACCTTTTTGAATGAAGAATCTGT
>OQVH01001775.1_pt1 | contig 12758 bp, 18 predicted proteins | sample 1691641 | NCBI WGS metagenome assembly OQVH01 (sample SAMN03418286, study PRJEB22391) | human gut metagenome | biome: human-gut; feature: organic feature; material: feces | host: Homo sapiens | place: Italy | collected 2013-04
TGTTCGTACTGTTCGCGGCTTACTCCGCTGATTACTGTTTTCTTGGTTCTTTTTGCCATAATTAATTCAGTTTTAATGATTGTTTAAATGATTATTAATTGTCGGTCAGTTCGTCCTCCATTGCCGCCATGTCGTATTCCATTTTCATGGCTTCGTCTGCCTGCTGTCCGCAGAAGTTTTCCAGTTCACGGAGTATCGTTACGCGGTCGCCGAAATCAAACTGCTGCATGCGGTTCATAATGTCATTCTGAATTTGTTCGATTGTATGTTCCATAGCTTAATCTTTTTTCTTGCTGTCTTTATAATCTTTCACAACAGAGCTTCCGAGCAACTCACGTCTGCTGTAGTACACGTTGTATCCTTTCTGATAGCGGGTAATGAGTCCTTTGTTGGCCCATTGCTTGATGGTGGTCTTTGCGCACCCAATCATGCGGCACGCATCGGCCTGACCTATGAGTTCATCGGGGGCTTCTGATATGTCTTTACGCGGTGCCGGAGCCACATCACCCACTCTCAGACCTAACCTGCGTTCCACCCTATCCAGGCGAAGAAGCAGCTTTTTGTACTCCGAAAGGCTCAGGGTGATTGTTTCCTCCTGCTCTTCCTCTTCTTCGGGTTCGTCTTCCAGATCCGGACAGATGGAACTGATACCAATCTTTCCTGCAAGGAACTGGGCTGCATCGCGTGCGGCATAGAACAGGGTTTCGTTGCGTTCGTCTTCCGGAACGTCGCGCACATACCGATTGAATACCCATGATTCACTGCGCTTCGTCTCCAGCACTTCCAACTGTATTCGGCTCACATTATCGTTGCAAGCTTTCAAGTGCTCGATGGCACGGTTTATTTCTGACTGCTTTCTCATATCATTCCTCCTTTCTGGCCATTGCCTCAAATTGTCTTTTTACTTCCTTCAGCTCTTCCAGTGACATTTCAGTAAGGTTCTTGCGGAACTTGCTGCGTGTACGGCAGAACTGGTTAATCTTCGCTTTGTTCATCTCAAAGTCTGCTTCCGTGTCGTTCGTATAGTTCTTGTTAAGGCAGGAAATACGGAACGACAGGGAAAATATCTGTTTCACCAGGGCACGTGCCTGTTTGCGTAGTCGGTCGGCTTCCTCACGGTTGAATCGGGTAAGCAACAACCCTGCTTCTTCCTTCGTCAGTCCGGCAGTGCTGTCGGTGCGCCCAGACGTAAACTGACTGATAAACCCGTGACGGTCTTCATCGGAAAAACCCATCTTGTGGAACTGGGCTTGCAGTGCCTTCACCTGCTGCGGAGTGACGGGACGTTCTTTCATGGTCAATTTTTCATTTTTCATTTCTTCATTCTTAATTCTTCATTTTTTTTCATTCTTCTCCGTGATATTGCCGGGCTTTCTCCGGCACGATGTCGTAATATCCTACTGGACCAATAAAGCGTCCTTTTGAAAAGGCCCTGAAACCTTCCACGTAGATTTTCAGCGAGGCATCATACATCACTCCTTTGGCGGCACGTCCGTTGGGTAACTGGCCTTCGGCGTGGCTGATGAAGATGAGCAGCTTCCGTTTGTGCTGCTCCTTGAAGTCGATGTACTGGCGATAAGTCATGCGGGTGTACTGGAAGGAGTCGATGACCACGATGTCCGGGCTTTTCTGCCGGCGGAGCCGGATGCTGAGTTCATCCATATTCTCGTTGTCGATCAGCAGGAACTTCTTGTTTACTTCCATCATCCCGGTTCGGCGGATGGCATCCTGCATGGTGCGGCAGGCACCTTCCTCCATGCTGTCGTAGGCCACGCGACCAAAACGACACAAATACTTGCAGAGCTGGAGGGCGAAGCTGGTCTTTCCGCTTCCGGAGTTTCCCCAGATGAGCCATACTCCACGGCGTTCCGGCGTGCCAAACGCATCGTACCAGGGACCTTTGAAATCCATCACGTCAAATTTCATTGACAAAAGTTCACGAACTCCCTTCGCATTGCGGTCGAAAGTGAACTTCTTTTTCTGTGGGGGCGGTGTGGTATCCTCTTTATTCATTGCTTCCTCCTTTCCTCATGCGAGCTTCAATGATACGTTTCTGACGGTGGATACATCGTTTCACGCGGCGAAGGTCGTTGTCGCTTCGCTTGGCATCCTTCAGTACCTCTTCTATATCGGCACGGTCGGTCAGGTTGTTGGCCTGACAGATGGCGTAGATGTCATTCTCTTCCGTGGGAGACACATCGAAGAAACGGCGTCCGATGCGGCTGTTTATTTCCTTGTAACCTTTCTTGTTGTAGCGAAGACCGGCTTCCATACGGCGCTTGATGTAATCCGTACTGAGAAACACGATACCTGAGTGTCCTTCCAGACGGTTGTAGATGCTGATGAAATAGTTGAACACGCTGTCGGTAAGCTTGTCGCCTTCATCGAACACCAGCAGCGGGTTTCCCAGGAAAGAAATCATGCTGATGGCGTTCTCCAGCATATCGCGGAGGTTGGTCGTGTCAGTAGGTGCGCCTACTTGCTTGGCTATCTCACGCACAAAGTCCGAGCGTCGCATATCTTCCGAACAGAGGATGTAGAACACGTTTCGGTGCGTGCGGCGGTATTCGATGGCTGCCGTGGTCTTACCGCATCCGGCATCACCCACAATCCATGTCACGTTCTTGTAAGCCTGTGCGTCGCTCAGCGTAAAAGTGATTTCCTTAAAAGTCTTTCCTTCGTGAAGGTTCCATGAGTCAAAGGCAAAGCCTATCTGCGTGGCGATACGGATAAACATTTCATCGCTGATCAGTTCATACTTTCCGTTGCAGAGCTGGCTCACGGTGGCCGAGCTTACTCCCTGCAAGCTTTCTGCGGCACGGTTCAACGTAGGGTAATTTGAGCGGTAGGCAATCAGTGCGCTACGCACCTGTTCTTTCATTTCTGTTGTTAATCCTTTCATTGTTTTAATAGGTATTTAATTGTTTGTTAATTGTCGTTTTACCATTTGTTCAAACAGTCCAGTTCATCGAACGTAATGTTCGATACTTTCTTTGTCCAGTCTCCTGATGAGGCAAAGGTCAGCGGTTCATCTGCCAGTACAGGCTCTTCCGGAATATCCGTTTCGGGCATCGGTACCGGAGCTTCCAGTGTACCACGCTTCATTTCTTCTCGGTATCCGTCAAGCTGCTTTTCGCTCACAGCCACCGGACGCGGCAAACGAAGCTTTGTGTAGGCTTCGCCCATGGCTTCTTCCATAAACAGTTCCTCCTGGGCGATGTGCATGGCTGCACGTGTGCGGCGGTTGGCATCCAGCTGTGCAAACAGATAAGCGTTTTCTTCTTCTGTACGTTCCTGAGTGGCACGATGGATAGTGACTTTCGGTGTGGCGATGGCCGCATACTTGGCTCCCGTGTCAGTCACCGCCCAGAGTTCGATGCGGGTCATGTCTTCCGGATCGTAGCGGTAGAGGAACTGACGGCCCACGTTCTGCAGGTGGAAGTTCATATCTACCAACCCGTCGTCGCCATACACCATGTAGCTGTATTCCTGCTTGTTCATGCGGAAGATGAAACCTTCCTTGGTGTATTGCACCGGAGCCTGAGAGAACAGCATGAAGATTTCGTGTGCTTCGTAATCGTCAAGCGGCTGTGCCTGCGGATTCTCTATCGCGGTGTACATTTCCCTGCGTGTCATGCCGGTGGGGCTGGTAGGATGCTGCATCGAATTCCATTCTTCGCGGCAGTCGGCATATTGCTGTTTCAGTTCCTCCAGCGTGGGAAGCTGGTCAATGTTCGCCATTACCAGGTCAATGTTCACACGGCTTGAAAGCTTCCTGGCCGTAATGTTCTGACCGGTGAAGTTGTAAAGCTTGTGAAGTACCTGCTGCTGGAATCGTCCGAAAGCGGACTCTATGGATTTTGACTGGCCGTTGTGCGGCATCGTGGTTTTGTGAAGATGGCAGAGTTTCTTGAAAAATCCCTGCGAAGCCAGCTTCTTGTGTCCTCCCTGGTTATCGGTCACTATCTCATAAGGCTTCACCTTCCATGTCTGCAATGCCATCCGGTACGCCATGTACTGGTTGTAGAAGTTTTCGCCGTCACCGATAAAGTAGCCGAGGAACAGTTCCGTGCAGGCATCCATCACCTCGTACACATCGGTGGTTCGTGCCACCCATCGCTTCTGCCTGTCATCGTACGCACGGTAGTAAAGGTTTATCTTCGTACCGTCAGAATACCACAGCGAGTTAGGCATGGACGGCATTACCGTATCGAAGGTTGGCATATACTTGTTCTTGAATTCCCTTTCGCCGTGAACAGCAGAAAACCACCAAACCATTACCGCCGGATCGTTCAAGTAACTGTGCATCGTAGTAGGACTCTTGATAGTCTTTAGTCCGCGAAGCACCGCCTGACGGTTGTATTCCTCAAAGAGCTGCATATCGGTGTAGACAGGGAACTTGCTTCGGCGAAGCTTCAGCAGAAGAGCACCTTCAGCCTTTCCGATGCGGCGTGCGGCACTGTTGCCCAGGTTACCGCTAACCAGCACCACGTATCCCTCACGCTTGTAAGCGTTGAACTTCTCTCGCAGACGGGCCGGATTTTTCGGCAGTGTGTGGCCTGTAATTTCGCGGAGACGCTCACAGCAGATCTGTACGCTGCTCCATGTTTCCGCACGGCGGGCAAAACCTCCTTTGGCGTGTTCCACACTGCGTGCCTTCTCCGTACGCACCATCTCGTTCATCACCTGGGCGTTCATGATGTATTCCAGTTGTCTGGCAGGCTCGATACGCGGCTCAAATTCCTTGAAGAACCGTACCGCTTCGGCATCGAACCGAATCTGTGTGTTGATGTACTTTTCCTGCTCACGCTGTTTCATTTCCTCGTATGCATTCTTGAATGTGTCATCGTATGCTGCACGGAGCCGTTCCGGCATGGAGCGGTAGGCAATCAGGGCCTCGCGTCCGTTACCTCCCCGCTGGAGGAGGGTAAGCTTGCCTTCACGTACATACTTGTCGTAAGTGGGCTTACTGATAATGCCACCACGAACAAGTTCCGTAAAGCTGACGCATAATGTGTTTCCGTACATTTCCATGATTAATTCGTTAAGATTGTAGTCCGGCTCCGGGGCTTGAACCCGGACGGCAGCCACCTGACTAAGTTCTGCAAGCCGTGTGTGATTCATTCCTTTTTCTGTACTCTCTTATCCTCTCTGTCCAAACGTATTGCTGCAGGTATAAGTGACAGGCAAAGGGTAACGGTTATAATCAAGTTCATTGTTCCATCTGTCAGTCGGTTCAGTATGGCTGCTGCCAGTATCAGCAGCAGATAGCATGTAGTAGTATTGATTCGTTTCATGATTCTATGATTTTAGTGTAGACCTTAAAAGACTCTTTTTGCGGGTAATAATATTTTCTGCATTTCTCTTTCATCTTTTCAGCTTTATACTCTGTCTCGTAATCAAATTCTCTTATTCTTTCTGTGGTTCCATCCAAATTGATGTAATCCACACATACAGTATATTTCTTCATGATTCTATGGTTTTGAGTTAGGAGCCATCCCTATTCTCGCGAACCGGAATGGCAATGATTCATCACTTATGCAGTTGGTTGTAAATTACAGTTGAATAACTTCCGCATACGGGTTTTCCATTTCCTTCAGCTCATAGAGCTTTGCTCCATGATTCAAGGCATACGAACGAATAAGTCTTGCAGTGGGGCTGTTGGTGTCGTATGCCAAAGCCGAACGAACAGAGCGGGTTGTTACTTTCAGTTTTGCGGCGATTTCTTCCTGAAGTTCGCCGCTTGCTTTAATGAGTTTTTTTGTTTCTGCCATAATTTTATTGTTTTATAGTCTTTATTTTGTACCTTTAGGGCGTGTTCCTATTGGAATACTTTGCAAAGGTAGACAATATTTTGACCCAAACAAATAAAATAGCCAAAATTATGACCTCAAAGGATAGAATTTTAATTTTCATAAAAGAAATAGGGATAAAGCAAGCTGATTTTTTCAGTCTTATAGGAGTCTCTGCATCAAACTTTAAAGGAGATGCAAAGAAAAGTGAGCTTGGCTCTGATAAGATAGTCAAAATATTGACTCAATATCCCAATTTATCCCCAGATTGGCTTCTCCTCGGAGAAGGAAACATGCTCCGCACAGAAGATAAAAAAGAAGACAAACTTCCATCCGTGAACCAAATCTACGAAGGCGCACCCTATTTTAATGTGGATTTTATAGGAGGATTCGATGTGATCGTGAATGACCAAACGCGAAATCCTGACTTCTACATTAATTATCCTCCCTACAATCAACCTGGAGTGGTATGGTGCAACCTCACCGGTCACTCCATGGAGCCGGAGATAAGCAATGGCGACATTATCGCACTTCGTGAAGTAACTACACCTATTCAGTATCTCCCAGCCGGAGAAATATATGGTATTGTTACAGCTGAATATCGTACTGTGAAAAGAGTCAGATTAAGCCAGAAAGAAGGTTATATACGGCTTATTCCTTCTAATAAAAGCGAGGAGTTTTGTGAACAGGAAATTCCAATCAGCATGATTCTAAAAGTATATGCTGTTCTAGGAAGTATCAGGAAGTTCTTTTAATTATGTACATTAATGATTAAAGTTTGTATGAAAATATTTACACATATACTTTTCACTGCATTTTTATTTTTTTATTCATGTAATAATACATCTGAAGAAGGAATAGAAAAATCAATATCAGATTTTGTTCAATCCTCTTTACCTGATACCTGGACTTATGAACCGATTGCATACTCCGCAACTGATAGTGCCATGTCAAAGGTTGAAGATACTAAACAATATCAAGAACTTGTAGAGGCCCAAGCACAATTAGATTCAGCTTTTATTCATGATGCCACTATAGGTTATTACGAAGAAATGAAAGATCTTAAATCCAAATTTACTCCGCATTATATAGGTAAAAAAATCATTCATGCCTATTTATGCTCCACAGATTTCGGGGATTCTTTATTCATCAATACATATATAGTTGGAGACGATGGAAATATTACAAGAAGTAATGCTACTTCTATATATATTTCATCCCCAGATTCTGTGCGAATGGAGTCGACAAAAAAGCAACTGAAACAATTTCTTGACGAGGCTGTGAAATGGAAATAATTCTATAACGTGACTTCACTAATGATATTTTATTACAAAAAACAATATGAGACTACTTGATATAAAACGATATATTAATATAGCGTACGAAAATTTTGAACCTAAATTTTCAAATAACGGAAACTATTATTACTTGGACAATATATTACAAACAAAGAAAGCCATAATGGCATTACATGATTCGGGCATAATGAATTATACAGATTCAGCTTTCAGTGCTCAAATTGCGACAAGCCTTACTGATAGGTTTATATTAGAAGGAAGACAATACAACATTTTTAGAAGTGAGTCCACAAATATCAAATACGTAATCAACGTTATGTATAAGTGGCTGGGAGAATATGTACCCACAGAAGAAACGGAAACTATCATTAATATAAAATTGCCTCAAATAAATACCCTTTCTGACTTTGCAGCATCCGCTGGCTGTATAAAAAAAGCATTGTCGCAATTAATTCCAGAAGTAGGTGGAAATATTAATGTAAAACAATTAGATCATGGTTCTTATTGGCTTATTATCGATGTGGGAACTATAGAAGCTGTAGCTTTGGTTGGTGCTCTAGCTGCAGCAGCCTACCGAATTGCGGTGAAAATTATTAGTATACGAAAATCTATAGAAGAATTAAAATCTATCAGACTTGATAATCAATTAAAAGAACTGCAAATAGAAGAAAAAGAATATATTAAAGCCAAAGCTAAGGAGGAGGCAGAAAGGATAAATCAAGAACAATTTGGCAATACCAAGGATGAAGATCCAGCTAATTTTAATGAAAGAGATGGACGAATAAGTGTATCGATAGAAGAATTTGTAAAAATAATAAGAGCTGGAGGAGAGATACATCAATCATTGGAAGCACCTAAAACAGTCAGTGAACTATATCCTCAATATAATACTTCCCTTTCATTTACTCCTATAGCATTGTTATCAGGTCAAGAAAAAAATGATATAAGAAAAGATGACACAAACAAGAAAAAACTCGATGACAGGGCCGATAATTAATAAAAGTATTATTAATAATTTGACTAAAATCCCTCCCACTCCTTTAACTATCCAAGGAACATAGATGGATATTCCACGAACGCCTAAAGAAATTGTTTTGTAGTGCTCTTTTATAGTCAAAAGAAAAAGTCTAATTTTTACTTTATCCCATATCATACATCTTCTGTAAGCTCCCGGACTCTCACCGGGAGCGTTCACTTTAAACCTAATACCTATAAAAACGCAAAATCACAAAGTATTGGGGCAGAACCCGGACTCGAACCGGGGACTATACAGGGAAGCGAATTGTATCCTGCTGTTCTACCTGCTGAACTATTCTGCATCATTTCTACACGCACACACACGTTTTCACCGTAAAAATACGTATTATCATCCAAATAAACACTATACATCAGCAACTTACATTAATTTTACAGCATAATCAATGCGAAAATATATAATACTATCTATATCAAAATATAGACTAAAGCACACAAATAAGACAATGAAAAAGCAATCTCCTACTAAATACACGACTTAAAACCAGTTAAAAAGGTATGCCCAACTTTTTATTTTGTGCATAGAATGAATAAAAAAGGGTATGCCCAACTGGTATGCCCAAAGGTATGCCCAACCCCTTTTTTAACATTTAAGAAAGAGATTCTGAAACCGCTTGTTTTTCCCGTCTAAATGGGTACTTAAACAGATTTCTAAACGCCTAAACAGACATAAATAAAGGCCGAAATAAGCCTTTACAGCCTATTCCAGCCCCGTTTAGGTGATATTTATAGGGTGATGTAACAAAAACGCATTTAAAGCCCGCGTTTAGGCCGTTTAGACGTAAAGCGTTTGTAAAGCAATGTCACATTTCGTTTTGCGTTTCCATGAAACCCCGTTTTCGTTTAACTCGCTGATAAACAAACCGCAACAACATTTTTGCCGCCGTTCTATCTTACACAATTCGTTCTGATGCCCGTAAACGCCCTTGCGTTTTACCTAAAACGTAAAGGCGTTTAAGTTAAAACGCAAAGGCGTTTTTTCAACCCTGTTTTAAAGTTTCTTACAACGACCTATATTCCGTTGATTTTCTGAAAAAAACACACATCCTGATAAGAAGTGCCCACCTGTATCCAGTCCTTCAGGATACCACATTCGGTATAGCCTGCTGAAGTGAACAGCTTCCGGCTGGCTACATTCCCCACCGGCACATAGGCATACAATTGCCGGAGACCTAACAAGGAGAAACAATGCGATTCCAGAAGAGAAAGCGCCGCCTGCGCCATCCCCTGCCCCCGCAAGTCCTTCCGCACTACAATTCCTACTTCCGCCCGGTTGTGACGTGCATCAAAGGAAAACACATCCACAATACCGGCCACTCCCTGCCCTTCGCACACAATCATCAGCCGAAGTTGCCCGTCGGCATACAAATCATTCTGACTCTCCGCGATGTAGCGTTTCATCTGATAGCGGGAATAAGGGCCCGTAGCCGTACCCAGTTCCCAAAGTGCCGCATCGTTCTCAAACGAGAGCATCACCTCCAAATCTTCCGGCTCGGGTGCGCGGAGACTGATATTTCCCTGTTTCATGGTGTGTTCATTTTTCCGGTTCGTCTTTCTGTAAATCAAGTTCCCGCATCAGGCGGCCGCGTCCCGGCACACAAAACAACGAAGCTATCAGCAGCATGCCCATGCACAACAGACAGGTGACATCGAGCGTGGTGTAATACACGGTCAGATTGAACAGTGCCGGAGCCAGCAGCATAGCCAGACGGATTTCACACCAGCGGCGGTAGCTCACCAATGCTTCGGGCAAGGACAACTGACGGACATAGCGCGTCAGCGAAAGGCTGAACATGCGCAGCGACAAGGGTATCAGACACACCGTCAGCAAAATGCCGACAGTCTGCAAGATGTATTCTGCCTGTGCATCGCCCACCATACTCCCCTGAGGCAACACATCCGTTTCATACAACACACACCCTGCCACGACCAGTATCCAGAACAAGGCAAATTCCGCTTCCAGCACGCGGAGCAGACGAGTCATTCTTTTTTCCATTTCTTTCTATCTTTAAAGAGTTCCGGTAAACGCCACGCGGTTCACGATGGAACGTCCCAGCGTCACCTCATCCGTATATTGCAATTCATCACCGATGGAGATTCCACGGGCAATGACGGTTATCTTCACATCGCAGCCCGCCAGTTTGCGGAAAATGTAGAAGTTGGTGGTATCTCCTTCCATCGTAGAACTCAGTGCCAGGATTACCTCCTTGACGGTACCCTCTTTCACACGATTTACCAAACTCTCTATCTCCAAATCGGAAGGCCCGATGCCGTCCATGGGCGAAATCACCCCGCCCAGCACATGATACAGTCCGCGATACTGCTGGGTGTTTTCTACCGCCATCACATCGCGTATATTCTCCACCACACACACCGTGGTCACGTCGCGCGAAGGGTTGGAACAGATGCGGCACACATCCGTATCGGAAATGTTGTGACACACCTTACAATACTTCACCTCTTTCTTCAAGGTAGAAATGGCACTGCTGAAAGCCTCTACCGTGGCCGTGTCCTGACGCAGCAAGTGCAGCACCAGCCGCATGGCCGTTTTCCGTCCGATGCCGGGAAGCTTGGCAAACTCCCCCACCGCTTTTTCCAGTAAAACTGAAGGATATTGTTGATTCATGCTTATCGTTTCTTTAATACGAATGGCAAAAATACGGATAAAACAAGAACCGGCCTCCATTTCGCGGAGATTATTTTCAAGGAAGTCTTCCACCGAATCCCGTTTTTATATTACCTTTGCATAAAACAACTCACAGATATAACCTATGGACATAACCAGCGCAGAGTTCGTCGTAAGTAACTCACGGGCCGACATGTGCCCCCAGACTCATCTTCCGGAATATGCCTTCATCGGGCGCTCCAACGTGGGAAAATCCAGTCTCATCAACATGCTGACCAAGAATCCCAAACTGGCCATGACTTCGGCCACACCGGGAAAGACCTTGCTCATCAACCATTTCCTCATCAACAAAGAATGGTATCTGGTAGACCTTCCGGGCTACGGCTATGCCCAGCGGGGAAAAAAGATGATGGAGAAAATCCAGAAGCTCATTGAATACTACGTGCTGGAGCGGGAACAGATGACCTGCCTGTTCGTCCTCATCGACAGCCGGTTGGAACCGCAGCGCATCGATCTGGAATTCATCGAATGGCTGGGCGAAAACGGCATCCCCTTCGCCCTGATTTTCACCAAAGCCGACAAGCAGAGCGTGGGAAAGACGAAGGCCAGCGTAAACCGTTTCCTGGACACGCTGAAAGAACAATGGGAAGAGCTGCCTCCGCATTTCATCTCGTCTTCAGAGAACAAGACCGGACGACAGGAAATCCTCGACTACATAGAACAAGTAAACCGTTCGCTCAAGGAGCAGGCAGAATAAAAAATATCCTCCAGACTGCAATTTTCACCCAAACAGTCTGGAGGATATTTTTTCATTATACCTTCCCGCTCAGCGAGAGAAAACGATGTTTCCTTCCTTGCTCACGTCCAGCCGGACATTATAACAAGCCGCTCCGTCAGGGATACAAAGTGTAGCCACGTAGCGATAACCTTTTTCATCCACCTTCACAAAATCCATATCGCTCAGAATGGCGTTATTCAGAAAATCGGCAGGTACCACGCGGGCAAACATTTCCTTATTTATATCTTTGGAGAACAAACGTTCCTTCCCCTTGTACACGCAGATGTGGATGATATTGTCATAGTAAATATTTTCCACCGGAAGACCTTCTTCATTGATACTGACAAGGGTCACCCGCTTCTTGGTCGGGTTGATGTACGCATAACCTCTGTAGCGCTCTCCTCCATGGAAAATAACCGAGTCTTTTTCAAACACCTCGTTCTCTACCACCTTCACCGGAACCACCGTACCAAACGACAACGTATCCGATTCGGCCTTATGCAGGCTCACCGTCTCGCCCACCGACGTGCGGTAACGCAGGCTGTACGACAAGCATTCTTCTATGAAATAATGAATGGGCTGGGCACTGTACACCGTTATCGTGTCATTGTGCACCGAAAAAGGCATCGGGGCATTAATCTGGCTGGCATAATAAATGCTGTCGCCTTGAATCTTGAATAAAGGTGCCTCCGTGTTGTCATCCAGCCAGATGCCTTGCAGCCGTTGTATGACTTCCTGATTTTCATCCTGCTTTTCTGCTCCATGCTGCTGGGGAGACAGACATCCTGCCAGCATTCCTAATCCCCCAAGGAGCATTCCCAAGCCCGTTTTTTTCATGCGTAAATGAATTTCTACATTTTCTCCGGCAAAAATACGAATAAAAAGTGACAAAAACAGAAAATGCAGCAAAGTTATTGGCAGATAACCGGCCATTTCACAAGTGGGTTTAGAGAAAAAGAAGGTTGTTCACCAGCCTGTCGAAAAAAGATACAGGCTTCCGGGAAAATTGTTTGAAAAACAAAAAAATATCCTGAATAACAAATACTTCCTATTTTGCACAAGAATCAATATTTTTATCAGAAAAAGTGGAGTTATATAAATTATTTTTATTATTTTACATTCCAGAAAATTTTAAATTGTATTAGATTTAGTAAAATGGATAAAAGCATGAGCCGAAAAATCACTTTTCTTACCCTGTTTCTGTGGCTGATGACGGTAACTTTTCCTGT
>OQVH01001776.1_pt1 | contig 12755 bp, 7 predicted proteins | sample 1691641 | NCBI WGS metagenome assembly OQVH01 (sample SAMN03418286, study PRJEB22391) | human gut metagenome | biome: human-gut; feature: organic feature; material: feces | host: Homo sapiens | place: Italy | collected 2013-04
CATTTGTTAATTTTTAATTTTTGAATCAGAAAGCCAACTGCTGATTCGCATTAATCACTAATAACTTCAGTATTCACATTAAACAACCTATTCAACTTGTCTTAGCAGAGTATAACTATAAAGCATATATCAGTCATACAACATATTTCACACCTCATAAAAATGATTCACTTACGATCAACCAAACAGTATACGGAAACTTCACGTTTATTATTGATTCAGTCTATAAAGAGCCTTCTTTTATGGTGCTATTGCTACACCCCGAAAATAAAAACAGCTTTACACAATGTATAAATGGAGAGTCTTTTATTAAAGGTTATATTTATATTGGAAAAGAGAATATTCAAGAACTAATAGTTCGCAAATTAAAAGATTAACTCTTCTAACTTGATACAATAAACTAATTCTAATCATTCAGTTCAGAGACTATGTCAAAATAAAAAACAGAAATAGGATTACTTATAATCTATAAGTTACAACATAAAAATCTCCTATTTGTAGTCCTATAATGAAGTAAACAAAGACTAAAGCTGGAAATTTTTTATTTCTAAGTTTCAATCTATAAGATTTTTACTTTATACTTCATTTTGATACGGTCTCTTTTTTTCGTCGAAACGTTTTACAACAAATGCCGAATTCTTTTTCTTCAAACGCCGAAACGTTTTTAAAAAAGCCCGAAGCCTGCAGAAGAGCGGGCCGAATCATCTATACCATACAGCCGCATTGTCCGGTCAATACAAGAGTTCCACTAAGTCGATACAAAAGTTTCATCAGGTCGATACTAAAGTTTCACCTGGTCGATACGGCTGCATCGACCAGTCAATCCGGGAGAAGTGTCTGCACGATACAACCGGATCAACTGGTCGCATAAGCTGAAACGAAAAGTCGTTCCCGGAATTGATTTGGATATATACGGAAAAAAGCATTACTTTGCAAAGTAACTACTATTCTTGAAAAACAACAGACTATGAAACATTCCTTACTTATGTTACTGACCTTCTGGGGATGCACTACTCTATCTGCATGGGCTGAAAAACAAATTTTCGTATCCCCCAAAGGCAATGACCGCGCAGCGGGAACTTTTACACACCCGCTGAAAAGTATTCAGGCTGCTTTGGAGAAAGCCGGAACACTGGAAAATGAAGACGTACAGATCATCTTACGCAAAGGCATCTACGAACAGTCCCAAACACTGGAGATAGGCAGCAGCGGGAAATATGCTTTCCTGACCATCTGCCCGTACCAGAATGAAAAGGTAAGCATTTCCGGAGGAAAAGAGATTCCCCTTTCGGCCATGAAGAAAGTATCCGATAAGAAAATTATCGCACGACTCCCCGAAAGCGCCCGTAAACAAATACGGGAAATAGATTTCAACCGGCTTAACATTCCCATGACCGACCTGCGTCCGTCCGGTTTCGGGCGTCCCAGCAGCCCCGCATGGAGCGAACTTTTTGCCAATGATGCACCTCTCAGCCTGTCACGCTGACCCAACGATTCTACGGTACTGATAGGCAAAATTCTGGAAGCCGGAACTGGAGAGAAAGTCAAAGAAGCCAAACTACCCGTATTCCAATACAACGAAGACCGCCCGTCGGCCTGGACTCAGGCTGGATCCTTCTGGATAGGCGGTTATTTTGCACACGGCTATGCCAGCGACATGATACGCGTAGATCATCTGGATCCCGAAACAAAGACCATTCATACCGCACAGCAGACCGTCTACGGATTTATGACAGGAGCTGACTGGAGACGCTGGTATGCCCTGAATCTGCTCGAAGAACTGGATCTCCCGGGCGAATATGTCATTGATAAGGAAAACGGAAAGATGTATGTCTATCTGCCTGAAAATACCCGTACCTTGAATGTCTCTGTCATGAACGACCCGCTGGTTGCCATAGAAAACTGCCGGAACATCACCCTCAGCAAACTAACCTTCGAATACGGACGGTCCATCGGGATTTATCTTGAAAACACACAGCATGTACGCATCACCGGATGTACGGTCCGTAATGTCGGCGGTGTAGGTATTTCCATAGGAAAAGGAACAGAAACGCCCGACAAGAAGACACCGAAACCTCATGCCGCAGAAGCCGGAGGAACGCCTAAATCACGTGTCGTAGGCGATCTTATGGGAAGACTATATCAGGATATCCTTTTCAACCGCAATGGCGGAACCGATAACGGAATCACCGACTGCTACATCTACAACACAGGAAGCGGAGGTATCAGTCTGGGTGGAGGTGACCGTGCCACACTTACTCCGGCCGGAAACTTTGTGGAAAACTGCCGCATCCATGATTTTAACCGCGTAGAAAAGTCATACAGGCCCGGTATCTAGATCAATGGTGTTGGCAACCGGGTAAGCAAATGCGACATCTACAACGCTCCCAGCATGGCTATTCTCTTTCACGGGAACAATCACACGATTGAATTCTGTAAGATCACGAATGTATGCAGTGAGGTTGATGACCAGGGAGCTATCTATTATGGACGGGATCCGTCGGAACTGGGCAACGTAATCCGTTACTGTTACTTCCACAAACTCAGCCCGCGCCACCGTGTCACAGCTACCTATCATGACGACGGAGCCTGTGGAGGTGAAGTGTACGGAAACATCTACCACAATGCCGGCTCACTCCCCGTACTGATCGGAGGCGGACATTACAACCACTATCATCACAACATTTTCATTGATTCACCTGTGGCTATCCACCTGGACAACCGCATGCAGAACTGGGGAACAGGAATGGTCGCACCTGATGGAATCATTGACCAGCGCCTGAAAACAGCAAAATACAAGGAGGCACCTTACAGCACGACTTATCCGTTTCTGGCACATTACTGGGAAGAAGATCCCTCCTACCCTCATGGCAATGTAATAGAAGGAAACCTGTTCTACCGCATCAAAAACATCGTGAACGGACAGACTCAATGGGGAGAATTCCGGAACAACTGGTCTACCAACAACGATCTGGGATTTATAGATCCGGAAAATCCGCTGAAAGGATTCAAGGAAGATGCTCCCATATATAAGTATATACAGGGATTCCCGCAGCTGCCATTCGACCAGATAGGATGTTCACTGGAAGAGCAGTAATACATCACAGGACACATCCAATAATCGATGAAATAAAAATGGGCATCCACCTTCCGGTGGGTGCCCATTTATTATATTTCAGGAATTGCTTCCGTATCCGAAAGCTTATTCTACTTCGCTATAGTCCAATACATTCTTGCGGTTGGCCAGAATACGGTCGTATTCTTCTTTCGAACCTACCACAATCTTTTCGAATTCACGCTGACCGGTACCGGCAGGAATCAGGTGACCGCAGATAACGTTCTCCTTCATACCTTCCAGACGGTCTACCTTTCCGTTGATAGCAGCCTCGTTGAGGACCTTCGTCGTTTCCTGGAAGGAAGCAGCTGACATGAAGCTTGAAGTCTGCAAGGCAGCACGGGTGATACCCTGCAGAATCTGAGTAGAAGTAGCAGGAACTGCATCACGTACTTCAACCAGTTTCAAGTCACGGCGTTTCAGCATACTGTTTTCATCACGGAGCTTACGAGCTGTAACAATCTGTCCTGGCTGCAAGTTCTGAGAATCACCAGCGTCTACAACCACTTTCTTACCCCAGATACGGTCGTTTTCCTCATTGAATTCAATGCGGTCTACAACCTGCTGTTCCAAGAAGCGAGTATCACCCGGTTCGTCAATCTGTACCTTACGCATCATCTGACGAACGATAATTTCGAAGTGCTTATCGTTAATCTTCACACCCTGCAGACGGTAAACGTCCTGGATTTCATTTACGATATATTCCTGAACGGCTGTAGGACCTTTGATGGCCAAGATGTCGGCAGGAGTAATAGCACCGTCAGACAACGGAGTTCCGGCACGTACATAGTCGTTTTCCTGAACCAGAATCTGCTTAGACAGAGCAACCAAGTACTTACGAACGTCACCAGTCTTCGATGTAACGATGATTTCACGGTTACCACGTTTAATCTTACCCATCGTAATTTCACCATCGATTTCAGAAACGACAGCCGGATTAGACGGATTACGAGCTTCGAACAACTCAGTTACACGTGGAAGACCACCGGTGATATCACCCGCCTTACCTACGGCACGCGGAATCTTCACCAGAATATCACCCGACTTCACGGTTTGTTTGTCTTCTACTACTACGTGACCACCTACCGGCAAGTTGTATGTACGGATAATTCCACCGTTCTCATCCAAGATGTGCAATGACGGAATCTTCGTCTTATCCTTAGATTCAGTAATAATGATTTCACGCAAACCTGTAGCTTCATCTGATTCTACCTTATAGGTTACGTTCTCAATTACTGATTCAAAGTCAATCTTACCAGCAGCTTCTGTTACGATAACGGCGTTAAACGGGTCCCACTTAGCAATCAGCTTACCCTTTTCTACCACCTCACCGTCTGAAGCATACAGTTTAGAACCGTAAGGAACGTTGTGAGTAGAAAGGATGATACCTGTATGTACATCCACAAAGCGAACTTCGGCCAGACGACCTACAACAATCTTCACTGGTTCACCAGTTTCTTCTACAGCATCAACCGTACGCAATTCTTCGAATTCCAGACGAGCATCATTCTTAGCTACGATACTTGCATTAGCAGCCATGTTACCTGCGATACCTCCGGCGTGGAATGTACGCAGAGTCAACTGAGTACCCGGTTCACCGATTGACTGAGCAGCGATTACGCCGACAGCTTCACCTTTCTGTACCATACGGCTGGTAGCCAGGTTACGTCCGTAACACTTCGCACATACACCCTTCTTAGATTCACAAGTCAATACAGAGCGGATTTCTACGCTTTCAATCGGAGATTTTTCGATTTCTTCTGCAATGTCTTCTGTGATTTCTTCACCAGCAGCTACAATCAGCTTACCAGTTGTCGGGTGGATAATATCATGAACAGATACACGACCCAGAATACGTTCGTACAAAGTAGCGATAACTTCATCGTTATTCTTCAACGCTGTACAAACCAGACCACGCAATGTACCACAGTCTTCTTCGTTGATAATCACGTCATGAGAAACGTCAACCAAACGACGAGTCAAGTATCCAGCATCGGCAGTCTTCAACGCGGTATCGGCAAGACCCTTACGAGCACCGTGGGTAGAGATAAAGTATTCCAACACCGAAAGACCTTCCTTAAAGTTAGAAAGAATCGGGTTTTCAATAATCTGTGCACCCTCAGCACCAGCTTTCTGCGGTTTAGCCATCAAACCACGCATACCAGACAACTGACGGATCTGTTCCTTAGAACCACGGGCACCAGAATCCAACATCATAAATACAGAGTTAAATCCTTGGTCGTCGTTCTTAATAGTCTTATATAGAATGTCTGACAAGTCACTGTTTACGTGAGTCCAAGTATCAATTACCTGGTTATAACGTTCGTTATCGGTGATGAATCCCATGTTATAGTTCATCATAATCTGTTCGATTTCTTCGTTACCACGTTTTACCAGTTCTTCCTTCTCCTTCGGGATAATGATATCACCCAAGTTGAATGACAGACCACCTTCGAATGCTTTCTTATAACCTAAGTTCTTGATACCATCCAAGAATTCGCAAGCACGAGCCACACCGACAGCCTTAATAACGTCGCTGATGATGTCACGCAGAGACTTCTTAGAAATAACGGTATTCAAATAACCACATTCATCTGGAACCAGTTCATTTACAATGACACGGCCTACAGAAGTTTCCTTAATCAACTTCTTCACAATATTGCCGTTTTCATCAAGGTCATTAGCCACTACGCTGATGATAGCGTGAATGTCTACCTTACCTTCATTGTAAGCAATCATTGCTTCTTCCGGACCATAGAAAATCAAACCTTCACCTTTGGCACCCTTACGTAATTTGGTAATGTAATACAATCCCAATACCATATCCTGTGCAGGCACAGTGATAGGCGCACCATTGGCAGGGTTCAAAATATTGTGTGACTGAAGCATCAACATCTGAGCTTCCAATACAGCTTCATTACTCAAAGGCAAGTGTACGGCCATCTGGTCACCATCGAAGTCGGCATTGAACGCGGTACAAGCCAACGGGTGCAACTGAATAGCTTTTCCTTCGATCATCTTCGGTTGGAAGGCCTGGATACCCAAACGGTGAAGTGTCGGGGCACGGTTCAGCAATACCGGGTGTCCCTTCATTACATGTTCCAGGATATCCCAGATAACAGATTCCTTACGGTCTACGATCTTCTTCGCTGATTTCACTGTCTTCACAATACCACGTTCAATCAACTTACGGATGATGAACGGTTTGTACAATTCTGCAGCCATCAACTTAGGAATACCACATTCACCCATCTTCAGTTCCGGACCTACAACGATTACAGAACGAGCAGAATAGTCCACACGTTTACCCAACAAGTTCTGACGGAAACGTCCTTGCTTACCTTTCAAGCTGTCTGACAAAGATTTCAACGGACGGTTGGCATCTGTCTTCACTGCACTCGACTTACGAGAGTTGTCGAACAATGAATCGACAGCTTCCTGAAGCATACGTTTTTCATTACGCAAAATCACTTCCGGAGCCTTGATTTCAATCAGACGTTTCAAACGGTTGTTACGAATAATTACACGACGATACAAATCGTTCAAGTCTGAAGTTGCAAAGCGACCACCATCCAGTGGAACCAACGGACGCAATTCAGGCGGAATAACCGGTACAATACGTACAATCATCCATTCCGGTTTGTTGCGACCACGAGATGCACGGAAAGATTCTACTACCTGCAAGCGCTTCAAAGCTTCATTCTTGCGCTGCTGTGAAGAATCACTGTTTGCCTTATGACGTAATTCGTATGACAGAGCATCCAAATCAATTCCTACCAGCAAATCATAGATTGCTTCAGCACCCATCTTGGCGATGAACTTATTCGGGTCGCTGTCTTCCAGGTATTGGTTTTCTTTCGGAAGAGTTTCCATAATATCCAGGTACTCTTCTTCAGACAACAAGTCGTATTTACTGATACCATCTTCTGCCTTCACACCTGGCTGGATAACTACATAACGTTCATAATAAATGATAGCATCCAGTTTCTTTGTCGGCAATCCCAGCAGATAACCAATCTTATTAGGCAATGAACGGAAATACCAGATATGAGCTACAGGTACCACCAACTGAATGTGACCACTACGCTCACGACGTACTTTCTTTTCTGTTACTTCCACACCGCATCGGTCGCAGACAATGCCTTTGTAGCGAATACGTTTGTACTTACCGCAATGACATTCGTAGTCTTTCACCGGACCGAAGATACGTTCGCAGAACAAACCGTCACGTTCCGGTTTATAAGTACGATAGTTGATGGTTTCCGGTTTCAGAACCTCACCATAAGAATTTTCCAGAATCTCTTCGGGTGATGCCAGACCGATCGTAATCTTTGAGAAATTACTTTTTATCTTAGTATCTTTTCTAAAAGCCATACTTTTTATTTTATGATAATGAAGAATTTAATCATGAAGAATGGAAGTTATCTTTTCCATTCTTCATTTGAAAAAGTTATTCCAGCGTAATGCTCAAGCACAAACCTCTAAGTTCATGCAACAATACGTTGAGAGATTCAGGAATACCCGGAGTCGGCATAGGTTCACCTTTCACAATTGCTTCGTATGCCTTAGAACGTCCTACTACGTCATCAGACTTGATAGTCAAGATTTCCTGAAGTACATGAGCTGCACCGAATGCTTCGATTGCCCAAACCTCCATTTCTCCGAAACGCTGACCACCGAACTGAGCCTTACCACCAAGTGGCTGCTGAGTAATCAATGAGTACGGACCGATTGAACGGGCATGCATCTTGTCTTCAACCATGTGACCCAGTTTCAACATGTAAGTCACACCGACTGTAGCCGGCTGGTCAAACTGATCACCTGTACCACCATCATACAAGTAAGTCTTACAATAACGTGGCAGACCAGCTTTGTCAGTCCATTCATCCAAGTCATCCAAAGTAGCACCATCAAAAATCGGAGTCGCAAACTTCACACCCAATTCTTTTCCGGCACGTCCCAGTACAGCTTCGAAAATCTGACCGATGTTCATACGAGAAGGCACACCCAACGGGTTCAATACGATATCAACCGGTGTACCGTCAGCCAAGAACGGCATATCTTCCTGACGAACCACACGTGAAACGATACCCTTGTTACCGTGACGACCGGCCATCTTATCACCCACACCAATCTTACGTTTCTTAGCAATGTAAACCTTTGCCATCTGAATAATACCTGAAGGCAACTCATCACCGATTGTCAACGCAAACTTCTTACGTTTCAATTCAGCATCCAGTTCCTTGTACTTCTTCAGATAGTTTACGATAAGATCACGAATCATATCATTCTTATGAGCATCAGCAGTCCACTTGCTCAACTGAATTACAGTATAATCCAATGATTCCAAATCGTATTTAGTAAACTTAGCTCCCTTAGCAATCACTTCAGTTCCCAGATAATCCTTCACACCCTGAGAAACCTTATCAGCTGTCAATACCAGCAACTTGTCAATCAATATTGCTTTCAGAGCTGCAACTTTTTCTTCAAATTCTTCATTCAGTTTCGGCAGAATAGCCTTATCTGCATTTTTCTCGCTACGAGTCTTGATTACACGAGAATATAATTTCTTGTCAATAACCACACCGCGCAATGATGGAGAAGCTTTCAATGAAGCATCCTTCACATCTCCAGCCTTGTCACCAAAGATAGCACGCAACAGTTTTTCTTCTGGAGAAGGATCAGATTCTCCCTTCGGAGTAATCTTACCAATCAGGATATCGCCCGGCTCAATACGTGCACCAATACGTACGATACCGTTTTCATCCAAATCTTTAGTTGCTTCTTCGCTTACATTCGGAATATCAGAAGTCAATTCCTCCATACCGCGTTTAGTTTCACGTACTTCCAGAATATATTCATCTACGTGAACAGATGTCAGAATATCTTCACGAACCACACGTTCGTTCAATACAATAGCATCCTCGTAGTTGTAACCCTTCCAAGGCATGTAAGCTACCAGCAAGTTCTTACCCAATGCCAGCTCTCCATTTGCAGTAGAATAACCTTCAGTCAGAATATCTCCCTTCTTCACACGCTGTCCTTTATTACAAATCGGGCGCAAGTCAATGGTCATGCTCTGGTTTGTCTTGCGGAACTTCGGAATACGATATTCCTTCAATGCCGGTTCGAAGCTTACAAACTCTTCATCTTCTGTACGGTCATACAAAATACGAATTGTAGTAGCATCCACAAAGTCAATCACACCATCACCTTCTGCAGCAATCTGTGTACGTGAATCTTCACACAATTGTTTTTCGATACCTGTACCTACAATCGGAGCTTCAGTCTTCAACAAAGGAACTGCCTGGCGCATCATGTTAGATCCCATCAGCGCACGGTTCGCATCGTCATGTTCAAGGAACGGAATCAATGAAGCCGCGATAGATGCAATCTGCTGAGGAGCGACGTCCATCAATTCTACCTGGTCCGGAGTAACTACCGGATAATCCGCATCACGACGTGCCTTTACCTTTTCACGGATAAATGTACCATCATCATTTAGCGGAGCATTACCCTGAGCAATAATCTTGTCTTCTTCTTCTTCTGCAGAAAGGTATTCAATACCTTCATTTGACAAGTCTACTACTCCGTCCTTTACTTTACGGTAAGGAGTAACGATAAAGCCCAGTTCATTAATCTTTGCGTATACACACAAAGAAGAAATCAAACCGATGTTCGGACCTTCAGGAGTTTCAATCGGACACAAACGACCATAGTGAGTATAGTGTACGTCTCGAACCTCGAAACCAGCACGGTCACGTGACAAACCACCAGGTCCCAAAGCTGACAAACGACGCTTGTGCGTAATTTCAGCCAACGGGTTAGTCTGGTCCATGAACTGTGACAAAGCATTCGTTCCAAAGAATGAGTTGATTACAGACGAAATAGTTTTCGCGTTAATCAAATCAATCGGAGTAAAGACTTCGTTGTCGCGTACGTTCATACGTTCACGAATAGTACGTGACATACGAGCCAGACCGATTGCAAACTGATTAGACAACTGTTCACCCACTGTACGTACACGACGGTTACTTAAATGGTCAATATCATCCACATCAGCCTTTGAGTTAATCAACTCAATGAGATATTTGATAATCTCGATAATATCTTGTTTCGTCAATACTCTGACATCCATAGGAGTATCCAGGTTCAACTTCTTGTTGATACGATAACGTCCTACATCACCCAGGTCATAACGTTTTTCTGAGAAGAACAAGTTGTTGATAACTTCGCGTGCACTTGCATCATCGGCCGGATCAGCATTACGCAACTGACGATAGATATACAATACAGCTTCCTTTTCAGAGTTACTTGGGTCTTTCTGTAAAGTATTGAAGATAATAGAATAGTCAGAAGCATTTGCTTCTTCGTTGTGAACGAGGATATTCTGTACACCAGACTCGATAATCAAGTCAATATGTTCAGGTTCAATGACAGTTTCACGGTCAATTACTACCTCGTTACGTTCGATAGAAACAACTTCACCAGTATCTTCATCCACAAAATCTTCTGTCCATGTTTTCAATACACGAGCAGCCAATTTGCGTCCAATAATCTTTTTCAGGTTAGTCTTGTTAACCTTTACATCCTCAGCCAGATTGAAAATTTCAAGAATATCCTTATCATTTTCAAATCCTACAGCTCTCAACAATGTTGTTACCGGAAGTTTCTTCTTACGATCGATGTACGCATACATCACATTGTTGATATCCGTAGCGAACTCAATCCAAGATCCTTTAAACGGAATAATACGAGCCGAATACAATTTGGTACCATTGGCATGGATGCTCTGACCAAAGAATACACCCGGAGAACGGTGCAACTGAGAAACAACTACACGTTCAGCACCATTAATTACGAAGGTGCCTTTCGGAGTCATATAAGGAATTGGTCCCAGATACACATCCTGAATCACTGTGTCAAAATCTTCGTGATCGGGGTCGGTACAATAAAGCTTCAATTTAGCTTTCAAAGGTACACTATATGTCAAGCCACGTTCCAAACAATCATCAATTGTATAGTGAGGCGGATCAATATAGTAGTCAAGGAACTCGAGCACGAAGTTATTGCGTGTATCAGCTATAGGGAAGTTTTCCGCAAAAACCTTATACAAGCCATCATTCTTTCGTTTTTCGGGTGGGGTATCTAATTGCAAGAAGTCCTGAAATGACTTCAACTGTACTTCCAGGAAATCCGGATACTGCATCGGATTCTTAATAGAAGCAAAATTAATTCGTTGATTTTGAGTTTCTGAAGACATCTGTATGGAGTTTAAAATGTAAAAACTAGGATAATAACAGTCGGTCACTCTCACAGTTCCGACAGATGAAACCTAGTGAACTTAATATAGACGCAAAAAGGTTAAGAATCCTCTTTACAGAGGACTCTTAACCGAACTACCTGATTTACAGGATAATCTTATTTAAGTTCAACTTCAGCTCCAGCTTCTTCCAAAGTTTTCTTCAAAGATTCAGCTTCGTCTTTAGCCAAACCTTCTTTTACTGTGCTAGGAGCACCGTCAACCAAGTCTTTTGCTTCTTTCAAGCCAAGACCACAAGCTTCTTTAACGGCCTTAACAACCTGCAATTTAGCAGCACCTGCGCTCTTCAAAACTACATCGAATGAAGTTTTTTCTTCAGCAGCAGCTGCACCAGCAGCAGCAGGACCAGCAGCAACAGCTACAGCTGCAGCAGCAGGTTCAATACCGTATTCTTCTTTAAGGATAGTTGCAAGTTCATTAACTTCTTTTACTGTCAAGTTAACTAATTGTTCTGCAAAAGCTTTCAAATCTGCCATTTTTGTATGAAATTTAATTGTTTGTACTATTTAAATATTAAAGTTGTTTGGTATATTCTCGACTAGGCACAGAGTGCAATTATTCTGCACGTTCTGCCAAAGTCTGAAGAACTCCGTGAATGGTGTTGCCACCTGATTGAAGAGCCGAGATAACGTTCTTTGCAGGAGACTGCAGCAAAGCCACGATTTCTGCAATAACTTCGTTCTTGCTCTTGATTGTTGCGAGAGCTTCCAACTGGTCTGCACCCACGTAGAATCCTTCTTCTGCATAAGCAGCTTTCAGGGCAGGAACTCCATCTTTGTATTCCTTCAACAGTTTTGCCGGAGCATTAGCTGTTTCACAGAACATTACAGAAGTAGTACCCTTCAAAGAATCAAACAATGGTGAGTAATCCACATCCAAGCTCATCAAAGCCTTGTGAAGCAAAGAATTCTTCACAACTATCAGCTTGATACCAGCCTTGAAACATTTTTTACGCAGGCCACTTGTAGCAGCTGCATCCATTGCAGTTGTATCAACCAAGTAAAAATGTCCGTATTGCTTTACAGTATCTGCTAACTGACCAATAATTACGCCTTTATCTTCCTTTCTCATGATTCCTCCTTAATTATTAGATTTCGTCTACTGATTTAGGGTCAATCTTAATACCCTTACTCATAGTACTTGAAAGATAAATACTCTTGATATAAGTACCTTTAGCTGTGGTCGGTTTCAGTTTAATGATAGTAGCGATAAATTCTTTCGCATTTTCACGGATCTGCTCAGCAGAGAAAGAAACCTTACCGATTGAAGTATGAACGATACCGCTCTTATCAACCTTAAAGTCAATCTTACCTTGCT
>OQVH01001788.1_pt1 | contig 12706 bp, 10 predicted proteins | sample 1691641 | NCBI WGS metagenome assembly OQVH01 (sample SAMN03418286, study PRJEB22391) | human gut metagenome | biome: human-gut; feature: organic feature; material: feces | host: Homo sapiens | place: Italy | collected 2013-04
CTGGCGAATCTTTGCAAAACGTTGGGTATCAAGTTTAATATAGCCATGTTGTATCTGGCAGATGAAATGTTGAAAAACCGTCATAAAACATTTACCATTACTATAGGTAAGCCTATTCCCTGGCAAACATTCGATAAGACGAAAACACCTGCCCAATGGGCGCAGTATGTGAAAGATATCGTGTATAAATTGTAAGTTGAACATTGAATATAAAAAAATAGAAGCTCGGAAGATGGAAGATATTATTGCACCGATAAGCAAAGAACTGCTGAAAGCGGAGTTGACCGAAGACAAACGCTTGCGCATGACGAATAAGAGTAATAATCAGATATATATTATTACTGCCCAGGATTCACCCAATACGATGAAGGAAATCGGACGTCTGCGTGAGATTGCATTTCGTGCTGCCGGTGGCGGAACAGGAATGTCCATGGATATTGATGAGTACGATATTATGGATAATCCTTATAAGCAGTTGATTGTCTGGAATCCGGAAGAGGAAGAGATATTGGGCGGTTACCGCTATATTCTCGGTACGGATGTACGCTTCGACGAGCACGGCGCTCCGATTTTGGCTACTGCGCACATGTTTAATTTTTCCGAGAAATTCTTGAATGAATATCTTCCTACTACCATTGAGCTTGGACGTTCATTCGTGACGCTCGAATACCAGTCTACCCGTCGCGACAGCAAAGGTTTGTTCGCATTGGATAATTTGTGGGACGGCTTGGGTGCGTTGACGGTGGTTATGCCCAACGTGAAGTATTTCTTCGGAAAGGTTACCATGTATCCCAGTTATATCCGTAAAGGACGCGACATGATTCTTTATTTCCTGAGAAAGCATTTTGCCGATAAAGACAGTCTGATTACTCCGATGAAACCGCTGCAATTGGAGTCGGATGAGGAAGAACTGGCTGCATTGTTCTGTAAGGATACATTTAAGGAAGACTATAAAATATTGAATGGCGAAATCCGTAAGCTGGGATACAATATTCCGCCGTTGGTAAATGCCTACATGAGTCTCAGTCCGACAATGCGTATGTTCGGTACGGCCATTAATTACGGTTTCGGTGATGTGGAAGAAACAGGTATCCTGATTGCCGTCGATGAAATCCTGGCGGAAAAGCGCATCCGCCATATCCAGTCATTCATCGAAAGCGAGCCGGAAGCATGCAAACTGACTTCCGGGGCGAATAAGATATTCTATCCGAGCAGATAAATCATACAGCCGGCAGGCTGTTTCCGTTGATTTTCCGGTAGAGGTCGAGGGCGAATACATCCGTCATGCCGGATATGTAGTCCAATACGGCCTGTATCCTTTCATACAGTGCAGTTGCTTTCATATTATATTGTCCGGATACCCGGTTGATGAGCAACTGCGAATATGCTTTTTCCGGTGAGCGTACTGCATCGATCATCAGTTCGAGCAAGGTGCTGATGATACGGAAACCGGCAAGTTCTATGTCCAATACATCGCGTGAACGGTATATCTTCTTGAAAGATACCTCTGCGCAATGTTGGTAGGCCGCGGCAGGCCGTTCGGTGATATGCTTGATGAGACTTCCCTCAAATTCCCCTTCCAGTATCTGTACTTCGTTATCGAGGAATGCCCGGGTGCATTCGCCGATAAGCAGCCCGATGACGGAAGAACGCAGATAGGCTATCTGTTCATTGGTGTCGCTCACAATCTTGAGCGTGTCGAGGATGTGCGCCTTACGTTCGTCGGGAAAGTAGGCCAGCAGCAGGTCCTGCGTTTCCTGCGTAGTGAGAATCTTCAGTTTGTGGGCATCTTCAATATCCATCATCTGGTAGCAGATGTCATCTGCCGCTTCTACCAGGTAGACAAGCGGGTGACGTGCGTATTTCAAAGGTGAACCGTTAAGCTGTTTCATCCCCAGTTCTTCGGCTATTCGCCGGAAACTTTCTTCTTCGGTAGTAAAGAAGCCGAATTTGGATTTCTGTCCTGCCAGGCTCGATGAAAAGGGGTATTTTACGATGCTGGCAAGTGTGGAATAGGTCAGGACGAAACCGCCTTTGCGGCGTCCTTCAAACTGATGGGTAAGCAGACGGAAAGCATTTGCGTTTCCTTCGAAATGAGTCAGGTCTTCCCATTGTGCCGGGGTGAGTTGTTCTCCGTCGGGTTGTTTTTCTTTCAATGCCAGCCCTTTTCCTTCCGAAAAGAAAGTAGAGATGGCGTGTTCGCCGGAATGTCCGAATGGCGGATTGCCCAAATCGTGCGCCAGACATGCTGCGGAAACAATGGAGCCGATTTCGGGCAGATAAGAGTCTTGCAGTTCGGGGCGGCGGGCAAGGATGGCTTTGGCTACGTCATTGCCCAGCGAACGACCTACGCAGGAAACTTCCAGGCTATGTGTCAGCCGGTTGTGTACGAATATGCTGCCGGGCAGAGGGAACACTTGTGTCTTGTTCTGCAATCTCCGGAAAGGTGCGGAGAAGATGAGGCGGTCGTAATCCCGCTGAAATTCAGAACGGTTCTCGTGACGCTCTTTATGAAACTCTTCCAAGCCGAATCGTTTGGCGGATATGAGGGTATTCCAGTCCATCATGTTCTTACTTTCTTATTATTTAACTGCAAATGTATGACTATTTGCTTCAAAATCCGTAATTTTGTCCGTTAAATAGTGAATTAAAGTAATCTCAATCGTAACTTCATTGAAATGGCAAATAATAGTATGACCGTCCGAATTATAAATAAGTCGAAACATCCGTTGCCTGCATACGCCACAGAATTGTCTGCCGGAATGGACATCCGTGCCAATCTTTCCGAGCCGATAGCTTTGGAACCGTTGCAGCGTTGCCTGGTTCCTACAGGTTTGTACATCGCTTTGCCGGCGGGGTTTGAGGCGCAGATTCGTCCCCGCAGCGGTTTGGCTATCAAGAAAGGTATCTCGGTATTGAACTCTCCGGGTACTATCGATGCAGACTATCGCGGTGAAATCTGTATTATCCTCGTAAATCTTTCTTCGGAAACATTTATGATTGAGGACGGAGAACGAATCGCCCAAATGGTAATTGCCCGCCATGAGCAGGCCGTATGGCAGGAGGTGGATGTGTTGGATGAAACGGAACGCGGTGCCGGTGGCTTCGGACATACGGGCGTGTAGTTGGAATGGGGTATGAGTGATTAGCGATGAGTGATTAGTGATTGACGGAGGGTTGCTTATACCATTTGATTTTATATAGATAATGAGCATATTCAATAATAAGAAAATAGGGCTGTTTTTGTTGGTGGCGGGCTTCTTGCTTGTCTCCTGCGGGACATCCCGTAAGCAGGCAAAGGCATTATCGGCGAAGCCTGTGGCGGAACTTACTCCGGAACAGCAGCGTAAGTACGATTATTTCTTTTTGGAAGCAGCCCGTCTGAAGATTCAGAAAGACTATGATGCGGCTTTTGATTTGCTGCAACATTGCCTGACTATCAATCCGAATGCTTCGTCGGCCTTATACGAACTGGCGCAATATTATTTGTTCCTGAAGCAAGTGCCTCAGGGGCAGGCTGCATTGGAGAAGGCCGTGGAAAACGATCCGGATAATTATTGGTACAGTCAGGGACTGGCGAATCTTTATCAGCAACAGGACGAAAAGGAGAAAGCGATGAAGCTGCTGGAAGATATGTCTATACGTTTCACCGACAAGCTGGATCCGCTTTATGCCTTGTTGGACATTTATAATCGGCAGGAGCAGTATGATAAGGTGATTGCCACTTTGAACCGGATTGAGGAGAAGATGGGCAAAAGCGAGCAGTTGAGTATGGAGAAGTTCCGTATTTATCTGCAAATGAAAGACAATAAGAATGCTTTCCATGAGATAGAGAGCCTGGTTGCGGAGTATCCGATGGATTCCCGTTATCAGGTTGTGTTAGGGGATGTATATATGCAGAACGGAAAGAAAGAGGAAGCATATAATATGTACCGCAAGGTGTTGGATGCCGAGCCGGATAATGCCATGGCGATGTATTCGCTGGCGTCCTATTATGAGGAGACCGGTCAGAAAGACCTTTATCAGCAGCAGTTGGACACTTTATTGCTCAACAAGAAAGTTCCTTCGGAAACGAAACTGAATGTAATGCGCCAGTTTGTCGTGCAGAATGAGCAGGACGGTAAGGACAGTACGCGGGTTATCAGCCTTTTCGACCGTATTCTGGAACAAGAGCCGGATGATGCCGGGATACCGATGCTTTACGCTCAGTATCTTTTATCTAAGGGAATGAACAAGGAAGCCTTTCCGGTACTGCGTCAGGTGTTGACAATCGATCCTACCAATACAGCTGCGCGTATGATGTTGCTGGGTGAAGCGGTACGCAAGGAGGATTACAACGATGTGATTGATTTATGCGAAGCCGGCGTTGAAACCAACCCGGAGATGCTGGAGTTCTATTTCTATCTGGCTATCGCTTATAACCAGGCGGAACGGACGGATGATGTGATTTCCATTTGTCAGAAAGCATTGACGCAAATTACGGCGGACAGTAAGAAAGAGGTCGTTTCGGATTTCTATTCCATTTTGGGAGACGCCTATCATACGAAAGATTTGAATACGGAAGCCTATGCTGCCTATGATTCGGCGCTGGTGTACAATTCTTCCAATATCGGAGCTTTGAACAATTATGCTTATTACCTGTCTGTTGAGCGTCGTAATCTGGATAAAGCCGAGGAGATGAGTTATAAGACGGTGAAGGCGGAACCCGATAATGCCACCTATTTGGACACTTATGCCTGGATTCTGTTTGAGAAAGGCAATTATGCCGAGGCCCGTTTGTATATAGACGATGCCATGAAAAGTGACGGAGGCAAAAGCGATGTCATCGTAGAACATTGCGGCGACATCTACTATATGACGGGTGATGTGGACAAGGCTCTGGAGTATTGGAACCAGGCATTGAAGATAGGCAGTAAGTCCAGGACCCTACAGGAGAAGATTCGGAAGAAGAAGTATATCAGTGATAAGTAAGTCGGTAAAACGGTGAAGTGATACATAATAAAAGTAACAAGGTAATGGAACAAACAAAATTCAATGGCAGGACTCTGGTCTTTATGCTCTTTATCCTCTGCTGTCTGGCAGGCTGTAAAACCACCCGGAAGGCGGAGACGTCCAAATTTCCCGAAAGTACCCGCTACCTGTCTTCCAAGGTGCGGCTGACCGTTCCTACCAAAGACGCCGTTTTCACCGTAAACGGTACGATGAAGCTGATAAGCGGCGAACGGATGCAGCTTTCTTTCCTCATGCCTATCATACGTACAGAGGTGGCGCGCATGGAAGTGACGCCCGAAGAAATATTGCTGGTAGACCGCATGGGCAAGCGTTACGTCCGTGCTACCCGTAAGGAATTGAAAGATGTGCTACCGAAGAAAGCCGACTTTGCCCATTTGGAAAAGATTCTATTCAATGCTTCCAAGCCCAACGGAAAGAAAGAGTTGTCGGGAAAGGAATTGGGCATTCCTTCGCTGGAGAAAGGCAGAATCGAGTTGTCCGGCTTTTCCAATAATTCGTTTTCGCTGACGCCTACCGAGCTGTCTTCAAAGTACACACAAGTTGAGTTGAATGAAATATTAGAAATGCTGATGAGCTTATGAGACGTTTGCTTTGTATTTTTATAGGTTGTTTCTGTCTGGCTTTTCCGCTTCTTGCCCAGTCCAACAAACTGATAAAGGAATTGGAAAGCAAGCGCGGTGCTTTGCAAAAGCAGATTACCGAATCGGAAACACTTCTGAAAACTACAAAGAAAACCGTAAGCAGCCAGTTGAACGGACTTGCCGCTTTGACGGGGCAGATAGAGGAACGCAAACGCTATATCCTTACCATAAATAACGATGTAGAGTCGATAGACCGTGAGCTATCGTCATTGGAACGCCAGTTAGGAAAATTGCAGCGCGACTTGAAGGACAAGAAGAAGAAATACGAGTCGTCTGTCCAGTACCTTTATAAGAACCGTTCCATTGAGGAGAAGCTGATGTTTATTTTCTCTGCACGGAGTCTGGCGCAGACCTATCGCCGTTTGCGTTATGTGCGTGAGTATGCCACCTACCAACGCCTGCAGGGCGAGGAAGTGCTGAAAAAACAGGAACAGGTCAATAAGAAGAAAGCGGAGCTCAGGCAGGTGCGGGCTGCCAAAGCCAATCTGCTGAAAGAGCGCGAGGCCGAGAAAGTAAAACTGGAAGCGCAGGAGAAAGAAAAGCGTATCCTTGTGGCCGATTTACGGAAGAAGCAACGCGGATTACAGAACGAGATTGCCAAGAAGCGGCGCGAGGCCAGCCAGCTTAATGCGCGTATCGACCGCTTGATTGCCGAAGAAATAGAGAAAGCTCGCAAACGTGCCGCAGAGGAAGCACGCCGTGAAGCGGCTGCCCGCAAGAAAGAAGCGTACCTTTATTGTAATCCGCGTTGCTTCTTCCGTAAGAAGCGGCTAAAGCGGATAAGTCGGGAGCGTCCGCTTCCGGAAAAAAGGTTGCTCCTCTGGAAACTTATACCATGAGTAAGGCCGACCGCGAGCTGTCCGGTGACTTTGCCAATAACCGCGGCAAGCTGCCTATGCCTATCAGCGGAGCCTATATCATAACCAGTCATTACGGGCAATATGCCGTGGAGGGATTACGCAATGTCAAGTTGGACAATAAAGGTATCGACATCCAGGGAAAACCGGGAGCGCAGGCGCGTGCCATTTTCAACGGCAAGGTGGCGGCCGTATTCAAACTGAACGGGCTGTTTAATATCCTTATCCGTCATGGAGCCTATATTTCCGTATATTGCAACCTGGCTTCCGCTTCGGTGAAACAAGGCGACACGGTCACTACCAAGCAAGCTATCGGCCAGGTATTCTCGGATGGGGCGGACGGCGGACGTACGGTACTTCACTTCCAGCTACGCCGTGAAAAGGAGAAGCTGAATCCCGAACCCTGGCTGAACAGATAAGTTTTATATTGTTGCTCCGTCCAGCAGGTCCAGATAAAGTGCAATAGCCTCTTCAATCTCTTTGACGAAGATAAACTCATCCGCAGTATGGGAGCGGCTGCTCTTGCCCGGTCCTATTTTTATGGACGGGAAAGACATCAGCGCCTGGTCTGAAAGGGTAGGCGAACCGAAAGGAGTCCGACCCATCGCAACGGCCTTTTTTACCAGCGGGTGTTCGGGAGAAACATGCGAAGAACCCAAGCGGAAAGAACGCGCTTTGGCTTCACAGGCGATGTGTTTCCGTATCTCGTCGAAAAGTTCCTGGTTGGTGTAACATTCGTTACTGCGGATGTCGACTACGAATGTGCAGCGGTCGGGTATTACATTGTGCTGTGTCCCTGCATTCACCATGGTTACACTCATTTTTACCGGTCCCAATAAAGCCGATTCTTTCGGGAAACGGTAATCGCGGAACCAGGCAATGTCGTTCAGCACCTTGTATATGGCGTTGTCGCCTTCGTTCCGGGCAGCATGCCCCGACCTGCCGTAGGCGGTGACATCCAGTACCATCAGCCCTTTTTCGGCAATGGCGGGTTGCATCTCCGTGGGTTCGCCCACAATGGCGAATTGTATGGGCGGTAGTTCCGGCAGTACGGACTCTACTCCTTCCTTGCCCGACACCTCTTCCTCGCAGGAAGCCAGGTAAATCAGGTTGTAAGCCTGTGTAGTCCGGCACAATTGCAGGAATACCTGCAGCAGGCTGACTACGCTTGCTCCGGCATCATTGCTTCCCAAACCGTAAATCTTGCCGTTCTCTTCCGTAGGGGTGAACGGGGCTTTCCGCCATCCGTTTACGGGCTTCACCGTGTCGATGTGCGAGTTCAGCAGCAGCGTAGGTTTGTTCAGGTCGAACATCGGGCTGAGACACCATATATTGTTGCCTTTCCGTCCGGTTGCCATTCCCTGCATTTCGATGTAATTCTGAAGAAAGTCCGCAGCCTGCTCCTCTTCGCGGCTCAATGATGGTATGGCTATCAATGATTTAAGCAGTCCGATTGCCTCGGAAACCAGTGTTTCTATATCCGTTGTCATCGTTGGGTTCTGTTATATATTCGTTATTACTTTGCAAACTTACGGATAAATCCCGAAAAAGGGAGATAGTTTCAAATAAAACTAATACCTTTGTACCCATATTTACCAATTCATTAAAAATATGACTTATCATCATTTGTCTGTTCTGATACATCGTCAGGCAGAGAAGTATGGAGACAAAGTAGCCCTTAAATACAGGGACTATGAAACATCACAATGGATACCTATCACTTGGAATAAATTCTCTCGTACAGTACGTCAGGCAGCCAATGCGTTGGTGGCTTTAGGTGCAGAGGAACAGAGAAACATCGGTATCTTCTCACAAAACAAGCCGGAATGTTTATTTACCGATTTTGCTGCCTTTACCAACCGTCTGGTTACCATACCGCTGTATGCTACCAGCTCTTCGGTTCAGGCCCAGTATATTATCAACGATGCTCAGATACGTTTCCTCTTTGTGGGCGAGCAATTCCAGTATGATGCCGCTTTCAGCGCATTCGGTTTTTGCCACTCTCTGGAGAAACTGATTATTTTCGACCGCAGCGTTGTGCGCGATCCCCGCGACAAGACCTCTATCTACTACGACGAGTTTCTGGCATTGGGCGAGGGGCTACCCCACAATGCCGTTGTGGAAGAGCGTACCGCCCGTGCATCGGACAGCGACCTTGCCAATATTCTTTATACATCCGGCACCACCGGCGAGCCGAAAGGAGTGATGCTGCACCACTTCAACTACAGAGAGGCTATCCGCATCCATGATATCCGCCTGACTGCCATGACGGATAAGGATGTGTCCATGAACTTCCTTCCGTTGACGCATGTGTTTGAAAAAGCATGGACTTATTTCTGTCTTCACAGAGGTGTGCAGGTTTGTGTCAATCTTCGTCCGGCAGATATTCAGACCACTATCAAGGAGATACGTCCTACATTGATGTGCAGCGTTCCCCGCTTTTGGGAGAAGGTATATGCCGGTGTGCAGGAGAAGATTGCCCAGGAGAGCGGCCTGCGGAAAGCAATGATGCTGGATGCTCTTAAAGTTGGGAAGATGCACAACATTGATTACCTGCGTGCAGGCAAAACGCCGCCCCTGATGCTTCATCTGAAGTATAAATTCTATGAAAAGACTATCTATGCCCTGCTGAAAAAGACAATCGGTATTGAGAACGGTAATTTCTTCCCGACTGCCGGTGCTGCCGTATCCGATGAAATCTGCGAATTCGTGCACTCGGTGGGCATCAATATGGTGGTGGGTTATGGATTGACGGAATCTACGGCTACCGTGTCCTGCTTCCTCGACAAGGGGTATGAGATAGGTTCGGTAGGTACTGTCATGCCCGACCTTGAAGTGAAGATTGGAGAAAACAATGAAATCCTGCTTCGCGGTAAGACTATTACTACCGGCTATTATAAGAAACCGGAAGCCACCGCTGCGGCTATTGACAAAGACGGCTGGTTCCATACGGGTGATGCCGGCTATCTGAAAGGAAATCATTTGTACCTGACCGAACGTATCAAGGATTTGTTCAAGACCTCGAACGGAAAGTATATCTCTCCGCAGGCTCTGGAAACCAAACTGTCGATAGACCGTTACATTGACCAGATTGCTGTCATTGCCGACCAGCGTAAGTTTGTGTCTGCCCTGATTGTTCCGGTTTATGGCTTGGTGAAGAACTATGCCAAGGAGAAAGGCCTTGAGTACAAGGATATGACCGATTTGTTGCAGCATCCTAAAGTGCAGGCTTTGTTCCGTGCCCGCATTGATACGTTGCAACAGCAGTTTGCGCATTATGAGCAGGTGAAACGTTTCACTTTATTGTCCGAACCGTTCAGCATGGAACGGGGCGAGCTGACAAATACATTGAAGCTGAAACGCTCTGTGGTGGCGAAGAATTATAAGGAGCTGATTGATAAGATGTACGAAGAATAAAAGTCCGGACGACTTTAGAGTTTGCTTAAAATAGGAAAAAAGGAGGTGGTATGCCTCCTTTTTTATTGTCGGATATGCCGTCAACGGTTTAGGCTTATATGTTTACAAATGGAACGGTGTGGTTCTTTCTTCTTTTCCGCTCCGTTGAATGAACTCTATCAAGTCAGGGACTGAATGCCTTTCACTTAGGGACTCATTGTTCCCCTGTTCAGAAGTCTTTGTGAGCGGGGAGGGAGAAAAGGGGAAAAAGTTGGAAGTCGGGATAAAAAATGTGTATTTCTTCTTAGGGTTGCGCCGGTGTGGTCTGTTTATATTCTATGGAAAGATATTTTTAATCTTAAAACTTAGTATGCTATGAGAAAGCTTTTATCGGCGCTGATATTGTCGTTTTCAATATGGAGCGTTTTTTCATGCCGGCAGGAAAATAATGTAACCGTTAAGCAGTATCCCATGTTCTGGACATGGCTGGATTATCGTCCCGGCATGAATTTCGATTCGGTATGCCAGGTGATGAACGACATCGGCATGGATGGAATAATGCTGAATGCACCCACTCCCGACGACTATCGCATTGCCATTCCCATAGCCCGTAAACACGGCATTGAAGTATATGCATGGTTGTGGACCATGAATCTGGAGCACGACCGCGATAAGATTTTGGCAGAACATCCCGACTGGTTCAGCGTAAACCGCAACGGAAAGAGCCTCGCAGATACTACGGCATATGTGGATTATTATAAATTCCTCTGTCCCGCACTGCCTGAGGTGCGCGAATTCATCAGGGAGAAAATTAAGTCGTATTGCGAAGTCGAGGGATTGAACGGAATTGCCATCGACTACAACCGTTTGGTGGATGTAGTGCTTCCTACCACGTTATGGCCGCATTACGGTATTGTGCAAGACCGGGAATATGCCGCATGGGATTACGGTTATCATCCCGCCATGCTCGAAAAGTTCAAGAGCAGGTATGGCTATGACCCGCGTGAGCAGCAGGACCCTTCGACAGACATAAAGTGGCGGCAGTTCCGTTGCGACCAGATAACGGAAGTTGCGAATATGATTGCCGGAGTGGTGCATTCGTATGGCAAGACAATGGCGGCATCTCCGTTTCCTACGCCGAAGATGGCTTCACGCATGGTGCGGCAGGACTGGGGTAAATGGAACCTGGATATCGTTTTTCCGATGGTTTACCATACTTTCTATACGGAAGATGTCAGTTTTATTTCCGATTGTACCGTTGAGAATGTGCGCGACAAGAATGATAAAACCGTATTGTATTGCGGCATGACTGCTACCGATGGTCCGGAAATGTTCGAATGTATGGATGCCGCGCTGAATAGCGGCGCTCAGGGCATTGCCGTATTTACGGTGGCAGGCTTGCGCTCGTCCGAGGTAAAGAACCGGTTCAAAACTTATACCGACAGTGTACGGGCGGTGCGCGCGGCTAATGGCGGTATCATTGAAGCGGTGCATCCTCACGTGGCGGATACCAATCCTTTTACTCATAAAGGCATCATGGCGTCGGTGGAAAAGCGTATGCGACGGATTGTGGCCGAAGCATCCGGTAAAGAGGAGTTACCCCCGTTGGCTTTGGGTGAGTATAAGCAAACGGAATCTTACGATGCCACCCGTTGCTATCGGGTGGCGGATGAGAACAGCAGGACGGTCTTTAAGGTTACTTTCTACTTCTACGGTGATGTACTTTCGGGTTGGGACGTAGTGGCGGAATAGCCCGCCCTCTTTCTTATTCCGTTGATTGCAGCGGATTTATGCGATTTTTTCAGACTTTTGCACTATCTTTGCGGTTTGAAAAGATAGAATTTGAAGAAAGTATATGATTACCATTGAACAACTGAAAGATATCAAGGAACGTACCGAAGCGTTGAACCGCTATCTGGACATCGAAGGAAAAAAAATACAAGTGGAAGAGGAGCAATTGCGCACGCAGGCTCCGGGTTTCTGGGATGACCAGAAAGCCGCCGAAGCTCAGATGAAGAAAGTGAAAGGCTTGCAGCAATGGATTTCCGGCTACAATGAAGTCAAGGTTATGGCGGATGAGTTGCAGCTTGCATTCGATTTCTACAAGGATGAACTGGTAACGGAAGAGGAAGTGGATGAGGCCTATGCAAAGGCATCCGCTGCCGTAGAGGCCCTTGAACTCAAGAATATGCTTCGTGAGGAAGCCGACCAGATGGATTGTGTACTGAAAATAAATTCGGGAGCCGGCGGCACGGAGAGCCAGGACTGGGCGAGCATGCTGATGCGTATGTATCTGCGATATGCCGAAACACACGGATATAAGGCAACTATTTCCAACTTGCAGGAAGGCGATGAGGCCGGAATCAAGACCTGTACCATTGAAATATCGGGCGATTATGCCTACGGCTATCTGAAAGGCGAGAACGGTGTCCACCGTTTGGTGCGCGTATCTCCCTATAATGCTCAGGGCAAGCGTATGACTTCTTTCGCATCCGTTTTCGTCACTCCGCTGGTGGACGATACGATTGAGGTGAACATCGAACAGGCGCGCATCTCGTGGGATACTTTCCGTTCCAGCGGTGCGGGCGGACAGAACGTAAATAAGGTGGAGTCCGGCGTGCGGTTGCGCTATCAGTTCAAAGATCCTTACACTGGCGAGGAAGAGGAAATCCTGATTGAGAATACCGAAACGCGCGACCAGCCCAAGAACCGGGAGAATGCAATGCGTCAGTTGCGTTCCATTCTGTACGACAAGGAACTTCAACATCGTATGGCGGAACAGGCAAAGGTGGAAGCCGG
>OQVH01001789.1_pt1 | contig 12702 bp, 10 predicted proteins | sample 1691641 | NCBI WGS metagenome assembly OQVH01 (sample SAMN03418286, study PRJEB22391) | human gut metagenome | biome: human-gut; feature: organic feature; material: feces | host: Homo sapiens | place: Italy | collected 2013-04
GATTGGCTTTCACAGCCCCGATGGAAAAGCACGAACTCGGTCTCGCTGCATAAAAAGCGGCCAGCAGCGAATGGCTGCCGGCCGGAAAAACTTTATATTTTTTCTCTGTCTTCTTGACGGGGTGCAGTTCAGTACAACGTTCCGTTACTATTGTCTCATGCGTGTCTATGAGTGGTTGGGTTTGACGGTTACTATTCATGGCTCAGCCATCACGTTCGCGAAGCTACCGACACTAAAGCGGGTATCATGCAATATTGCGAAGTGTTCCACACCACTGCGTATCGGCAATGCCGGTCTGGACATTTACTCTGGGTATGATGCGAAACAGCCGAAAAATGTTAGTGGATATTCTTCGCCTATGCTGAACGATTTTACCGGTACGGATAAAGTCTACATCGTCCGCGGCTACACATATCTACATAAAGGCATAGATGGTCCCGCGTGGCTCACCTATCAGCAGTTTGAACTGGATTCATTTACCAACATGCTGTTTCTATTCTGCGGACGGCATCGAGGCCATATCAAAGGCTTATACTTGGAAAAGGATGGCATTATCATGCTGTACAAACGGCTGGGACAAGGGGTTGTACCAGTGGACGCGTTCGGAATCTGAGGTAAAGGCTTTAACACCGCAGCAGTACCGCTGGCTCATGGAGGGACTGCAAATCGAGCAGCCGAAAGCCCACCGTCCGGTGACAGGATTGAGCGCAGTCTAAGTAAGGAAGAATGTCCAAAAACCATTGAAAATACTGGCTCTTCTCTCTGCCTTGTGGTATAATTTCCTTATGGAAAACAGAGAGATGCAGACAAGCAACACGGAAGAAATGGTGACCATTTCCCGTGCGGAATATGAGCGCTTGCAGCAGGAAAAAGCACGGAATGCAAAGCTGGAAGCAAAGCTTGCTGCCCGTGAACAGGAACAGGCTCAAGTCATTACCAGCCTGACGCTGCAAAATGAGTGGCTGCTGGAGCAGCTGAAGCTGTCTAAAAAGAAGCTGTTTGGCCGTTCTTCAGAGCAGGCGGAGCAGATGGTCATGGACCAGTTGAGCCTGACCTACAATGAGCTGGAGGCCTATGCTTTCGGCACCAAAGCCGCCACGGAGAAGCAGATTGCTGTGAAGGCGCACGAGCGCAAACGGCAGTCCGGCAATGTGCTGGATGTCGTTCCGGAGGGTACTCCCACCGAGGCGGTGGAGCACCGCCTGCCGGAGAACGAACTGACTTGTTCTGCCTGCGGCAGCAAATTGGTGGAGATTGGCAAGGAAGTCCGCCACAGCTTAATGATGAAGCCGGCAAAATTCTGGGTGCGCGAGGACGTGTACTACACCTACGCCTGCAAGAACTGCGAGCAGGAGACCAGTGAAGCCAACATTGTGAAGGCGGCGAAAGAGCCTGCGCTGCTGCCCGGCAGCTTTGCCTCTGCGGAGGCGGTGGCTTATCTGGCAACGCAAAAATTCGTCATGTACTCGCCGCTGTACCGTCTGGAGCAGGAGTTTAACCGCCAGGGCTTGAGGCTATCCCGGCAGACGATGGCCAACTGGCTGCTGAACATCTCAGAGAAGTGGCTGCGGCCCATCTACGATACGCTGCGCGAGCAGCTTTGCAGGGAGTCAGTGCTGCACGCGGACGAGACGACGCTGCAGGTGCTGAAAGAGCTGGGACGTTCCTCCACCAGCAAGTCCTACATGTGGCTGTACCGCACCAGTGGCTGTGCGAAACAGGCGGTTGTGCTGTATGAGTACCAGCCCACCCGAAAAGCGGAGCATGCGGAGGCCTTCCTGAAAGGCTTCTCGGGCTGGCTGCACGCGGATGGGTACCAGGGCTACCACAAGCTTCCTGAGAATATCCGTGTGGTTGGGTGCTGGGCACATGCGAGGCGAAAATTTGATGAGGCGTTGCAAACGCTGCCCAAGGAGATGCAAAAGGACTCGCCGGCAGCGATTGGCGAATGCTATTGCTCCCGACTTTTCAAGCTGGAGCAGGCGTTTGCAAAGCTGACGCCGGAGGAACGATATGAAAAGCGGCTGGAACAGGAGAAACCTGTTTTAGACGCGTTGTTGTCATGGGCAAATGAGATGCAGGCGAAAACCGCGCCGAAATCTGCGTTGGGCAGGGCCATCCACTACCTGCTGGAGCAGTGGCCGTACCTGGCAAGGTATCTGGAGGATGGCCGTCTGGAGCTGAGCAACAACCGTGCCGAGCGCAGCATTAAGCCCTTTGTGATGGGCAGGAAGAACTGGCTGTTTGCCAATACGCCGGGCAGCGCGCAGGCCAGCGCCGTGATCTACAGCCTGATTGAAACGGCGAAGGAGAATGCCCTTGATCCGTACCGTTATCTGCCGTGGGTTCTGCAAAACGCGCCGCAGCTGAGTGAAACTGGCAAAGCATGGGCTGAAAAGCTGCTTCCCGCGAGAGCCCCGAAAGAATGTTATGTGCCGCAAAAATAATTGACCGCCATCTCGGTGAGCAAAAGCTCCTTGAGATGGCGGCCTTTTTATACGCGGGGAGGTTTGACGCTTACCTCACATTAGTCTAACAAAGCCCTTTTTCGTATTCGTATGCTAAAAGCAGCTTAATTTGCAAAAAAAGCAGGGCGATAGTGAATAACGCGGATATAGGAATATGTCTCAAAATATTTACTCAGAGGATAGTTATAATGTTTTGAATTATGCGAATTCACAAAGATATTTTCGAATGAACTTCCTGCAGTTCGAACAATCACAGAATGCCGTATGTCATTTGCAGATCTACCTAGTTGGACAACATCTCCCCTCTGAATCGAACTCGCATCATAGTTACTATACAGAACTGCTGTAGTACTTCCAAGTCCAAATGGACCCAAACCGCTGCCCGTATTTCCTAAAGCAAAATTTCCATGTGATGTTGCACTTTCCCACGGGCTGCTACCACCGTTTTTGTGTGCAAACCAACTGGTCGTATACCAATCACTGTTATTGTGATGATACATGCGGTAGTGAGCTGCAATGTTTTGTGCATTGGCAGTCTCATCACCATTTACCCAACCGCCATATCCGGCCCATACACACTGTGACACAAAGTTTGTGCAATCCTTATCGGCTACATAAAAAAGTGAATTTTCTGTAAGCGCATAGCAATCGCTATAATTAACCGCTTTGTTTGCATCGTATGCCACAATTAAAGCATTACGCATGCTACTTGCTTTAGTATCTTCGACGGATGTATTGAGTACCTGCGTCTCCTTGGGATCTATAGGCGTTCCATAAAGCATTTTAGTATGAGGCAATGCTTTTGCTTTCGCAAGTTCTTCATTTAATAAGCGCTTCAATTCCGAAACTACAGTCGTTCCAGTTTTTTTCGCTGAAGAAGTCTTTGCATCTTCAATCCATTCTTCGTCGCCTTCGCGAGTTATAGCCGAGATTTTCCAATTATCATCGCTTGCTTTTAACGTAAATGTAAAATCAATTACCCCAAGTGTTTTCTCGCTCTTACCATCATGCCAAATATTTGCCTCATAACTCAATTTTACATCGGCAACGATTTCGTCATCAACTGCGCTGATATTACTAAATTCAGGATCAATCGAAATGTTACTATATCTGCTATCCCATAAGCTGTCATATTCAATTCGATAGTCAGTAAGTAGGGCAAAAACAGTTGTGCTCTCCGTATCCCAAAAAAAATCAGAATAGTCGAGCGGTGTTAACTCTACAAGAGATGTTGAATATGCATCAAGAAAGTCTACAATTAATTCCTCAGCAGCGGAATTTATTTTGATATTCTCTTTTTCGATAGCCATAGCATTGCAGAGCAAGACTGACATAATGATAATCGCAGAAAGGATATTTCGAATAGATGTCCTCATAATATACCTCCTTGTATAAAATTGCTTAGTAGACTGCCATTTGTAAAAGTGTGCTTGCGACAGGCTGTCTCCCCATCGCCGCTTATCAGGATAACTTATCCCCCATAGACATAAGTCCAATAGAAATGTTCCCAACATAGCCGCACCCCAAACAAGTAGCATTACTTCCGGGCGTTCTAGCATAATGCTGTGCCAAAACAAACTCACCACAGCCGCCATTACAAAGCCCTCTGTGATAAGTTGCATTATATTTCGTCCAAGAGTTGCCGCTATGAATGTGTAGTCTACTTAAACTGTTACTAGCAATCGTTCTCGCATTATATTCAACTCTCTTTCTATCGTTGTTATGAGAATTGATGAGGAAAGAATTGCCACCAGTTGCAACGCAAATAACAGAGTGTGATTGTGTTGCACCTCTCCCAAAAAAGCCAACATCTGCAACACAGAAAGAATCTGGGCTTGGATCAGTATCAAAAGTGGATGCATAATATGAAGAAAGTTCTTTTCTTAGTTCAGTTGATCTTCTCCACGCCTCTCCGCAAATATGCGTATTCGTACACGTATGACCAACTCTTGCGTCATGGGTACTATCTGTGCAAATACTGCCATTATTGTTATAATACCAGTTACTCGTTGTGCCAAGTCCGGCCGCTTTTAAGCACTGCGACACATAGTTCGCACAGTCGCCGCCCGATGCATTAAAGTTTTTATATTGTTTATTATAGTAAGTATAATCTGCAACATCCCCAGATGAAAACGAGTAGTTTCCAACATAGGCGTCTGCATAACTAACTGCTGCAGAACGAGAAAACGACGATGCTAACGCAGAGAATGTTGATACATTACCTCTTGTATCATAGTGTGGTAAAATTTCGTTGTCAAAATCATTCGCTTTACTAACGGTGTTGTTAAAGCCACTAATATCACTTTCGTCATAAATATCTTGGACAATTTGATAGCTAGTATCTCCAGCATTCGGAGCAAGTGTTAATGTATGCCACGTTCCAAATCCAGACGAAACCGGATCAGGAAAATCATCACTATACCATGTATACTCCACCCACTCGTATACTTTGCAAGACACAAGTCCGTTTTCCATTGTTGTAATGTCCTGAGGCTCCCCAGTAAAGGCTTCCCAGCTCAGCAAATGAAGCTTGCATGATTCAAAGTAATCCATCATGCCGCTTGTTCTTAAATCTGTGTTCGTCTTCGCCTCCATGGCCATCGCTGGAGCTTCAACATCATTACACACTAACGCAGGATAATCCATACTATCAGCAGTGTATCCTGCACCAAAGCTTGCTGTCATTAGCTTAGCATTTCTATAATCAAAATAGTTATCAACCGAGATCATCATCTCGCTGTTCGTATTCGCATCGTCGTTAGCCCTCGCTCCAATAGCAAAAAGGGGAAGTCCTGCAACAACAAGGCATACTGCGAGTATGATTTTGGTTATCTTCTTTTTCATATCTTTCTCCTTTACAAAAGCACTGATTCGAGCCGCTCAACAAAATCGAGGATTTGGTTGCAGTATGGATTCTGCGATGAAAAAATGGCATAATAGCTCAGTGTATATGGATAGTCTTCATTCAAAATTGTTTGTGCAGATGGATAAACCCCGTCAACTGTAACAACAGAACCATTAATACCAACTTCTCCGGTCAATAAGCTAAAATAGTATGGCCACACGCCCGTTCCATTTAGGTTTTTTTCTATAATGGCCTGTGCAGGGTTATCAGAATCGGCCGCCGAAACTATGTTTTTCGAAGTTGCAACGAGGTCAAAGCACATTGAAAGTTCCTGCCAAAGTTCAACTTCCAAGTCCAAATATCCCATTGACGGAATAATGGGTTCGCCCCCTGTTCTATCCCAATAAATCTGTGCATCTGTTGTATACGCATCCACAATCTGCGACTGATTCAGGTTATACAACTCACTGCTATTATTACGGACAAATACGATTGCATCTTTTTGAATCGGTATTGCTCGAAACTGTGAAAACCCTTCCAAGATTTCATCATTGCAGGGAATTAAAATGACGTCACTACTATTAGTTAAAAGAGATGTAATACACTCCTCCAGAGGCGCACGGTTACAAAAATCACTTAGAAGCATAGTCTTTTGATGCATCGAATTGGAATAAAACCAATCACAGATACCAGCCCATGTTGGTTGGTCGCAAACAAGCACGGAAAAATTGGGAATCATAGTCGTATTTGGTTTTTCTTCCTCGTTCGATTCGATTTCTTCGTAAGCCCCCAAGGATTTCTCACCGTATTCTTCAAGAGCATTTCTGGAAATAAAATCATCCAAGATGCCGTCCAGTTCATTTTGGCGGACGTTTTCCATAAAGCTATTTACCGTAGGATCTAAAGACTGTACATCACTTGGAAAGAGGACGCAGTAATATCCCCATTCATCTCTTGCAAACACATATTGACGACTTTCGCTCTGCAAGTATTCCTCGCAGTACTCGCTTTCAGTATATCTACAGATTGAAAAAATCCATCCTAGATTTTCCGCCGCAAAAGTATCAGCATGGAATACTGAAAAAACAGTCTGATCGGTGATGTAAAAACTTTCCGACGGATTAACGATTACTTGATTAGACAACTCACAAGGCAACGCAAGGGAAAATGCACCATTGGTGAAAACAGTCTCTTGAGGTTCAAATGCAGCGTTTCCTTGCTTATTAAAGCATCCACTAACCATTGAAATTAGCCAAAGTAACATCAAAGCAAAAAAGCATTTTCTATTCACGGAGTTCTCCTCCAAGATATTCACGTCACGCTAAATTAATAGCGTAATATGCATCTGCTGAGCTGAATTTTGAGTTATTACGATCATTCGTGTGTCCAGTATATCGATGCGAGACAGTATCATTCAAAGTGCAGAGCGTAATATGTCCTTCCCAGTAAACAATATTGCCAGCATTACAAGTCTTATATGTCACAGCATATCCGCCGACCTCATTACTCGTAATAAAATCGATTAACCTAGACGCACTTACCCATGTGAGTGATCCATAATACCAATCACTTGTAGGTAAGATTCCGCCGGCTACCATGCATTGAGACACAAAGCAAGCGCAATCATTATGGCAATGGCCAAGCGCCATACACGACGGATAATCTGTGGTGTTCCAAAAACTGCGGTCCACATAAACATACGTTTTGTTGCCATTCTTGTCATAGAATGTATGCCCGCATGTTGTCGAAGGTGTATAGCCGCCAAGATCAGGATCGTTCTGATGATAGCCATAGCCAGGGGCCGTGTGTTGCCATGCGTAATCTCTCGCAGCTACGCGATTATAATTATCAGCTGCGGCAAGAGGAACTACCGCCTGCAAGGAACTCAAATCAGATGCCAAACAAACATCAATTTCTTCCTCCGCAGATTTCTTCAAGTCCTCAAAGGAAAGCGGCTTGATTTCACTCTCTGATTCAACAGCGTAATCCCCATGACGTTGCTCAATTGTGACATTGCTAAATGTTCCGTCGCTATTGTACTTCGCTGCAAAGGAAATCTCGAGTGTTAATAACGTCGGTACTCCAATACACTCAGCTGCGTCAACGAAATTATTTGCTACCAAAGAGATGATATCTTCCGCCTGGGCTGAAGTAATATGCATCGAATTCTTCAAAGTATCGACTGCTCTCTTTGTAGTAAGCGCACTATTTCCTTTGCTGTCCATCGAAAGTTTGCTTGCTACTGCAGACGAACTGCTTGTCTCAACTCCATAGTCAACAGATTTACGAAGTTCAGCAACAGCCGCCTTACCATATTTTTGCGCAAAGTCTGCAGGGACGATCTCAGCAAGAGAAGATATATTTAGTTTTTCCTTAATTCCTAACATGTATGGCAAAGAATCAACACTTGTATATTTTAAGGTAGTATAAGCCCCCAAAGGCACTGTTGCTAAGATTTCATCCCCAGTAATTGTGAGTTCTGAGACAGATGAAGAATAATCTGACAAGATATAATGTTCTGAGAAATTTTCAAAAAACCATGATTTCACATATTCTTCGACAGCGTTTTCGATTACATCCACATTATCGGCAGAAAAGGTTGCCTGAGGTGTTGAAAAAGTGCTAAAAAGCATCAACAACGCCAAAAACATGCATAAACTCTTTTTCCATTTATACTGTCTCATTTTATCCTCCAAATCTATTGAAATATACGACAGAGTGAATTGGTATTGCCGTTAATAAATAATTAGCCCATTGTTATCACCTTCTTTACTCATTTTCCTATTTATACGATGAAATAAATTGATTTTGGACAAATAATTCATATTTTAGCAAAGGCATTTTTCTTACACTTATTAGATAGATAAATCTTATAAAAGGGATCATTTGTCCATTAACAGAAATTAAAGAAGATGGACGAGCTTTATCTCAATCAGTTAACTATTTTTTCTTGCCAATTTTTCTTTATCCTTGGCCCATATAGTTATAAATAGTGTAGCTATACCTGCTTTCGCGTCGTCGTAGTATTGCAGTGAGATGAGTGTTAAAACTTTTTTCAAGAAGGCGGTCTCCTCCCTATGAGGACACCACCGATATCACTTAGGAGCAATTTGAAAATATAGTCCTAAAGTAATCTCTTATAAAACAATCTCTTATATAGAATCTTATCGTAAATACTGATATACTTATAGGCAATAGCGGCATATGCGTTAGGAGGTAACCCAAATATGGCAGAATACATTCGTGAAGTCGAAAAAATTATTGATGCCTATCATAAACAAAATCCATTATTTTCTCTGAATAGAAAAACAGCATTATATAATGCACTAACCGTCTTTGAGGATGCTTGCCGCTTGGGTGGCACAACAAATCTTGCACTAATCGGTGATAGCTTGGAGTATTCAATGCTAATCCGAGAGCAGCTAGATTCATTAAATGTTCTAATTCAATGGGATATTCCAGGACTGTTCGCATAAAGACACAGATACTTTGGAAATGAAAATCATATTTGAGCGATATTTAGAAGCTGCACAGCTACTGGAGTTGCAAGCAAAGCCATACTCGCCGATTTGTAGTGCGTATATTAGTTATTCAAGAGGATATTTTTCTGCAACGGTCAATGAAACGCAAAAAAAGATAACTTTCTTGGATAATCCCGAAAATCGAAGTATCGTAATATCCGATATGGTTGAATCAATTTTAAGAGATCAATCAACGGGTCTTAAATTTCCTCCAGTCCAGGACTTGTCATTGGCAAACAGTAAACTCATAGCTTCTATTAAGTTTCAAGATGGATGCATTTCATATAGTACCGATGAAAGCATATGGGATTCTTTTTATGTTCTACGTAACGCAGATATAAGTCGCTGGATTTTTCAGCAGCTTTGCGTAGCTGCGCATCCGTGATCAAAATTCACCGCCTCCTTCTTTGTATAGTATCTCAAGTTGCTTTTTTGCTCTCTGATCAATTTTCTGTGCCCAAGATAATGTAATGCCTAGCATCTTTGAAATTTCCCGTAAACTGTAACCGTGATAGTACTTCAGCCAGATAACATGACGCTGTTGCTCCGGAAGCTTGAGGATAGCTTCTGTAAGCAAATCATCTGTGTGAAGTTCGGAACTCAGGCCGCTAAGAATTTCATCGTTGTATTCTGCGGCGGGATGCCGGCCATTCATTCGCAGCATATCAGTTACTCTGTTATCAACTATAGTTACGACGAACTGCTTTGTTTTTGGACTCACTGGATCAATAGCCGTAATATTTTCAGCTATTTTCATAAATGCATGATGTACTGCGTCCTCTGCGTCTTGTTCATGATGTAAGCGCTTGTAAGCGACATAATACATAAGGCCACGATATTTCTGGTATATGTCTTCAAACTTGTTTTTGTCTTCCTCTGTTTCGATTACTTGAAGATAAATCAGCATAGCCCTAACTCCTACTTATTATATTCGTATTATATCAAGGTACCAAAAATGTGTCCAGTGATTATGAATTGATTTTCATCAGCCTGACTAAAACCGGAATGCACTTGTCACATGATAAGGGATTGTTAGAGTTCGTTCAGCATAAATCTCTATTACCAAGCGATTTTTAATCCTTGCGTTTTTCTCAATCAATCTGCCCTAACAAAGGCAAATGATGCTTTATTTTTTTGAAAGGCAAGTTTAGAACTCTCATTTTTAAAGGAAAATTCAGATGGTTTTTAATGCTTGGACTTTAGAAGTAATGAAAGCTCGCATGTCTTCAATAGACTTTCGGAGTTGCGAATCATTAAATCTCGTATTATATGTGTTTTCAGAATGTGTCCAGCGATTATAAATTATTTTTCATTTACCAACGATTCTATCCCTTGCGTTTTTCAATTCATCCGCTCCGTCAAAGACAAATAGTGCTTTAATTTTCTGAAAGGCAATCCCTGTTCGGATTAGAATTCTCATCTTTATGGAAGTATTTAAGTGGTTTCCGGAGTTTGGGCTTTAGAAGTAACAAAAGCTCGCATGTCTTCAATAGACCTCCGGAGCTGCGAATCATGCGCAGCTCCTCAAAGGTCATGGAGGGATCGTCGATCTCCTCTTTCACACCCTTGTGGTAGAATACCGGCGGCTTTTCCAACAAGCCTTTCTTGGTATTCTCCGCTGTTTTCTGCTCAAACGCTGCGGCAATGGGATTCTCCGCAGGAGCTTCGACCGGCGCCTTGGCGATGGGTGCGGTTGTCGGCTGCGATGTTGCAGCAACTGCCGGTGTGATTTCCTGCGCCACGGGTGTCGGAGACGACGGAACGCTCTGTGCTGCCGCCGGAGGTGCAAACGGATCTCCCTGCGGTGCAGCGCTGCTGTCTCCAAAAATCGCGCTGATATCCAATCCTTCTTCTTCGGGGATCTCCTGAAAGGGCCACGCGCCGTTGCTGGGTTCACTCATAGTAAATTGCTCCTTTCGATTTTGGGACAAAAAAGACCGCAATCACTCCTATGAGCAATTACGGTTTCATTCTCGTCCTTATTACATTTCAAGCCGTTTGAGTTCGACGGTACTCGCAAGGAGCATGCCACATCTCTAAGCGGTAAAACCGCCATGAGCTGTGCAAAGGGCATACTACCTCCTTTCCACTCTTTCTTTCCTAACTTACTCCGCCCTAACTTACTTCGCCCTGAAATACAGCTTCATTGTAGCATTACGGGGAAAGACTGTATAGTTGGAGCTTTTCCATAGTAAAGAGAACGCTCTGGATAGTATATTTTCACTAAGCCCCTTTGCTCGGAATAGCGGCATGGAGGCTGTCCTTATGTTTGGCCCCGAGTGCAGCACAGATGAAGCAGTCCGTGACACGATGAACGATGTGCCGCCCGTATGTGAGCGACATATCGTAAAGCATCACTATTTCGGCGAGTCTGATTATCCCTATGTTTCAAGGCTTCTTCCACCTTGAAGTTTCTCGCATATTTTTCACGAGCCAAAGAAAAAACGGTCCCCCTCAGCAGTCTGGAATATTCTGCACCGCTGGCAGTCTACTTCTGTTTAAGATTTAAGAATAATGGTATCTGAAAGTAGGCAATACGTTCTTCCTCATTGATTCAAACAATATGATTGATGCTGTATTGCATTTAGGTTACTTCCTCTAGTGGTATGGATTTTGCGCAGCACTGCTAGGAACGGCCTATAGCCCCAAAACACTCAAAACTATTAGTTTACTATTCTGCATGAAAAGCCTCTTTACTAAGTGTTCCCGCAAAACCAGCCCGGTGTCAAACAGTTGGGTATCTGTTTGATATCGTTATACCCAAATGGTTGAATTGCATGGGGATAATTAAATAAAGGAGACTTTTAATTATGGCCAACTATAAAATCGTTTCGCACGGCGGGTCCGGTCTTCCGCTGAATGTCTATGGCTCTGGAACTATCACTTCGCGCCGTAACGTCTGCATTTGGACAGATACCGGCAGTACTGATCAGCAGTGGGCTATTGCCAGTCTAGGTTCCAATCAGCAGGTAAAATCCCTGAACAATCTCAACTATATGCTCAATGCAAACACCTCGACTTGGAACTGCGATGTCTACACCTCCAACGCTGATACCTATATCAATTTCATTCTGGTATCCACAGGTGTTTACCGTCTGCAGTTAGCGTCTGATACTACCAAGTATTTAACTGCTGAAGGTACTACCAGTGGTTCTAATGTGAAGTGGGCAGCCTTGAATAATACCACTTCTCAGCAGTGGAAAATCACTACAGTGACTACCACAACTGGAGACTACATCACAGCTGGCGTTGGCGGTTGGCTGAAATTATACAAGAAGCCGACTAGTTCTAAAACGGGTCGAACTGTCACAATCCCAACCGTTGCAAGTTATACTGGGACCGATGGCTATACCTATAAATTCACCAATAAAAGCTATTGGTATGCCTATGAAAATCCTTATAAGAATAAGTTGAACAAATATGCAATTGATCGCATCAAGGAAGTAACAGGCGCAAACCCCATTGTAAACGTTGGCAGCAATGGCGAATATACGGATGAAAACGGAAATTACTGGATGGCAGTCGGGCCGAAGGTTCCTAATCCTTCCCAGGCATCCAACGCAAATATCTCGGCTGAGCAAGTATATGCGCTTGGAAAACTTGACGTTGTTGTAAAAAGCAGCAATGGAACCTTATATTATATCCCTGGAGTTATCGGAGATATCAAAGCTCACACTTGGAATAACGGGGTTATTCAAACCTATAAAGCGTACCCGGATGGTAAATTTGCATCCGCTGGACGAAATTTCAACGGTACTGTTTGTGCGGAATTCATCGGCGATCTGGATGGAAAACTCACTGGCTTGGGCAGCTACTCGGTTGAAAAGATTATCTTCTACGCAGACTAATATACGAACACAAGGCAAGC
>OQVH01001793.1_pt1 | contig 12675 bp, 9 predicted proteins | sample 1691641 | NCBI WGS metagenome assembly OQVH01 (sample SAMN03418286, study PRJEB22391) | human gut metagenome | biome: human-gut; feature: organic feature; material: feces | host: Homo sapiens | place: Italy | collected 2013-04
AGGCACAACCTGACGTATCTGCCGGGGCGCGACGGCAACCGCGGTGCCTGCACTCAGGCCTGCCGTTGGGAATATAATATGTATAAGCTGGGTGAGCAAAAGCGCCCGGGCGAATACTTCGACCTCGAAGAGGATGAGCGCGGTACCTATGTGATGAACTCCAAGGACCTGTGCCTGATTGAATATCTGCCGGAGCTGATGCGCGCCGGTGTGTGCAGCCTGAAGATTGAAGGCCGCATGAAGAGCGTGCATTATGTAGCTACGGTAGTCAGCGTTTACCGCAAGGCTATCGACCAATGCTGGGCAGACATGGAGCATTACAGCGTGCCGGAAGCGTGGATTACCGAGCTGAACAAAGTTTCCCACCGCCAGTACACCACAGGCTTTGCTGTGGCCAAGCCTGACAGAAATGCGCAGGTTTACACCAGCTCGAAGTATGAGCAGACACACGATTTTGTCGGTATCGTTACAGGCTACGATGCTGAAAAAAAGCGCGCTTATTTTGAGCAGCGCAATAATGTAAAGGCAGGCGAGCCGCTGGAGCTTTTGATGCCCGACGGCAGCACGATGCCCTTTGTTTTGACAGAAATGCTGGATGAGGCAGGTACGCCGATTGACTGCGCACCGCATGCCCAGCAGAAATTTTCCGCAGCCAGCGACAAGCCGCTGCTGCAATTCAGCTTATTACGCAGAAAGGTTGTAAAAGAATGAGTGACAATGACCCCGGACCCCACAGTATGATCTACGCGCAGGTTGAGCCTGAGCGTATTGCAGATGTTAATTGGATTATGGAAGGCTATGAGCATCTGGCCATGGTGAGCACCGTAGACGGCACCAGCGGACTGATTAAGTTTTATGCTACGCCTGATACGTATTTTGATACACTGGATATTATTGAAAATATGCCGTTTAAGGTAGATGTAATCGATAATATGGAAAACGGAGTGTATCATAGACTTTGGCAGATTTAAACTGCAGGGAAAGGACTGCCGCAGGCAGCTTTCGTTTTTTCTACAATCGCATATAGTAAATAGTACAAGGCTGGGAGCGTTGCTCCCGGTCTTTTTTGTATGTTTAGAAATTAGTTTACTCCTGTTAAATTTTTTACCTAAATTTAACAGGAAAAAACCAGCTTTGCGTATATAATAAGCATAAGAGTATTGATTGGTGGTGTTTTGCATGATTTTCTGCGTGGAGGATGAACAAAATATTTGCGAGCTGGAGGTTTACACCCTGCAGTCCGTTGGCATGGAGGCACAGGGCTGCGGCAGCGGCCGAGAGCTTTTCGCCTTGCTGGAAAAGCAGGTGCCTGAGCTGATTGTTTTAGATATTATGCTGCCGGATGAGGATGGTGTAAGCATTCTCAGGCGTTTGCGCGCTGATAAGCGCTATGCGAATATACCTGTGATTATGGCTACGGCCAAGGGCTCGGAGTTTGATAAGGTCAAGGGACTGGACAGCGGTGCCGATGACTATATCGCTAAGCCCTTCGGTATGCTGGAGATGGTTGCGCGCATCAAGGCAGTGCTGCGCCGTTGCGCAGCACCACGCCCCGGCGAGGATGAGGGAGAAATAATCCGCATCGGTCAGCTGGAGGTCAACCAGCTGGAGCATAAGGTGAGCGTGAATGGCAGCGAGGTTGTGCTGACGCTGAAGGAATACGAGCTGCTGCGCAAGTTTTTGCAGCATCCGGGCATTGTTTTTTCGCGCGACAAGCTGCTTAACGATATCTGGGGCTACGAATTCAGCGGTGAAACCCGCACCGTTGATGTACATATCCGTACTCTGCGCCAAAAGCTGGGCGATGCAGGCGAGCTGATTGAAACTATCCGTGGCGTTGGCTACAGAATGGCGGCCGCAAAATGAAGCAGAGGCTTTTTCGCAGCATACTGCTGCTGACAGGGGCAGCGGTAGGCCTTGTTTTGGTGCTCTTTTTCTGGGTTTCTTGCCAATATATTACGCAGGACAGCTTCGCCAGCCTTAAGCGTGAGGCTAATCTGCTGATTGTGGCGGACGGAGAGGGCAATGTGCCGGTGAGCGAGCTGCAGCGCTTGCAGCTTGCCGACCGCGTAACGCTGATTGCACCGGATGGTCACGCCTTGTACGACAATTATGCTGATGCCGAGTCAATGGAGAACCATCTGCAGCGTGAGGAGGTGCAGGAGGCGCTGAAAGGCGGTGAGGGCCGCAGCCAGCGTGCGTCCGAAACCTTGGGCAAAAATATTCTGTACTATGCCGTGCGCTTGCCGGACGGTAATGTGCTGCGCCTGTCACGCACGAATGACGCCGTTTTTCAGCAGTATAAAATAATTCTTGGTTACTTTGTGCTGCTGGCATTGGTAGTTTTGTGCGGTGCCTTTTGGGCAGCCAAAACAATTACCGCCAGAATACTGCGACCATTGGAAAAGCTCAATCTGGAGCAGCCTGATTCGGAAGCTGTAGTTTATCCTGAGCTGAAGCCGATTGTGGAGTATTTTGAGCTGCAGCAGGAAAAGCTGCAGAAGGAAATGCGCCGCTACAAAAATAAAAAGCAGGAGCTGAAGGCCGTAACCAATAATATGGATGAAGGCCTGCTGTTCCTCAATCCGGTATGGGAAATCGAATCGATTAATAAAAGTGCCGTAAAATTCTTTGGCAAGGAAAAGCAGGAGCTTTTGGGAACGAGCTTTTTTATGCTTGATGACAGCGAAGAAATCCGTCAGCTTTTGGCAAAAATTGAGCAGGAAGGCAAGGGGCGTCTGGTAATCAACCGTGGCAGCAGCTATTATCAGCTAAACGGCAGCAGAATTACCGATAAGGGCTTTGTGCTGCTGATTATGGATGTGACGGCGCGTACTGCTTCGGAAAAAATCCGCCGTGAGTTTTCGGCTAACGTGTCGCATGAGCTGAAGACACCGCTGCAGTCGGTGCTGGGCTATTCGGAAATTATGCTCAGCGGCCTGGTGAAGCCGGAGGATACCAAGCGCTTTCTGCAGAAAATCAACGATGAGGCGCACAATCTGCTGCGTCTGATTGACGATATCATGCAGCTGTCGAAGCTTGATGAGCTGACGCATGATATGATGGAGGAATTTACGCTGCAGGATGTGGCGCAGAGTGCGCTGGCACGCCTGAAGGATAAGGCAGGCAGATTGCAGGTCAGCCTGCAGCTTGTTGACAGCACCGGCGGCAACAGCAAGCTGCTTGGTATTTCTTCGCTGATGGAGGAAATTTTCTTTAACCTGTTGGATAACGGTCTGAAGTATAATCATCCCGGCGGTGAGGTTACGCTGCGCCTGAGTGAAGGAGAAAATAAGTATACGGTGAGCGTGGCTGACACCGGTATGGGCATTCCCGGCAGCGAGCTGCCGCATATTTTCGAACGCTTTTACCGTGTCGACCACAGCCGTCATAAGGCGATTGAGGGTACAGGCTTAGGCCTTTCCATCGTCAAGCACGGCGTCGGCTTTCATGGCGGCAGCATACGCGTGGTGAGCACTGTGGGGCAGGGGACGGAGTTCATCATGAAGTTCCTCAAGCCGAAGTATGAGGCGGAAAAATAAGCGCTTTATTTATGTATACAACACAGAGCTCCCAAGATGTGATACAATAGGAGCAGTACTATGAGTGCTGCTCTTAATTTATTTTGAAGGAGGACGCAGATATGCGAGTTGTTTTAACTATCGTAGGCAAGGATAAGGTAGGTATTACCGCTAAGGTGAGCAATGCTTTAGCAGAAATGAATATTAACATTATCAACATCAACCAAAACATTATGCAAGGCTTTTTTAATATGGTGCTGATTGCTGATATGGCAGAGGCTAACGTGCCCATTGCCGAAGCACGCGACAAAATGGCTGCTTTGGGCGAAGAAATCGGCGTAGAAATCCGTCTGCAGAGCGAAGAAATTTTCAGCGCAATGCATCGTATATAGGAGGCTGTCATGTTATTCAATACTGACGATATTTTAGAAACTACGCGCATGATTACCCAAAACAAGCTGGACGTGCGTACTATCACCATGGGCATCAGCCTGCGTGATTGCGGTCATCCGGATATCAAGGTAACAGCGCAAAAGATTTATGATAAAATTTGCCGCAAGGCAGAGCATCTGGTAAAAACCGGTGAGGATATCGAGGTTGAGCTGGGCGTGCCCATCATCAACAAGCGTATTTCCGTAACACCGATTTCTATGGTGGGCGAAAGCTGCGACAGCAACGATTATGTACCGCTGGCACAGGCTTTGGACAACGCAGGCAAGCAGGTTGGCGTTAACTTCATCGGCGGTTTCTCCGCTCTCGTGGACAAGGGCTACACCAAGGGCGACCGCAATCTGATTGCTTCCATTCCTGAAGCATTGGCAGTTACCGATATTGTTTGTTCTTCCGTAAGCGTTGGCTCTACCAAATGCGGTATCAATATGGATGCTGTAAAACAAATGGGCGAGGTTGTGAAGGCTGCTGCCGAGCGTACTGCTGACCGCGATGCAATCGGCTGCGCTAAGCTGGTAGTATTCTGCAATGCTGTGCCTGATAACCCGTTCATGGCAGGTGCCTTCCACGGCGTAACTGAACCGGAAAGCGTCATCAACGTTGGCGTAAGCGGTCCCGGCGTTGTTAAATATGCACTGGAGCAGGTGCGTGACGGCGACATCGGTATGGTAGCCGAAACTATTAAAAAGACTGCCTTCAAGATTACCCGCGTTGGACAATTGGTAGCACAGGAGGCTGCACGCCGTCTGAATACCCAGTTCGGCATTATCGATCTGTCCTTGGCTCCGACTCCGGCAATCGGCGACAGTGTTGCGCATATTCTGGAGGAAATTGGTCTGGAAAGCTGCGGCGGCCCCGGCACTACTGCTACCTTGGCTATGCTGAACGACGCAGTTAAAAAGGGCGGCCTGATGGCTTCCAGCTATGTTGGCGGTCTGAGCGGTGCCTTCATTCCTGTAAGTGAGGATGCAGGCATGATTGCTGCGGTAGAACGCGGTGCTCTGTCCTTGGAAAAACTGGAAGCTATGACCTGCGTATGCTCCGTTGGCCTTGATATGATTGCTATTCCTGGAGATACCACTGCAGCTACTATTTCCGCAATTATTGCCGATGAGGCTGCTATCGGTATGATTAACAATAAAACTACTGCAGTACGTCTGATTCCTGTTCCAGGTAAGGACGTAGGCGACCGCGTTGAATTCGGTGGTCTGCTGGGTTATGCGCCTGTTCTTGGCGTTAAGAAGTTCAGCGCTGAAAAATTCATCAACCGCGGTGGACGCATTCCTGCACCGGTAAGGAGCCTGACCAATTGATGCGCAAGGCTCAAAGAGAAGCTATTCTGGCCAAGCTGGAGGAAACCTACAAGGGCAGCAAAACGGCGCTGAATTATAATTCGCCGTTCGAGCTTTTGGTAGCGGTAATCCTTTCGGCCCAATGTACGGATGAACGCGTAAATGTGATTACGGCGCGTATGTTTCCGCGTCTGAACACGCCGGAAAAAATGGGCGCCCTGACGCAGGAGGAAATGGAAGCGGAAATCCGCGACTGCGGTCTGTACCACGCTAAGGCCAAAAACCTGCTGGGAATGTGCCATATGCTGACGCAGCGCTTTAACAGCGTGATTCCGGATGACATCAAAACGCTGATGGAATTGCCGGGCGTGGGGCAGAAAACGGCGAACGTTATCGCCAGCATTATCTATAACATTCCGGCGCTGGCGGTAGATACACATGTTTTTCGTGTGTCGCACCGTTTGGGATTGGCGAAGGGCAAAGATCCGCTGGCTACGGAAAAGGAGCTGGAAAAAATTATTCCGCGTGAAAAGTGGAGTGACGCGCATCATTGGTTTATCTGGCATGGGCGCAAAATCTGCAAGGCACGCAAGCCGCTGTGCCGTGGCTGCGTGGTTGTGGAGGAATGCCCGTTCAAAGAGAAAAACTTTGAGTAAGTCTGCCTGGTGCTAAACGCGTAAGCGTTTACAGGCGGTGCTTGCGGTAGAAGTGCTGACATAAGTTATAAGTAAAAAGCGAAGCAAAAAATTGGCCTGCAACCCGTGAGGGTTGCAGGCCTTTTGGCATGCGTTGATTTACTTTCCTTGTGTCCGCGGAAGATGGACTTTTTCGAGCATTTTTGCGCTGTCTTTTTATGACGCACACGGTTAGCAATGGCTTCGCTGTGCTACAGGCTGAGTTCACATCTATGTCAAAAAAATGTCTTTTGTGACAAAAATCTTTCACATTCTCTTCTTTGTAATAATTATTAAAGTATAAAATATATAAAAGAGAAAATTCTAATAACTCTGATTAATGCGTAAAAGTGACGAATGAAAAATTGTGTATGAATATTTTATTATTTGACGTCTTTATAAAGAATACAAAAGTTTGACAAGAGGGGATAATTAGCGTACAATGAAAGTAGGTAAAGGAGACGAACTGCTAAATTTTCAAGGCCTTGAATTTTAGTACCACCTTATCTGAGTTATATTTGGTTAGTGAAATTATTTGTAACTAGGATTAAGCTTGCGCCACTGTGGCGCAGCGTGGAAAAGGGGGATTGAAAATGAAAAAGACTAGAAAGCAGACTGTTTTAGCAAAGTGTGTGCTGGCAACAATTATGGCAATGGGCATGATGGGTTATACTACCGTGTGGGCTGACACTCCTACCCCATCCCCTGTTGACAAGGATGTTTCCAAAGACGCTGCAGGACAGATTTATGATGCTTCTCATAATTATCACCAGGGTTACTTCTGGACTGATTTAGGACATGCGCAGGTACAGATCGGCTCCGGCGAGCAGATTGAATTGTTTACACCTTTTATTTATCATACTCATAGTGAGGTATGGAATCCGAAGGACAGACGTTATGATCCTGTGCATACGGGCGACAATTCCGAAATGAAGTGCAAAGAGTCTATGAGCAGAATTACTGTAGGTGAATTTGACAGAATTATCAAATCTCTCTACACTAATGATATCACCATGGCAAAGACCATTTACGGTGAAGCAGGTCAGGCAGGCCTGAAGGATACAGTTATTAAAGCGGTTAGAACAACTTCCGGTCAGGGTAAGACAGTCAATACCTATGAGTTGGTAAGAGCTAATGATGAGGTGATTGCTGCAGCCATTGTTGATACCGATACCAAGATTACTGGCAATAAATTGACCTTTGCAGACGGCACGCTGACTTCCAAGATTACTGATAATGCCGGCGGAGTTTACACCGACAGCGTAGACGGCATTGCTTCTCAAGGCTGGGTAAACGAGCAGATGCAAGGTATTGTTGATACTAATACCACTAATACCGGCATGGAAGGAAGCCTGGATGAATATGGCAAGCTGACGGTAAAGGTTAAGGATTCTGACCAGCGCAGCGTACAGGCAGAGGTAGAAGGCATTGCTTCCCGCAGCTGGGTAACCAATCAGTTGGAAGGCATTGCCGGAACCGATACTGTTACTACCGTAGAAGCAAAAACAAATATGCTGAAAATCACCGATGAAGGCATCGATGGCAACCATGCGTATAAGGTTGATATCAACGGCGATCAGTTGGGTGACTTTGTACAGCAGTATGATACTAACACTGTTACTACCGCACAGGCTGACGGCAAAGGTTATGTAAATGTTACCGAAATGGTTGATGATAACGGTAACTACAATTACACCGTGGGTATTAACGAAGATAAGCTCATCAATACCATTAAGGATAATGATACCAACACCATTACTACTGCTGAATCTGTTCACGATATCATTACTGTAAATAATAGCATGGAAGGTCAGGAAGACGGTAAGAATTATCAAATCGGTATCAATGAGGACGCTCTGAAGGGCTACATCAAGGAAACAGCACAGGATACCGATACTGTTACTACCGTAGAATCTAAAACCAATATGCTGAAAATCACCGATGAAGGCACCGATGGAAACCATGCGTATAAGGTTGATATCAACGGCGATCAGTTAGGTGATTTTGTACAGCAATATGATACTAACACCGTTACTACCGCACAGGCTGACGGCAATGGTTATGTAAATGTTACCGAAATGGTTGATGATAACGGTAATTATAATTACACCGTAGGCATTAACGAAGATAAGCTCATCCAGACCATTCAGGAAAATGATACTAATACTATCACTACCGCAGAATCCGGTCATGCTATCATTACTGTAAATGACAGCGTGGGCGGTGGCGATTTGGATGATAAGAATTATGTAATCGGTATTGATGAAGATGCTCTGAAGGGCTTTATTCAGGAAAATACTCAGGACACTAATACCATTACTACCGTAGCGGATGATGGCATGGGTTATATCGGAGTAACCGACGCTATGGATGCAGACGGCAACCACAACTACACCGTAGCATTTGACGAAGGCAAGCTCATCAATACTATCAAAGAAAACGATACCAACACCATTACTACAGTAGCAGATGACGGCAAGGGTTATGTAGGAGTGACCGACGCAATGGATGCGGACGGTAACCACAACTACACCGTAGCATTTGACGAAGGCAAGCTCATCAATACTATCAAGGAAAACGATACCAACACCATTACTACAGTAGCTGTTAATACCAATATCCTGACGATTGAAGATAAAGGTGCAGACGGCAATCATGCATATGAGCTTGGCATTAATAGCGAGCAGTTGGGCGATTTTGTTAAGCAGTATGATACCAACACCATTACTACGGTAGCAGATGATGGCAATGGCTATGTAGCGGTAACCGATGCAATGGATGCGGACGGTAACCACAACTATACCGTAGCATTTGATGAGAACAAGCTGAACCAGACCATTGAAGCGAAGGATAAGTTCGTTAACGGCGGCAACATCGGTGCAGACGGCAAAATTACTCTTAAAGTAAGAAACGGCGAAGATGTTAAGCTGGAAGGCCAACTGAAGGATGCACAGCTGACTGCCGTTGAGAGAGATAAGGAAGCCGGCACTGCGACTTTGGTAGTAAAAGACGGCTACAACAATGAAGAAGTACGCAGACTGACGATTGACGATATCGCTAGCAAGGCACAAAATGATAGAGAGCATGCCGAATTTAGAGAGCATTTTAATGAACTCGATTATCGTGTTGACAACCTCGGCAGCCGCGTTGACAAGGTTGGTGCCGGTGCTGCCGCTCTCGCAGCGCTGCACCCGATGGATTTCGATCCCGATGACAAACTGACCTTTGCTGCAGGCTACGGCAACTACAAGGGCAAAAACGCTGCTGCGGTAGGCGCGTTCTACCGTCCGGATGAAAAGGTTATGCTGAGCGTAGGCGGAACCTTCGGCAATGGCGAGAATATGGTGAACGCAGGTATCTCCTTCTCCCTGGACCGTACCGCACGCGTAAGCAATTCCCGTACGGCGATGGCTAAGGAAATCGTAGACCTGAGAGCTAATGTAGCTAACCTCACCGCGCTTGTAGGTCAGCTGACCGCAGGCATGGGCGGCACGATTGAGATGGACAGAAAGAAGCTCTTCCCGGATGTTCCCGAAAACCACTGGGCTTACGAATACATCGGCCGTCTGGCGGCAGCAGGCATCGTTGAGGGTTATCCTGACGGCATGTTCAACGGCAACCGCATGATGAGCCGCTACGAATTCGCAGCAATGCTGTACAGAGCGCTTGAAAAAGGCGTGAAGCTGGATCACAAGCTGGTTCGTGAATTTGAACCTGAAATGGGCCGCATCCATGTTGCCCGTATCTCCGGTGCGGATGGCGACAGAGGCAAGATTGAACGTGTACGCGTATACGGCGGCGACAATCGTGACCACTACGGCAGCAAGCTGAAATGAAAATGCAGACAGCTGCATACTCCAAACCTAAATAAACAAACACTCCCTTTTCTATAATTAAAAGAGGAGAACACCTAGTCCTTTACAGGATAAAAGGTGTTCTCCTCTTACTTTGTTTTACATAGTGTTTTGTTTAATCCCAGCGCTTGAGCATGTCCTCAATAATTTCCTTATTGGTTTTGCGGCGCTTCTTCTCGTAGTTACGGAAGTTGTTATCTCTGTGGTCGGTGGAGTAGTCGGCGTAGTCGAAGTCATCGTCGCTGCGTTCGTAGCTGCGGTTATAGTCGCCGTGGCCATCGTCTAGTGAGAGGGGGATTTGTTTTGTGTAGGTATAGGATTGTGTGTACATGATTGACCTCATAGATTTTGGAAGAATTGGCTTTGCAATTAATATATCCTTACGCTTGGCTTTCGAGAGAGCCTCTCCTTGGGGAGAGGTGGCATCGCAAAGCGATGACGGAGAGGGGATTCCTCTAAAGCAACGTTGCTGGCTTTCCCCTCTCAGTCACCCTGTCGGGTGACAGCTCCCCCCTAGGGGAGCCTTCTCTTGTCCTATTGGTAATTCATCTTGCCTCTCTAATGAAGACATTGCAGTTTGCGAGTCGTTTTCTTCTTCCCGTTTTCTATTACATATAATTATGCTCTTTTACATGGTCGGAGTGCAGCAGCTGCTCTGCTTTCTCACTCAGCGGTTTTTCCAGGAAGTCCTTATAGAGCTCCTGTACATCCGGATTGTTGTGGGACTGGCGCAGAGGACGGTTGCTGTCGATGGCATAGAGCTTATTGCCCAGTACATCGGCACGCTCTTCGCCGTCATGAATCGGCTGACCGCCGCCGCCAACGCAGCCGCCAGGGCAGGCCATAACTTCCACAAAGTCATAATGAACCTTGCCTGCTTTCAGCTCGTCAAGCAGCTTGCCTGCATTACCCAGGCCGCTTACTGTGCAGGTACGCAGTGTTGCGCCGCCGAGGGTGAATTCGCGTACCTTGCGGCCTTCCGTGCCGCGAACGTCGGTGAAGGCATCTTCGGGAGCTTCCTTGCCTTCGATTACATGGTAAGCAGTACGCAGTGCTGCTTCCATAACGCCGCCGCTGGCACCGAAGATAACTGCAGCGCCGGTGCTTTGGCCCAGCGGATTATCAAAGGGCAGTTCGCCCAGCATTGCCGGGTTGATGTGCTCGGCACGCAGCAGGCGGATAAGCTCGCGGGTGGTGAGTACAATATCTACATCATGGGTACCGCTGCTGCGCATAGAGAAGAGGGCAGCTTCGCGTTTTTTGGAAACGCAGGGCATGATGGAAATAGAGCAGATTTCCTTCGGCTTCAGGCCTTTCTTCTGTGCAAAGTAGGATTTTGCCAGCGCACCGAAAATCTGCTGCGGAGATTTAGTGGTGGAAAGGTTAGGCACGAAGTACGGATGAGTTTTGTTGACATAGCTTACCCAGCCGGGGCAGCAGGAGGTGAACATCGGCCAGCTGTGGTCCTGCGGATTTTGCAGATGCTCTAACAGCTCGCTTGCTTCCTCCATGATGGTAACGTCGGCAGCGTAGCAGGTGTCGAAAACATAGTCGAAGCCGATTTTCTTCAGTGCTGCTACCATGCGGCCTTCAGTTGCCATCTCGGGCGGCAGATTGAAGGCTTCGGCCCAGGCGGTACGTACTGCAGGTGCAACCTGTACTACGGTTACCTTATTGGGATCGGCCAATACGTCATAAATTTTGGGAACATCGTTACGCTCCTTCAGCGCGCCAACGGGGCAGTGGGTGATACACTGACCGCAGAGGCTGCAGTCACTGTCCTCAATGGAAACATTGCCGGCAACGTCTACGGTAGTACGGGAACCGGTATTCTGCACATCCCAGATATGCAGCTTTTGCACCTTGTCACAAATCTGGACACAGCGCATGCATTTGATGCATTTTTTGGAATCGCGGATGAGCGGGAACTCCTGGTTCCAGGGAGTGTCGACAACATCACGCTCATAGGGAATATCGTAAATGCCCAGGTCATTAGCCAAAGTCTGCAGGCTGCAGTTGCCGCTGCGCACGCAGGTAGCGCACATGCAGTCATGCTGGGATAAAATCAGCTCCACGTTGGTGCGGCGGATGCTGCGGGCCTTGGGAGAGTTGGTATAAACTACAAGTCCTTCCTGTACCGGAGTGGTGCAGGCGGTAACTACACGGTTCTGTCCTTGGATTTCAACTACGCAGACCTTGCAGGCACTGATTTCGTTGATGCCTTTGAGATAACACAGGCGGGGGATTTCGATGCCGACGGTGGCAGCAGCCTGCATGATTGTTGTCCCCTGGGGAACGGAAACTTTTTGTCCGTCGATTGTGAGGTTTACCATTTTAAGGTTCTGCCTCCTTTCAGTGTGCTGAAGCCGAATTTGTCGCAGCGCAGGCAGCGTCCTGCTTCCTGGCAGGCCTCCTGCTTGGTCATGCCGCATTCAATAGGCTCAAAGGTATGCTTGCGTTCGCCTGCTTCGGTTTCGTGCATCTGGATACGGCCGCAGGGACGTTTATCGTCAATAGACGGGTCGGGAATAACTACATCACAGGAAATGGTGTGGTTATAGCCTAAATATTCATCAATATTAGCGGCAGCAACCTTACCGGCAGCAATAGCACGGATTACGGTTGCAGGACCGGTTACGCAGTCGCCGCCGGCGAAGACGCCTTCATTGTTTGCAAGCTCACTGCTGGAGAGTGCGGAAATAGTACCGCGTTTGATTTTGATGCCGGCTTCTTCGAACGGACGCAGCTCAATGCCCTGACCGATAGCAACAACGATAACGTCGCAGGGAATGCGCTCCAGCTCTACGTCAGCGTGAATCGGACGTGCACGTCCCCAGGCATCGATAGGACCGATGATTTGCGGTTCAGCCCAGAGAGCGGCCAC
>OQVH01001804.1_pt1 | contig 12605 bp, 16 predicted proteins | sample 1691641 | NCBI WGS metagenome assembly OQVH01 (sample SAMN03418286, study PRJEB22391) | human gut metagenome | biome: human-gut; feature: organic feature; material: feces | host: Homo sapiens | place: Italy | collected 2013-04
GCCTATCGGTAGGTATCGAAAATGCGGATGATATCATTGCTGATATCGAACAGGCTTTGAACGCATAACAATACCGTAAAGGTATCAAATACTAAGAAAAGGCACGGGAATGAAAGATTTTCCGTGCCTTTTTATTTACCACAAAAAGAAAGTTAATTTCGAAGAGAATCATTTCAAATGTGAACCGATAAATCCTCCCGGATGTTTATCTTTGCAGGGAACCAAATTCTGCAGAGATATGAAAAAGAATCTATTATTAGCATTCGTATTATGCTTTTCTTACGGATTTTCTTATTCCCATTCATTTAACAACCCAACTAACCTGACTACAAAGATGCAAAACTTTGAAATGGATTCATTTACCGCCCAAAATCAGTGTGGCTCGCCGGATGGAGCACGCAACTACGTGCATCCGCCACGTGAGTAACGATCGCAATGAATTCCAGTGAATCCATAAACTTGATAGATACGTCACGTCCGCCTTTCAGTCCGAAGGAGATGACTCCGCAGGAACCATTCGGCATATATTTCTGTGCAAGGCTATAATATTTATTGTCCGGCAGTCCGCAATAGTTTACCCAGGCAACTTTCTCATTTTTAGAAAGATATTCGGCTACTTTCTGCGCGTTGCGGCAGTGTTGAGGCATACGCAGGTGCAACGTTTCAAGTCCCAGATTCAATAAGAAAGAATTTTGCGGGCTTTGGATGCTGCCGAGGTCACGCATTAACTGTGCAGTGGCTTTAGTGATATAAGCACCTTTGCCGAAAGCTTTTGTGTAAGTCAGCCCGTGATAAGATTCGTCCGGCGTGCAAAGTCCGGGGAATTTATCGGCATGAGCTTCCCAGTCGAAATTTCCGCTGTCAACGATACATCCGCCTATGCTTGTTGCGTGTCCGTCCATATATTTGGTAGTGGAGTGGACTACTATATCGGCTCCCCATTCAAACGGGCGGCAGTTGATAGGAGTGGGGAAAGTATTGTCTACAATCAAAGGTACGCCGTGCTTGTGGGCGATACGGGCAAACTTTTCGATGTCGAGAACTTCCAGCGTAGGGTTGGAGATTGTTTCGCCGAACAGGGCTTTGGTGTTCGGACGGAAAGCGGCAGAGATTTCCTCTTCGGGCGCATCGGGGTTGACAAACGTTACATCGACACCCAGCTTTTTCATTGTCACGCCAAACAGGTTGAACGTTCCGCCATAGATAGTGGATGAGCATACGAAGTGGTCGCCTGCCTGGCAGATGTTGAAGATAGCATAAAAATTCGCTGCCTGTCCGCTCGATGTCAGCATGGCGGCTACACCGCCTTCGAGGGCGGCTATCTTGGCTGCAACGGCATCGTTCGTAGGATTTTGCAGACGGGTGTAGAAGTAACCGCTGTCTTCGAGGTCGAACAGACGCGCCATTTGCTCGCTGGTATCGTATTTGAAAGTTGTACTTTGATAAATGGGGAGTACGCGGGGTTCTCCCTTTTTAGGAGTCCACCCTGCCTGTACGCACAGTGTCTCCGGCTTGAATTGCTTTGCCATAATGCTATCTGTATTTAGAGTTTCTTTTCTTTAAAACACGTAAGTTGTCGCAAAAGTAGGGAAAAAAATATAATTTTGTGCGCGCGAATGGTAAAATGCTATAATTTAGCAGTTGAAAATCTGCTGCCGATACGAAATAAATGACGAATAACGGGAATATGAAACGTATATTTTGCTTGCTTGCTGTTCTCTTCTGTACTTTTCTTCTTTTGGATGTCTCTGCTCAGGGAGAATATGCCACACCCAAATCGGGCGAGGGTCTTTCGTCTTTTCTGGAACGGAACAAACGTCCGGGAAAAGCCTACTATAATGAGTTTATGAAGCTGAACGAAAAACGTCTGCGTGGAAAAGAGGAACTGCGATTGGGTGTGAAATATGTGTTGCCGCCCTTGAAGAAAGGGACTTCTGCCTCCGTTTCGCCCAAAGCTGTTGCCGGTAAAAAGAGAGTGGTTCGCGAACGGCTGTTCGGGAAGAAGCTGGCCGATGTGCCAGTGACGTCCAACCGCTTGCAGGGTGCTTGCTTCTATGTGGTCAGCGGGCATGGCGGTCCCGATCCCGGAGCTATCGGAAAAATAGGAAAGGTGGAATTGCACGAGGATGAATATGCCTATGATGTTGCCTTGCGCCTTGCCCGTAACCTGATGCAGGAAGGGGCGGAAGTGCATATCATCATTCAGGATGCCAAAGACGGAATCCGCGACAGCCGCTACCTTTCCAACAGTAAGCGGGAAACGTGCATGGGCGATGCCATTCCGCTGAATCAGGTAGCCCGCCTGCAACAGCGTTGCACCAAAATCAATGAACTCTACCGGAAAGACCGTAGGAAGTATAAGTATTGCCGGGCTATATTCTTGCATGTGGACAGCCGCAGCAGGAGTGCGCAGACGGACGTATTCTTTTACCATGCTCCGAAAAGCGTGTCGGGAAAGAAACTGGCGGTTACCATGAAAGAAACTTTCGAATCGAAATATGACAAACATCAGCCCAATCGCGGATTTGAAGGGACTGTCAGTTCGCGTAACCTCTACGTGTTGCTGCAAGCCGCTCCGGTTTCGGTCTTCGTTGAACTGGGTAATATCCAGAATACGTTCGACCAGCGCCGTTTCGTTATCAGTTCCAACCGCCAGGCTCTGGCAAAGTGGATGACGGAAGGATTCATTGCGGACTATAAGCAGATGAAGTAGGGGTGTTTGTCTGTTTCATAAGGTATGGTTTCTCATTCCGGACATAATGAAGAATGACGAACCCATACCTTACATATTTTAATTTATTCTATCGGAATATAGATTTCTGTCAGTAACTCATCCGGTGCAGTATCAGCCGGATTATTCAGGTATCGTTCGGCACTGGCTTCATCTCTGAATGTACATTCCATTTCAGGGATGTATTTTCCATAGATTGTGTCGTACACACTTTGCAGGTGTTCGTACGAACCCTTATACAGGAATATGGCATAGCGTCCTGCCGGAAGTTGCTTGAAGCCGATATTGCCTTTCGGAGTTACGGCGGCAGGCATAACCATACATACATCGGTACGCAGTTTCTCTATCGGGGTCACTTTAGGGTCGTCATGAAAAATACAGTAAGGCATCACTTCTCCCATTGGCAGCTTTTCCTCTTGGACAAATTGTTGAAGGCGCATCCACGTGCCGCAATAATCATTTAGTTTATAGTCTCCGAACAATCGGATATAAATCACATTTCGGACCGGAAGTTCTTTGATTTCCCGTTTCAGTTTGAGTTCCGGACGGATAATAGCTGGTTTCATAATTACAAAGTTTTTATTGTTACGATATTCTAAAGGTGAAATACCGTAGAACTGCTTGAACACTTTAGACAATGACGAGGAAGACGAATAACCGATGCGATAAGCAATGTCGGCTATCGGCAAATCGGTGTAGCGCAATAACCGTGCTGCCGTTTCAGTACGTGTCCGGACGATAAACGTACCTATGGGTTCGCCCAAAAAAGCTTTCATGATGCGGTGGAAGTAGAACGGAGAGAAATGGGAAATCTTGGCCAGCGATTTCAGGTCGATTTCTTCTCCGAGGTGGAGATTGATATAATCCACCACTGCATTCACACACTTCTGATACTCTTCCCGGGTTGTCTTTTTGGTTTCCATATATTCTATCGGTTTGTTCACGATGCAAAAATAAGGGGAAAAAGGGATAGGGGACTTGTCCGATGTTGCTATAAATGTGGTTTGCCGCATATTTATTGGACATTTGTTGGACGGAAGTTCGTTAATAATCATTGTTTGTTTAATCTGAAAAGACAAAACATATGTAATTTTGCAGCGGATTATATTATATAAATAGCTTTTGAAAGAGTATATGAAAGAAGCATTTCTTACTTTAGGGCGTGGTGTAGGCCAGGTGATGTTTCAGAACAATGCGCTGTCGGGGGTATTGATGCTGGCAGGTATCCTTCTGAATTCCTGGCAAATGGCCTTGCTGGCGATTGTGGGTAATGTTGTAAGTACACTAACGGCTTGTCTTTCCGGTTACAGTCGCGAAGATATAAGGAACGGGCTTTACGGGTTTAACGGTACTTTGGTGGGAATAGCGATCGGAGTATTTATGCCGGTTTCCGTAGCTTCTTTCTCATTGTTGGTTGCAGGTGCGTGCTTATCCGCTTGGATAGCCCGTCTTTTCAGCTTGCAGCGGCGGGTGCCGGGATTTACCGCTCCTTTCATCCTTTCGGTGTGGATATTGTTGGCTGCTTGCAGAGGGATGATGCCGTCTTTGCTATTGCCTTCCGGGAATGCAGTGACAGCCCAGTCACTCTCTTTTTTGCAGGCTTTTTGTCTGAACATCGGTCAGGTGATGTTTCAGGGGAATACAGTATTGGCAGGAGTGCTCTTCCTGTTGGGTATCATGGTTAATTCCCGTATCAATGGCTTTTATGCTGCATTGGGAGCGGGGCTTTCCATTCCGTTCGCTCTGCTGTTGGGAGTGGATGATGCTGTTTTGAATGCCGGATTGATGGGATATAACGGAGTGTTGTGCGCCATTGCTTTGGGAGATAAAACATGGAAAGGCGGCGCGTGGGCCACAGTGGCTGTATTGCTGTCCGTCTTACTCCAGATAGGCGGTATGAAGTGGGGAATAACAACCCTCACCGCACCGTTCGTTGTTGTTGTATGGATAGTGGCAGGGTGCAGGGCCGGATGGAAAAATAGAAATAGAAACTGAAAATTGCTGAATATTACAAAGTATGACCGAGAAAACCCGATTGCAGCTCTTGGCGTGGGCAAGAGAATATCATTGTGCAGCCTTTATACAAGGTGATCCTGTTCAGTTTCCGCATCGGTATACGCAGAAACAGGATATTGAGGTTAGCGGCTTGCTCACAGCTATAATGAGTTTTGGCAACCGCAGGCAGATATTAAAGAAAGCGAACGGACTGCATGGCTTAATGGGAGCTTCACCCTACCGGTATGTCTTGTCCTGCAGGTGGAAAGAAGATTTCCTGCCTACAGATAGGAGTAGCTTTTACCGTATGCTTTCCCATGCGGATTTTTATACTTACTTTGCCCGGCTGCACGCTGCCTATACCCGTTTTGATAGTTTGGAAGATGCCTTGTCGGTTTATCCGGGTACACCGATGGAGAAGCTGTGCGCATTTCTGGAAGTTTCAGTCAAGAGCCCTCAAAAGAAACTGAATATGTTTCTGCGGTGGATGATACGGAAAGAGTCGGAAGTGGATTTCGGCATTTGGAAGAGCTTTGACCGTCGCGATTTGCTGATTCCTTTGGATACGCACGTTTGCAGGGTGGCTTATCTTTTGGGGCTTACCGATACGGAAACATTCTCTCTGAAGAATGCGCGGAACATAACCGAGGCTTTGGCGGAAGTCTTTCCGGACGACCCCTGTTTGGGAGATTTCGCATTGTTCGGCAGCGGGGTAAACGGAGTGCTGTAAGATTGGGCTTTGTCTTACCAGTCTATCTCCTCAATGCCTTTGCTCCGTAAATAATCGTTGGCCTTGCTGAAGTGCCTGCAACCGAAGAAACCGTATTCGGCGGAACGGGGTGAAGGATGGACGGTTGTCAGAATAAGATGCTTGCTGCTGTCTATCAAGGCTGCCTTTTCTTTGGCATAAGCTCCCCAAAGCATGAATACGAGATGTTCCCGTTCATCACTTAATTTCTTGATTACCGCATCTGTGAAAGTTTCCCAGCCCATGTTGCGGTGCGAACCGGTTTCGTGGGCGCGTACCGTAAGGACAGAGTTCATGGAGAATACTCCCTGAGCCACCCAGCGGTCTAGATTGCCGGAAGTAGGAATCGGTTTGCCCAAGTCTCGATGTATCTCCTTGAATATATTGGCGAGTGATCCCGGTATGGCTACTCCTTCCGGTACGGAAAAGCATATCCCGTAATATTGTCCGGGGTTGGGGTAGGGATCTTGTCCTAAGATAACCACTTTTATTTTTTCAAAAGGGCATGAGTTGAAAACATGAAAGATAAGGTGTCCCGGCGGCAGCACGTTGGCACGTCCGTATTCGCTTTTCACAAATGATACCAATCTTTCAAAGTAGGGCTTGTCGAATTCTTCTTGTAAACGTTGCCGCCAACTCTCTTCTATCTTGACTTTCATAGGATACTGCATCTAAATACGATGCAACAAATGTACAAATAATCTCTGTGGGTACGTATGTGTTTTGCGGATAAAAAAATTCCGATTCGTCACGAACCGGAATTCTTTCTTTAATGAGATTTACATTTAGAAAAGACTATTCTTTGACAATTTCGCCTTTTTCGTTTAAAAGCGTTTCCGCTTCCTGACCGTCTTGGGTGACGATGATGATTTTGTAGAGTGTGGTCTCTTCCGTTTCTTTTACGTAGGCTTCTTTTACAGATGCACCTTCATAATCTTTGGCTAATGTCTGCATAACAGCCTGTGGCAATTCTGTCGGGTCGATTTTCACAAATTCGTCTTGCGGAACTTGTGCTTCTGCCACGATTGCTGATGAGTTGTTTACTTCCTGTGCGAATACTACAGAACTTCCTGTTCCTAAAACCATTACTAATGCTACTAATACCTTTTTCATAACTTTCTGATTTTTAGTGAATATTTGGGGTTATCATCTCTAACACTTATCATAGGACAAATAGAATGCCAAACTGTATTGGTTGTCGGTATATGCTTGATTCACAGATGTATTGTGCGAAGTTATCCCAAAAAGTCCAATGTAGAAATATGTAGAGTGTTGTAGAAACGGGTAACACATTTGAGGAATAATTACACAGAATCTTAACGGACTTCTTATTTATTCTATATAAATTTGCGCCATACTTAAAATAGATATGAATATGCTTAGACTGAATGTTTTTATTCAAGTGAGTGCGGATAACCGTGCTGCTGTGATGGAAGCTGCAAAAGAACTGGTAGCTTGTTCCCTGAAGGATAACGGTTGCATTGCTTATGACATTTTTGAAAGTGCAACCCGTGAAGATGTCCTTATGATTTGCGAAACATGGAAAGATGAGGAGTCTTTGGCTGCACACGAAAAGGCGGCGCATTTTGTGACTTTGGTTCCTAAAATACAAAGCCTTGCTTCTATGAAACTGGAGAAATTCAGCTTCTGATAATAAACAATATTATTTGAAAAAGTCAACCATTGCGTTGACTTTTTTGTTTTTTACTTCATATATGGTAAATGGTATGAAGCAAATAATCTTTATTTTTGTAATGCTAATAAGTTGTCTGTCCTGTGTCGGTAAATCGACCGGTCAGGCGGAAAGGAGAAACGATATGAAGTCAATGAAAGAAATTTATCTGGCAGGCGGATGTTTCTGGGGAACCGAACATTTCCTGAAGCAAATAGAAGGTGTAGAAGTTACCCAAGTGGGATATGCAAACGGAAATATAGCCAATCCTACCTATCAGCAAGTCTGTACAGGTACTACGGACTTTGCCGAAACCGTAAAAGTACAGTATGATTCTGATAAGGTGACCTTGCCTTTTCTTATCGACCTTTATTTCAAGACAATTGACCCTACCAGTCTGAACCGTCAGGGAAATGACCGTGGTACTCAGTATCGCACAGGCATTTATTATACCGATACAGCCGATCTGCCTGTTATCCGTGAAACCGTTAGCCGTCTGGCTGCCAACTACACCCGCCCGCTGGAAGTGGAAATTGAGCCGTTGAAGAATTTTTATCCGGCAGAAGAGTATCATCAAGATTATCTGGATAAAAATCCGGGCGGCTACTGTCATATCAATCCTGCGCTATTCGACCTGGCACGTAAAGCAAAGATGAAGAAACCGGTGGCGGCTTACAGTAAGCCTGATGATGCAACATTGCGTTCGCAACTCACTGCAGAACAGTATGCCGTTACCCAGAAAAACGCCACCGAACCGCCTTTCCGTAATGCCTACTGGGATGAACACCGTCCGGGCATCTATGTGGATATTACTACGGGTGAGCCTTTGTTCGTCTCTACCGATAAGTTCGATTCCGGTTGCGGATGGCCCAGTTTCTCCAAGCCGATTGACCGCAAGCTGATTCAGGAGAAAGCAGATACCACTCACGGAATGGTACGTACGGAAGTCCGTAGCAAAACAGGTGATGCCCATTTGGGACATGTCTTTACAGATGGTCCTGCCGATAAAGGCGGATTGCGTTATTGCATCAACAGCGCCTCTTTGCGCTTTATCCCTAAAGAGAAGATGCAGGCAGAAGGATATGGTGAATATTTAGAACTGGTAAAATAATACACAATGGACATATTATTAGTAAGTAATGAGGATACGTGCCGCAGCCGTATCGCACAAGAACTCCTGCACACATTTGGCAGAGGGATGAATATTTCTACGGCAGGAGTTATGGAAGGAAATTGCGTTCCCGATGTTGTATGCAATGTGATGGAGCAAAACGGTTACGGCATATCGCGTAAAAAGCCTTCCGGCGTCGGAGTATATGCGCATCGGTCATGGGACTATGTTGTTAATCCTGTGTAAAAAAGCTGAGGAAGAACTGAACTTCCTCACCCTCAATGCCAAACGGCAGGTGCATTTTAACTTTGAAGACCCTTTTAAAAATCGTTTTCAAAGCGAGGGTGAACAGGAGCAACAAATAGCAACCCTCTATGAAACAATGTATCGGCAACTGTACGAGTTCTATCGCGATGAGTTGAGCGAGCAACTATTGCCCCGTTGTACGTGCGGTGCAAATACTTATTGCCGTTGCGAATAGCTTTTTTTGACTGCTTACGCTATTCAATCTTTGTCCGAATATCACTGGGATTCTTCTTTTTTCAGTAAAGGGGAGCGGTATTTATAAGTATGATTTAATTATAAATATCCGGATATAAAATAGTCAATGCCTTATAAAGGTTTGTCTCTTTTACAATAGTCTCCTCTTTATTATCAAGCTTGATTCCCGGTTCTTTCTGGCATAGATACGTTCTCATGCTTTGGCCTTCTTTTGTATGGAAATTATCTAAAGCCATATCAATGTATCCCCAATAATTATTTAAGGGATGATTGGATGCACTGCGTATACTGTTTATACGTGATTTCCAATTAGGATGATTGGTAAAAGTAATGCGGTTGTTCCTGATGTCTTCAATCAGGCACACTGCCTGGATAATACTACTAGTTAATATTTCTTTTAAATCGATGTTTAGTGTATTGTCGAATAGTTTGTCTAAACAATAAAGCCTCATTTTCGTAGTATTTGTCAGGCTATTGTCTTTTTGCCAATCTTCCGTTTTTTTGTGCCTGTATCCTAACTCCCATAATAGAAGTAGAAACTCCGGATGATATATTCTTCCTACTTCCAGCCCTGTTTGTAACTTGTGAAGTGTATTGGGGGCGTGTATGGCATCTCTAATTTCATTAGCTTCCTCTTTTATCAGTAGGTTGAGTATGGAAGAAGAATGTTTGTAATCAGCGAGGTAAAACAATGCCTCAAGGAATTCTTCGTGGGGAAATGTATGCCATAGTGTATTGATTTTCTCTTCAGCAGTAGCACCGGCTATGTGATGATATCCCCAAACCGGACGTTCTTTCTCTATACTTATGCTTAATGTTTCCAACATATCTGATAGTTCGGTTTTATGAAAGAGGGAGATGGCCGTTTGGTAAGGGTCGGGTTGTTCGTCTTCTAAGAAACGGACAGCCGGTACTTGCAATTGAGGATAGAGCAGCTTTAATATTTTGTATTCTTTAGGTTTCTTCCATGCTATGATTTCATTTTTATCTAATTTGTTGTGTTTTCTTAGGAATGACTCTGCTTTGTAAACCTCTTCCCATTTACCGCTTTGTTTGAGTGCTGCCTCACAAAATATCCAATGATTTTTGTAATGGGTTATTGAGTTATTAGAGATAACTAAAACTCAATTGGTTTGCAAAATGAAATATTCGGGTTTGTTGGAAAGTAATGCTTCAATCGTATAAATTGTTCCTGAAAGGTCCACTCCGGAAGTAATTAGAGTTGTTATTAGTTCAGCTTGCCCTTCCTGATACAATTTGAATGCTAATCTGGAGAAAGTAGCATAATATTTATAGGTGTCGGTGGGGAACTGCTCTTTCATGATTTTTCTATCTTCATAAGTAATTTGATAACCACATTCGAGCAATTTTATTAAGTCCTGGACACCGTAAGGGTAGTTGTTTATGAATTCTTGGATTATGCTGTGTCCGTTTTTCTTTTCACAAGGCAGCTCCGACTGGAATATATTTTTATTGTTAGTTGAATTATCCATCGTTTATATAATTTGAATTTGCTGTTTAATGAGTGTAAAAGTATAAAAATAAAGCGTTTATATTCTTTATTGCGGCATTTATTTTTCATGATGTACGGAATGTTTGGAGAGCAGATATTAAATAATGTGTTATTTGCTCTCAAAAGAGCTGATAATCTGCCGACTGATATATATGGGGCTTTTAAACAAAAACAGTTGTTCGGAGTTTACTCGAACAACTGTTTTTGTACTCTTGTATTTTAATCCCTAATGTTTTGAGGGCAGGCATTGTCAATCGTCGATATCGATTACTCTCATTTGAGAGTCGAATGTAATTTCCCAACGATTGGACAATTTTATCTCATATTCATTATGATCGAATTCTATTTCGAGAATTCTTGCATCCGGATAGTTGGTCTTTACATAATTACGGATTGCTTCCGGTACAACTTGTGCGGGAACTTCACTTTGTCTGCACCGCACTTCCTTCCACTCTCCCGCTTTATCGAATTCTACTTTCTCTCCATTTGTAAAGACTACATCATAGCTTTTGTAGAATACTCCCGATTCCATTTTGACTAATGCCACTTTATGGTTTTTGAAATAAGTCTTGATAAATGTCTGCGCTTTTGCCGGTAACTGGTTTACCTGTATCGGTCTATCGTTATCTGCCATTACCATTGTGTGCACTGCAAACATACAAACTAACATCATAATAAACTTTTTCATACTTCTTTATTTTTAATGATTAATACTTTATTTGTTTTCGTATTGCAAAGATGGGAAAGGAATCTGGAAAGAATTGGGAAAAACAGAAAAAAGTCTGATTTTTTATTTGGGTGTTTGTTTTGTGCTTTTGTAATCAAGAATGCTTATTCTTTATTTGTAAATATTTGTTTGAACTAAATATTACTTTATTTTTGCAGGTGGTTTATTGCGAGCCACATCTGTACCGAGATAATGAAGCTCCCTGAAACACCTTCATAGATGATGAATAATGATATAGAAGCAGTTTGTTATGACAATGAAAATATTAAATAGGTTTATAGATGACTGTGTGAATGTTTTTCAATATCGGTTCATGGACACCTTTCAATACTTTAAAGAAAGGAACAAGAATAAATATTTGGGAGACAGGTTTGAAGAGTGGGTTGTGAAAAATTCTAATATCAGTAAAGATGGATGTTCCGACTTGGATACAGGAAAAATATTCTGGCGGCTTCTGGATTGGCGAGGTGATAAATATGTTGAGGGATACCGGCCTCTGTCTTCTTCATCTCCGGATTTGTTATTGGAATGTGCTGTAGATAGGAGCAGGATTTATAAGGTCGGAGAGATAATAGCCGTAGAATGTAAATGGAGAAGTAAAGTTGGATTTTATCTTGATAGGAAGGATATTGAGAAGTACGAGGTATATATGAATATTAACCAACTGAACCGTCCGATAAAAAGTCTGTTTTACGTTTTTGGCTTTGGATGGGTTAATGATGCTCCGGAGCAAGTTTATGTGATTCCTGCACGGGAATTATACGATTATAACAAGGACACCGGTCAGGTAACGTTTCCTGCCAAGGAAAGTGAAAGCGAGAAGCTGGAACGGTTGAAGCGTTTTAAAAAGAAGGATAATAGATGTTTGATGTATATAGAATAACCTTTATTTAATTTATTTCCTGCTATTCTCTTCCATGACACTCAATGCAAATTTTATGATGAAGAGAAGCACCACTCCTATTACGGCATACATCGACAATATGAATAAGGAAAACATTACCGGGAAATAGATTACACATACCGATAGAAGACGTTTACCGCTCTGCCGTAGCGCGGTAACGAATTGGATGAATTGAATAACAACCATAATAATGGCATATACCAGTGAAAGTGCCGTCATAAAGTGCCAGAAGCCGAAGTCGAAACATAGTGCTCCCCATATATTATTCTTGGGAAACATATCCAGCGGACTGCTGAATGGGATTTTGATAATCATCACTACCAATGGAACAAGAATAGCGTATAAGGAATAGCTTAAATCCATAGGCACTGCTTTACGTCCTATCCAGGACAGCACATTCTTGAACAATATAAACTCTTGATATACGACAAACATGCTTCCCAGAAGTATCAGCGCCATATTTCCCTGATTATTTTCTACTAATTGAAGCGATGATAGCATCCCTGCCCGTGAGTGAATCATCCAGGCGAAAATACACACGGTCATGGAGAGAAGGGTAGCAAGTGATATTCTGTTGAATGCTTTCCATGAAAGATACTCACCATTCGAAAAATGTGCTGTAAAATTCAGTACCGTTGCCAGAATTGTGGGTCAGCGGATTTCCCTGGTTGGCAAGCTTTCTTTTAAGCGTATAGCCTAGCCA
>OQVH01001811.1_pt1 | contig 12586 bp, 8 predicted proteins | sample 1691641 | NCBI WGS metagenome assembly OQVH01 (sample SAMN03418286, study PRJEB22391) | human gut metagenome | biome: human-gut; feature: organic feature; material: feces | host: Homo sapiens | place: Italy | collected 2013-04
ATGCCGATTCTATGTTTAATTTTAATTTATCGGTAAAAATTTACCGAAGTATTGTAACACTAAACTAATAATTATTTTTTATGAAACACAAATTACTGTTCTTCATGGCATTCTTCCTTCCTTGCCTTGTCTTTGCACAAGGAAATGTAAGCGTGAAAGGAAGTGTGATCGGAGCAGTAAGCAATGACCCTATTCCAGGTGTAATTGTGACGGTGACAGAACTGAATCGCCAAGTCACAACCGACGCGGACGGAAACTTCACCATCCGAAATATTCAGCCGGGAACTTACGTCATTCAGCTTAACTCCGTAATGATTACGCCCAAGAATGTCTCCATTGAAGTAGAAAACTTAGGCGTAACTGAACTAAAACCTATCCGAGTAACTGAACTTAACGCAAACGAAGACGTGTCTATGATTGGCATCATCGATGCCGGCATGGTGGATGACGACGTGGAAACCTCCGGGCAGGACGTCAGCTCTACCGTGATTCTGTCAAATGATATTTTCCTGAATAAAGCTGCCTATCAACTTTCACCCGCACGCTTCTCTCCACGTGGATACAACAGCACACAGGAGGTTAAATACATCAATGGCGTGGAATTCAACGACCAGAACAGAGGTGTATTCAATTATGCAGCGGTAGGCGCACTGAACGACATGACACGTAACGGTGATGTCACCAACTTCACAGCTCCTTCGTCCTTTACTTTTGGTGAGTTGGGAGGTACGGAAAACATCAATATGCGTGCCAGCAGCTATACTCCTGGAGGAAAGTTAACCTTAAGCTATACCAACCGAAACTATTATCTCCGTGGCATGTTTACCTACTCTACCGGACTGAAGGACAACGGATGGGCATTCACTACCTCTATTGGCGGACGCTATTCGAATGAAGGTAACATCGACGGAACTTTCTACAAGAACGTTTCTTTCGCCTTCTCTGCTGAAAAGCAATGGAAAGGAGGAGAACATAGCCTGTCAATGGTAGCTTTCGTATCACCGGTACAGCGTGGACAGCAAGGTAGTTCTTACCGCGAAGTATATGAACTGACAGGAAACTACCTTTACAACCCGAACTGGGGATACCAGAACGGAGAGAAAAGAAATGCAAAGGTGGTTACGGCATTCGACCCGACTGCCATCATTTCGCACATCTGGAAAATCAACGATAATATGACGCTGACTACAGGTGTGGGAGCACATTATGCCCGCTACGGTAATACGGCCCTGAACTGGTACAATGCTCCTGACCCTCGTCCGGATTACTACCGCTACCTTCCTTCGTATTTTGAAGATGAAATGGTACAACTAAGATACAAAGAGTTGTGGCGTACTAACCAGACCAGCTTTACACAAATCAACTGGGATGACCTCTACCTGGCTAATGCCAACAACATTCGTAATGGTAACGGAGCAGCTGTTTACATGCTGGAAGAACGTCGCAGTGACTTGTTGGAAACGTCATTCAACTCTACTTTGAACGCACGCATGAGCCGTCATTTCGACATCACAGCCGGAGTCGGTGCACGCTACACTCAGTCACGCCAGTTCAAGACCGTGGCCGACCTGCTGGGAGCAGAATATGTGCTGGATATTGATAAGTTTGCAGAACAAGACTTCTCTGGTGATCCGGACAAAATTCAGAACGACTTGAACCGCCCGCAGAGAAAAGTATACGAAGAAGGAATTTTCGGTTACAACTATAACCTGAACATTTATTCACTGAATGCCTGGGTAGTGAATCAGTATCATTCACGTTATTGGGATTACTATTACGGAATGAAGCTGACTTACACCAGCTTCCAGCGTGATGGTAAAATGCGTAACGGACGTTATCCGGACAGTTCTTTCGGCAAAGGTGCGCGCCATCAGTTCACAGACTTAATGGTAAAGGGAGGACTGACCTACAAGTTCAACGGACGTCACATGATTAACGCCAACATCAGTTATGGAAGTGAAGCTCCGCTGCCCAACGAAGCATACGTATCACCGCGTATCACAGACCGTACCATTGATGACATGAAGAGCGGACGGGTTCTCTCTGCCGACATCAACTACATCTTCTCTACTCCTCATCTGGCCGGACGTATCGGAGTGTTCCAGACTAATTTCTATGACCAGATGGAACGCAACAGCTACTATGACGGCATTGAAGGAACATTCATCAACCACGTGTTGTATGGAGTAAACCGCATTCACAGAGGTATTGAGCTGGGAGCTACCTACAAACTGGATGACCATTGGAGCTTCGACCTGGCTGGAACCGTAGGTGAATATTATTACAGCAACAACCCTGACGGTATCAAGAACTCTGAAAACGGAAAGATAGTAGAAAGAGAACAAGTATACATGAAGGATGTTTACGTAGGTGGAGTTCCACAGATTGCCGGTACATTCGGAATCCGTTACTTCATCAAATACTGGTTCCTGGGAGCCAACCTGAACGGATTTGCACGCAACTACATCGAAGCTGCTCCCCTCCGCCGTCTGGCTTCAAGCTACACAGAAGTAACTCCGTATAACCAGTATTACGATGCCTTCAAGCAGTTGACCACACAAGAACGTTTCCCGGCAGCCTATACATTAGACTTGTCTATCGGAAAAATTTTCTACTTGCCTGGAAGACAATCTATCAACTTCAATCTTTCTCTGAACAATGTATTGAACAAGAAAGATATTTGTACCGGAGGATACGAACAGGGACGATTTGACCTTGACCATCCGGAACGCTTTGGAGGAAAATACTACTACATGCAGGGCATCAACTGCTTCCTGAATGTGAGCTACCGTTTTTAATCATTAACCTACATAAAACTCAGAATATATGAAACTTTTAAGAAATATCAGTCTGCCACTCATTGCCTCACTCGCTCTCTTTGCATGTGAACGAGACTATGATGCTCCTCTCTTGACAGAACCTGAATACACAGGTCCGGCAGCCAATATTACGATTTCAGAATTGCGTACACAAAATGCAGCAGCAACAGAAAATACCCCCATTATTATCACAAAAGACCAAGTGCTCAAAGCCGTTATCACTGGTAACGATGAATCTGGAAACATCTTCAAGAAAATCTATCTGCAAGATGAAACAGGTGCCATTGAGATGGGAGTAGATCAAAATAGTGTGTACAACTATTATCCTGTAGGCCAAACAGTATACATTGATTTAAATGGTTTAAGCATCTCCGTATTTGGTGGTGAACAACAACTAGGACACCCCGAAGGATACTTATTCCGTACACCTTGGGAAGATTTTAAAAAACACGTCAGCAAGGATAAATGGGAAAACTTAGATAAAATAAAACCTATTGTTTTAGATGACATTAGCATTGTTAATGCTGCTCCTAATGAATATAAGTTCAAACTAGTTCAATTTACCGGAGTTACTTTCAAAAATGGAGGAAAAGGTATTTTTGCACCTGAAACTGATTACGGTGAAGAATACATCACTGACAGCCATGGCAACACTATCATGATTCGTACCAGTAGCTATGCTAATTTTGCAGGAAATGGCCTGCCAGAAGGGAAAGGAAATATAACAGGAATTCTTGGACGCTATAATGGCACTTGGCAACTTACTCTACGTACTGCTAATGACGTAAGCGACTTTACCGGAAGCAATGAAGAAGGTGGAAATGAAGGCGGAGAAACCCCGAGTGGTGAAACTAAAACAGTCTTTGAAGAAACATTTGCTACAGGACAAGGCGACGACTTTACCATTGAAAATAAAACAATGGCAAGCGAATTATCTTTTGTATGGAAACATGATGACTATCAGAATCCAGGTTATATGAAAGCAAGTGCTTATAAGAATAACACATCCTATGCATCTGATAGTTGGTTAATATCCAAAGAAATAGACTTAACGTCAGCCAGTTCAGCAACTCTAACTTTTGATCATGCAATAAACAAAGGAGACGTAACTTACGTAAAAACCAATCATATCGTAAGCATCTCTAAAGATAACGGTACAACTTGGACTGCTCTGAATGATTTTGTTTATCCGGCTGGAACTGATTGGAATTTTGTTTCATCAGGAAACATTAATTTATCAACTTACGTAGGATCCAAAATAAGAATTGCATTCCAATACAAAAGCTTAGATGGCGTTTCTGATACTTGGGAAGTTAAGAATGTCAAAGTAACCGCAACCATAGGTGGCAGCACCGGTGGTGACGGAGGTACAACCATTGAACCCACTCCAAGCAATTAATGCACACATCAAACCATAAAAGTTATGAATAAACGATTGCTTATTTTCACTTTGTTCATTACTTGTGTATATACCACCAGTCTGTTTGCACAAGACAGACTGGGTGTTTATGCAGCCGCATTCTATAATTTAGAAAACCTTTGGGATACGGTGGACGACCCTAACAACGAAGGGGATGATGACTTCACTCCGGAAGGAAAGTATGAATGGACTCAGACCAAGTATGAACAAAAGTTACAGAATATTGCCAAGGTAATCTCACAATTGGGAAGAGATTATTGTCCGGCAGGCCCTGCTATCATCGGTATCTCGGAAGTGGAAAACCGGAAAGTTTTGGAAGACCTGACAAAAACTGCTCCCATCAGTGGAACGGGATATGAAATCGTACATTTCGAATCGCCCGACCACAGAGGTATTGACGTAGCAGCCTTGTACAACCCGAAACTGTTCAAGCTGATTGATGCCAGAACCTATCCTTTCAACAAGCCGGATATGCCGCACTATAAAACCCGCGACATTCTACTGGTTAGTGGTATACTGGCCGGGGAACCGTTTCACCTGATTGTAAATCACTGGCCTTCACGCTACGGTGGCTCCGCTTCTTCTCCGCTGAGAGAATTTGCTGCCAGCATCGTAAAACACATTGGCGATTCTATCCATGCACAGAACCCGGAAGCAAAAGTGCTCATTGTGGGTGACTTGAATGATGACCCGTTCAACAAGAGCTGCAGCGAGGTACTGGGTGCTAAAAAGAATATTAAAGAGGTAAAACCTGACGGATATTACAATGCTACCTGGAAAGTGTACGATCAGGGTATCGGTTCCCTCTGCTACCAGAACCAATGGAATTTGTTCGACCAACAGATTATATCAGGTAACCTGATTGGCAAAGACCGCAGTACATTGAAATTCTGGAAGAGCGAAGTATTCAACCGTCCATTCCTGCTTCAAAAGGAAGGGAAATACAAAGGGTATCCACTTCGTACATTCTCGGGTACTACATTCCAGAATGGATTCAGCGACCACTTACCGACCCTCACCTATTTTGTCAAGGTAATGAAGTAAGAGAAAATATATCTTTTCATAAAGAAAGGCGTTCCGACAACACAATCGGAACGTCTTTCTTATTTCATTTAAAACCTCTTCAAATACCCTTTAAACTACTACGTAGTAGTTCCTCCGTTACCTCGTAGTAACAGACCGACTACTACGTAGTAATTCATTCATTACTACGTAGTAAAATTTCCTCCAAATCTTCCGGTACATAGACCTTGCCGCTAAACTGCGAAGCTGCTTCTGCCGTATAGCGCTCTTTACGGGTAGCCAGTGTCTTGTCTTCCGTGTGGTACAACAGCAGATTCTTCACTCCAAGCTGAGCTGCTAACCGTCCGGCATCCAAAGCCGTGCTATGATGCTTCTCGTAGGGTTTAAACCGTTCCCGGTCTTCATACAAGCAGAACGCCTCACACAGCAACCAGTCGGCTCCTTCCACATACATCTGGTTGTATGCGTTATAAGGTTCATCACCCAGGCAAACCAGCGATTGTCCGTCGGGAAGACACGTACGGAAACCAAACTGTTTCTCCTTCGTAGAGGCAATGTCAAAGCATTCCACTTCCAGGCCGATGGCCTGAAATTTCTCTCCGCTCTTCACCTCACACAACAGTATCTCTTCTCCTAAGCGTGCCACAATCTTCTTGGGTAAAGTCATCCGGCAAATCCAGTCGAGCACTTGTACCACCTTGTCATGCCCATATATACGTAGTTCGCCCCGGTACTCTCCCTTCTGAATAGCCTGAGCCACCATACGAATCATCCATATCACCCCCAATATATGGTCGGTGTGTGCATGGGTCACAAATATCTCATGAATGCCCGACAACGGGATATGTGTCTTCTGCAACTGCGACAGAATGCCGTTGCCTCCTCCGGCATCCACTAAAAAGTATTTATCCTCCCGACACAAGGCAAAACAGGTATTGTAGCAGGCTACGGTGGCCGCATTTCCCGTACCCAACATAATAAGCTTCATCGAATTTTCCATACAATGTATCCTTTAAAACACAGGGCAAAGATACAAATTTTCTTCTTTTGTTTTTTTAACACATAAAGATTCTTACCACTATCCCCTTCTTTACTCAAAATAAGGCACTGAGATTTCAACATAAACATAAAATACAATAAGCCCCTTGCAGGAGACTTTTCCTATTCCTCACGTAAGACATTGAAAATTCGATTTTTCGGGTTGTTGTACTTTTGCCAATAAGCTTGCACGGAAAATTACCTTTTATACATATTGTATGAACTACAAAAAACATCACATAACGATATTGTATCAAATAAGATATTTACCCTATTGAACAATAAGGTTTTACAACCCACAAAAGCCCTATTGCATATATCAATAAAAAAAACGTCCTTTGCGGTGTAGAGAGAAAAATGCTTATGGAATACACAGGACAATTAGCCAATAATCACATCTCAGTAGACTGCGTGGTCATCGGATTCGATGGAGAGAAACTAAAGGTGTTGCTCGTAAAAAGAATGGGGGAAGAAAGTGGAGAAGTTTTCCATGATATGAAACTCCCCGGAAGCCTTATCTATATGGATGAGGACTTGGATGATGCAGCCAAACGAGTGCTTCGTGATTTGACTGGACTCAAGAACGTAGACCTGATGCAGTTCAAGGCGTTCGGTTCAAAGGACCGTACCAAGAATCCCAAAGATGTTCACTGGCTGGAAAGAGCTGAAAAGGCCAAAGTGGAGCGAATCGTGACCATCGCCTACTTTGCCATGGTAAAAATAGACAAGACACTCAACAAGAACCTGGATGAATACAAGGCAGAATGGGTGGCACTGGAAGAAGTGAAGGACCTGGCATTCGATCACAATCTGATTATTGCAGAAGCCATGAAGTTTATCCGGCAGCACATCGAATTCAACCCGTCGTGCATCTTCGAACTGCTTCCACGGAAATTTACTGCTCTGCAACTGCGAATGCTGTATGAGGTGATTTACGGCAAGGCATTGGATGTACGCAACTTCCATAAGAAGATTTCCATGATGGAATACATCGTACCGACGGAAGAATACGAACAGGGAGTATCTCACCGGGCCGCAAGGTATTACCGGTTTGACCGGAAAATCTACAACAAGACAAGAAGATAATTTTAAAAGACTATATAACGATGTACGTATTAGGTTATGACATAGGAAGCTCGTCAGTAAAGGCGAGTCTGGTCAATGTAGAAAGCGGAAAATGTGCAGCATCTGCCTTTTTCCCGAAAACAGAAGCGCCTATCCTCGCTGTCAAACAGGGATGGGCTGAACAGGCCCCGCAGAGCTGGTGGGATAACTTGAAACTGGCTACACAAGCCGTCCTCACGGCTTCTGGTGCAAAAGCAGAAGAAATCAAAGCTATCGGTATTTCTTATCAGATGCACGGTCTGGTCTGCGTGGACAAGAACCAGCAGGTACTCCGCCCCTCTATTATATGGTGTGACTCCAGAGCTGTACCTTACGGTCAGAAAGCATTTCAGACATTGGGAGAAGCGCAATGCTTGTCACACCTGCTGAACTCACCGGGCAACTTCACGGCTTCCAAACTGGCTTGGGTAAAGGAAAATGAGCCGGAGGTTTATGAACGCATCTATAAGGTGATGCTTCCGGGTGACTATATCGCCATGCGACTGACAGGAGAAATCTGCACGACAGTTTCCGGATTGTCGGAAGGTATGTTCTGGGATTTCAAGGAAAACAAAGTAGCTGATTTCTTACTGGATTATTACGGTATCGACGCATCCTTGCTGGCTGACATCCGTCCGACTTTCTCTGAACAGGGTAAAGTAACGGAAAAAGTAGCTGCCGAGTTAGGACTGAAAGCCGGTACTCCGGTGACTTACCGCGCCGGTGACCAGCCGAACAATGCTCTTTCGCTGAATGTATTCAATCCGGGTGAAATTGCTTCTACAGCCGGGACTTCCGGAGTAGTATACGGAGTGAACGGTAGTGTCAACTACGACCCGAAGTCACGCGTCAATACATTTGCCCATGTGAACCACACAGCTTCACAGACTCGTTTGGGTGTATTGCTCTGCATCAACGGTACGGGCATCCTCAATTCGTGGATGAAACGCACATTGGCTTCCGACCTCAGCTATGCAGAAATGAACGAGGTTGCCGCTCAGGCTCCTATCGGTGCTGCCGGCATCAGTATCCTTCCGTTTGGTAACGGAGCTGAACGCATGTTGCAGAACCAGGAAACCGGATGTTCTATTCAGGGTGTCAACTTCAACCTGCATAACCGCAGTCACCTGCTTCGTGCCGCTCAGGAAGGCATCGTATTCTCTTTCCGTTACGGTATCGACATCATGAAGGGCATGGGAATGGATGTACGGAAGATTCACGCCGGACATGCCAACATGTTCCTGAGTCCGCTGTTCCGCGACACGCTGGCCGGAGTCACAGGTGCTACCATCGAACTCTATGACACCGACGGTTCAGTAGGAGCTGCCAAGGGAGCCGGAATGGGTGCAGGTATCTACCGCGACAATGTGGAAGCTTTTGCTACTCTCGACAAACTGGCTGTCATCGAACCGAAGGCAGCCGACGAAGCGGCATACGCCGACGCATACGCACGTTGGAAAGAATGTCTCGAAAAATCAACAAACAATTAAATATAACAATTCATTAACTTATAAAACAAAGATATTATGGCAACAAAAGAGTACTTTCCGGGTATTGGAAAAATCAAATTTGAAGGTGTAGAGAGCAAAAACCCGATGGCTTTCCGTTATTATGATGCAGAAAAAGTCATCCTGGGCAAACCGATGAAAGAATGGTTGAAATTCGCTATGGCATGGTGGCACACATTGTGCGCTGAAGGTGGCGACCAGTTCGGTGGCGGAACAAAGAGCTTCCCATGGAAAGGAAATCCTGACAAAGTACAGGCTGCAAAAGATAAAGCAGATGCAGGTTTTGAATTCATGCAGAAAATCGGTATCGAATACTACTGCTTCCACGATGTAGACTTGTGCGACGAAGCTGCTACTATCGAAGAATACGAAGCTAACTTGAAAGAAGTGGTAGCTTACCTGAAACAGAAACAGGCTGAAACTGGTATCAAACTGTTGTGGGGTACTGCTAACGTATTCGGTCATGCACGTTATATGAACGGTGCAGCTACTAACCCTGACTTTGATGTAGTAGCTCGTGCTGCCGTACAGATTAAGAACGCCATCGATGCTACTATCGAACTGGGCGGTACAAACTACGTATTCTGGGGTGGCCGTGAAGGTTACATGTCACTGCTGAACACTGACCAGAAACGTGAAAAAGAACACTTGGCTCAGATGTTGAAACTGGCTCGTGACTATGCACGTAGCAAAGGTTTCCAGGGTACTTTCCTGATTGAACCGAAACCGATGGAACCAAGCAAGCACCAGTACGACGTAGATACTGAAACTGTTATCGGCTTCCTGAAAGCACACGGTCTGGACAAAGACTTCAAAGTAAATATCGAAGTAAACCACGCTACTCTGGCTGGTCACACATTTGAACACGAACTGGCAGTAGCTGTAGACAACAACATGCTGGGTTCTATCGATGCCAACCGTGGTGACTACCAGAACGGATGGGATACTGACCAGTTCCCTATCGACAACTATGAACTGATTCAGGCTATGATGCAGATTATCCGTGGTGGTGGTCTGGGCAATGGTGGTACAAACTTCGATGCGAAGACTCGTCGTAACTCTACTGACCTGGAAGACATCTTCATCGCTCACATCGCTGGTATGGATGCTATGGCACGTGCTTTGGAAAATGCAGCACGTCTGCTGGAAGAATCTCCTTACAAGAAAATGCTGGCTGACCGCTACGCTTCATTCGACAACGGAAAAGGTAAAGAATTTGAAGAAGGCAAGCTGACACTGGAAGATGTAGTAGCATACGCGAAGACTGTAGGTGAACCGAAACAGACCAGTGGAAAACAAGAACTGTATGAGGCTATTGTAAATATGTATTGCTAATACGCTGATTTATCAGTATCCGACCGGTATGCCCGTCGGCGAAAGTCTCTTTCCCGACCGGGTATGCCGGTTTTTATTTTCCATAAAAAACCTATTATCATGAATTACACAGAAAAAGGAAGCAGAAGTTATCTGTTTTCCATCGTACTGGTAGCCGTTTTAGGAGGATTGTTGTTCGGCTACGATACCGCTGTTATTTCAGGAGCGGAAAAGGGTCTTCAGGCTTTCTTCATGGGAGCAGACGATTTCATCTATACAGATACCTGGCACGGCATCACTTCTTCGAGCGCCCTTTTAGGCTGTATTATCGGTAGTGCTTTATCAGGCTTTTTTGCTTCCCGTTTCGGGAGAAAGCTTTCTTTGCTGATAGCCGGCATCATGTTCTTTGTATCTGCTTTAGGCTCATACTATCCGGAATTTTTGATATTTCCGTACGGGGAACCCTCCTATTCGCTTCTGTTGGCGTTCAATTTTTACCGCGTCATAGGTGGTGTAGGTGTGGGACTGGCTTCTGCCATCTGTCCGATGTATATCGCTGAAATCGCCCCGAGCAGTATCCGCGGTACCTTAGTTTCCTGGAACCAGTTTGCCATTATCTTCGGTCAGCTGGTAGTCTATTTTGTCAACTTCCTCATCTTGGGAGATCACCTGAATCCGGTAGTAGAAATAGTGGATGGTGTCAACCGCATCATGAATCCGGAAGCTGCTGCCTGGAGTATTGAAACCGGATGGCGACTGATGTTTGTCAGTGAGGCCGTTCCTGCCGGATTGTTTACCCTTTTAGTTTTGTTCGTTCCGGAAACTCCCCGCTACCTGGCCATGACCGGTCGTGACGAAAAAGCCCTGTTTGTATTAAGCCGCATCAACGGTCTGTCACAAGGAAAAGAGATTCTACAGGAAATCAAGGCTACTGCCCATGAAAAGACAGAAAAACTGTTCACTTACGGCTGGATGGTTATTTTTATCGGTATCATGCTGAGTGTATTCCAGCAGGCAGTAGGTATTAACGCCGTACTTTATTTTGCACCGCGTATTTTTGAAAGCATGGGCATGGGCAATCCGATGGTACAAACGGTATTCATGGGAATTGTCAACATCCTGTTCACTTTGTTAGCTGTCTTTACGGTAGAAAAGTGGGGACGCAAGCCTCTGCTCATTTACGGTTCCATTGGTATGGCCATCGGTGCACTCGGAGTAGCCCTTAGCAATGCAGTAACCGGTATCAGCCCTATAGTACCCGTCATCAGCATCATGGTCTACAGTGCATCGTTCATGTTCAGCTGGGGTCCCATCTGCTGGGTGCTCATCGCCGAAATATTCCCCAATACCATCCGTGGCGCAGCCGTAGCCATCGCTGTCGCTTTCCAATGGATATTCAATTTCATCGTCTCATCTACCTTCCTGCCCATGTATAACATGAGTGCCGGAGATATGGGCGATAAGTTTGGCCACATGTTTGTATACGGGCTCTATGGAGCTATCTGCATCATTGCAGCTATCTTTGTATGGAAATTAGTACCGGAAACAAAAGGTAAAACCCTGGAAGACATGACACGTTTGTGGAAAGAGCGAAAAAAATAAAGAGGATAACCCAAAAAGGCTTTCAGAAATTCTGAAAGCCTTTTTTATACTGATTCCCATTAGGATGGTCTACATAAAGCAGGCACCTCATCAGGTACCATTTGTGCAAATATGAAAAAAGCGATTACCTTTTTCAAGATAATCGCTTTTTTCTGAGTGATCCGCCTGGGGCTCGAACCCAGGACCCCAACATTAAAAGTGTTGTGCTCTACCTGCTGAGCTAGCGAATCAAACCTGTGTTGCATTCATTTTCTGATTGCGAGTGCAAAGGTAGGTGTTCTGAGTGAAACTGCCAAATGTTTTGGCAAGTTTTTTCAAATAAATTTTCCTTTGCGTTTTTATCTTGCTGATTTATAGCGTATTTTGCTTTCGAAAAAAATAAGCCTTTGCAAACCGGTTTTCCTGAAATCTTGTAGATTCCCGTTCCTGCCGGAGCTCTTACATTCGGACAGCCTGATTTTTTGCATGCCGGCAGCCGCTTTTTATCTCCTTATTTATTCTTGAGTGCCGGTCTGCCGTTCCATTCTGGCCGGCCGGATCTTTACGAATGACTTGCCTGAGCCTTTTGTTCCTCTTCTACCGCTTTCCGGTAACAACATCTGCACAGAGGCTCGTATTCTTCCTTTTCTCCCAGCAACACCCGTTTGTCGTTGGCTACGGTACGGTGTGATACGTAGGCCAGATCTCCGCATTTCACGCAGATGGCATGTACCTTGGTCACCTCGTCGGCGATGGCACACAGGGCAGGCAGAATTCGA
>OQVH01001812.1_pt1 | contig 12580 bp, 9 predicted proteins | sample 1691641 | NCBI WGS metagenome assembly OQVH01 (sample SAMN03418286, study PRJEB22391) | human gut metagenome | biome: human-gut; feature: organic feature; material: feces | host: Homo sapiens | place: Italy | collected 2013-04
AGCTCTGAAAAAATCATCTCTTGCATAATCATCCAGATCAAATCTTATATCTGTTGACCTTTCTTTCTTGTTTATAATGAGAAAGAAAAAAAAGAAAGGAAAGGCAACCTTTTCAGATCTGAATCGAACTGACAGAAGAGATTATACAGAGGATGCACTCAGAGAAACTTGAGCAAAAAGGAAGCGGCAGGTTGAGCACCTACGTCACCAAATAAAATCATTGCACAGAGAAATCAAACGATATGCATTGTCGCTGAAATCCTGTCCTTCGTCGATAATAATACTTGCATATCTTGGTTTTCTGCCCGCAGATTGAAGCAGTTTGGTACTTTCATACATGGCGGTATTTATATCACGTATCTGGTTCTCTTTCATCAGATTTTGATAGTTTTCAAAAACCTTCCAGACCTGCATTCTTTTTTTACGATCAAGTCTGGTGCCACGACCGTTTCTGGTTGCCTTTACATATTTTTCGAGTGTAAGAGCCTCTTGTGCGATCACAATTCTATTCCACTCTTCTTCATAGAACGTAGTCTCATACGGCAAATCGATGTTTGCTAACAAAACAGCTCTCTCCCAAAGGGGATTTATTACATCGTCATAGCCTATTTGAGCAGAGAATCCAGACTCTCGAAGGAACTGATTCACCCAGGCATCCAGATGAATGACTTCTATTCTTCGGAGTTCTTCCAATGTACAGATCTTACGAAGATTCTCTCGGATGTCAGCTGCGAGATTTGCAGTAAAGGTTGTCATCAAAATCCTCTGCTGTCCTTCACATTTGGACGCTAAATGTTTCGCCCTATGCATGGCAACTACGGTTTTGCCAGTACCAGCACCGCCGAGCACTCTTGCAGAACCCGAATACTCTTTCTGTGCAATTTTTCTCTGCGTCGGATGAAGAAATACACGCCATTTTTCCAGTGGTTCTGCCATAATTCGACGCAACTCATCTTCTCCATCGACCACAACAAAAGATTTCAGCGTTGTAGGAACATCTAAAGCAGCTGCTAAATCTTCGCTGAAAGCAGAGGAGTTTTGTTCTTCAGAAACGAGCTCTAATACTTCTTCCATCGGGAAACCTTCTGCCAACCAAGAAAGATGCTCATAAACATCATGTGGCATAGCGGATTCCGATTTATAAAAATCCTCTTTATTAACAAAACTTCTAACAAGATCAAGCTGAACCTCAGGCACACCAAGTCTAAGCAAATCATCATCTTTTGCAAGGGCAAATAGAGCAACTTTTTCAGGTGTAGATACCTGTTCTACTACAGTTTGAACATCAAACACCTGAATTGCGCCTGTTTTAGGGTTGACTTCACATCGTTTACGAGCAGCCCATTGATACGCTTCGTCATGGTGATCTACCCATAAAAGCAGATATACTCCAGCTTCTTGCTGACGGACAACAATACCACGATAAGTATCATCAATACGAACAGAAAAAATTTTCTTATCTATTCCCGAATTAAGTTTCTCATAGTTAATGCCAGGAGACATCGGATTGTTTCGGAACTTATTTACAAACTCCGTTACTTTACCTTGTACCTGTCTCGGAAGACGAGCAAATGCTGTTAAAAAATCCGATGAGATTGCCACTTTAACATTATCCGTCATTGGTTATCACCTCCAAAATAGCTTGCGACATCCATATTCGCAATATCCAGCAAATTCAGGATTCTCCATCCCAATTTTTCGAGTTTCTCCTTATCTTCAGCTTGTTCAGCAGTCATAAAACCAATTCGTCTATCAGGCCATGCAATTTCAACAGTAGCAACCACTTCTCCATCATCGCCTTCAACTTCGTAACCAATGTTATCTTCATCCGGGGCCGGTACGCCAGCGTCTTTTGCGATCTCGACAAATGCTTTTGCATCATCATCGAACAGAAGCTCCTTAATTGCATTCCAAGCATCATCAACCGCGGCTACAGGCGCAACGATATCAGAATCAGCATTTATTGCAACTGGCAGTGCGAGGTAATCCATGTGGCTCATGCCTACAGATGATACCGCTATAAACTCATCCGAGAATTGCATCACATTATAGAATCTCCAAAGGCCATTCCATTCCTGTTCATATTTGTCTGTTCTACGATCCTTTTCGTCATTGAGAACAGCGCAAACCGCAACAGCGCCCTCTGCTTTAAGTTCAGATGCAAGGATAGCAGAGTGAATTGCCAGATGCGCATTAGAAGTTCTCGGAATCCAGCTGCCGAATATAGTTCCAGGGAACACGAAATTAGCATTAGTAAAGTGTGTCTGGTCATTTACAGCTTTTACAATCGTCTCCCAATTATTGAAAGCAAGATTGTTCTTTATCAAAGCAGGTTCCAACAAGGACAGAGAATATGCATATGCTTGTCCCTTAAAAACTCTTTCTGCATCAGGCAGTTTAAGATATTCCAGCAGCAAATCAAAGGAAGACAACTTTGCCGGTTCAATGACATCTGCATTTTGCTTCTTAATCATATTCTGGTACATCGTCTTGCCGGAAGGCATTTTTTCTGCTTCAAGTGTTGTCGTATAAAAATCGCCCTGTGGTACAAATACACTTTGAACGTCCTTAAAGCTTAGCGACCAAATACGGAAATTGCCGCTTCTGCGAATAGCTTCTCGCTTAATTGTATCATCAGAAACGATGTCTTTGTGATATAGGAAACCATCTGTGAATACAGCCACAGGCTTGTGCTCTGGTGCGGAAACTGGCCAGAACACAAAATCCGGCTTACAATCTACCGAAACACCAGAACCAGCATCCAGAGGTGTGTTTCGACCCGACTGACGGCCAGGCATCCAACGATTCCTGTCGTTTGACAACATATAGCCATTGCCATCGCCTATGGTATATTCATCGAACACTTTATCCTCAAAAGCGCCATTTGTGCGCATAAGGTTCAAGTATCCGATAACCATGCGTTTGAACGAATCCGAGTTTTCAGCGGTCAGCACACCAAGTTCGTTGACCGTCCTTTCCTGTACGGCATCAGCAATCCGAGTAATATCTTCCGTAGCAAAGGAAATAACAGAGCAATTAGACTTTTCAAGCGTTCGCCCAATGTTACCGGCAAGACCAAATTCAAGCATGATTTCGTATTTAATACGCTGCTCTACTTCATATACCAGAATTTGTGCCTGCTTATCCTTGCCCAAGCTGCGCTTCTCAACCATATCTTCATAGGCTTGCTTCCAAGTCAGATTAGGAGCAATGAAGAAGCTTACAAACTGCTCATCGGTCATGTGCTCATGCCAATACTTAATAAAACCATTCTGAAAATCCGCAAGGTTTTTCCCAGAACCTATTTCAGTACAGTATTTTTGAATAGCAGTTCTAAGGCCAAAACGCCATGTTCTTGAGTTGAAAAAGCCAGCTCTGTGTGCAGCATCCTGGACATTATCAGAAAACGCCAACGTCTTTTTATCATCGTTAAACTTGGAAGCAAACATTTGTGAAATACTTGCGCTAATTTCTGTTGCACTACGAAGACCCATCAACGACAGACCACGACGACTGCCACAGCAGGGGCAAACGTATTGCTTGTGGTTCTTAGTGCCAGAAGTCTTGATTGGGCTGGGAATCATTACATCAACCATTTCAGCACCGCAGTTGACGCACTCGTCGGTCCCATCCTCACCAAGTTTTACTTGCAGACAATCGGGGCAAATTCTTGCGGGAATCATACCCGAAACACGTTCATCATGAGAATGAGGAAACATCATCACGATTTTTTCGTCCGCACGGAAATATAGATTATAGAACGATTCAAGATTTGTCATGGTGGCATTGCTACGTTCATTGAGTACGGATACCCAACCTGTAATACCACAATCACGACAGTTTACAACAGGAAGATACTGCTTTGCCTGTTGTTTATTCAAATCATGAGCAATCTCATAAGTGATTTCATCTGAGTCTACTTTTGCAACCAAGCGACGAAGTTCCCGCATCCAAAGCTGAACCTGAACATTCAAAAAAGGACGTAGCTTTCCGACCTTTCCCGTTCTTGCATCCATCATAGATGCCCAAGCGCCGTTTCAAACGACGAAGCAAACAAGCCAAATCTGTGCCTTGCGCACCATCGAATGTATGCAGTTCATCGACTGCGATATATTTCAGAGTCTCAGAATCATTATCCTGCCACAAGAGAGCATCTTTCGGACGCACCAGCAGATAGTCCAGCATTTTATAGTTGGTCATCAGAATATCCGGTGCGTTGTTCAGCATGGTTTCGTGGTCTGTAATAACGCCATGTTCGCTCATAGTGCGGGCGGGCGTATGCTCTTGTCCACCAACATACATACCGACAATCACATTTCCACGGAGTTCATCACTTCCATAAATCAGCTCCGCTATACGTTTCGCCTGATCCGTTGCCAAGGCATTCATGGGGTAAATAATAAGTGCTTTTATTCCTCGCTCGCCACGGTGCTGATAGCAATACTCCAGAATTGGATAGAGGAAACACTCGGTTTTACCGGAACCAGTACCCGTTGCAACTAACGTGGATCTACCATCATCTCCAGTCAGTCGCTCAAAAGCTTTTTGCTGATGTACATAAGGAAGATATGCAGGATGAATTGCTTCAAAGCAAGTTGGCATTTCCGCTGCCACACGGAATGGAAGGCGCACAGCAACATAAGGCTCATGGTAAACAGAGCCTTTATTCAGCAGCATTTTCTGTACTGAGCCTTTGAATGGTTCGTTAGTCATCGGAAATGTGGTTTCGATATAATCCCCGATGCCTTTCTGCAATTGTTTGGCAAGTATGGATGGTAGCATACTGCAATCCTCCTAACAATCAATGAACTAATGACTGAATATCTTCGTCACATTCTTCGATAATGTATTGCGGAATCGTTTCGTATTCGCTTGGATTTAACTGAAATAGGAAATCATTTTCAACATGAAATGTTTCATTAACAAATTTTTTTACTACAGGATTTTCATGATTTTCGTTGTACAGAATTCTATAAATCTGTAGTTTTTCATAATTGCTTCCACTATTGTGATACGCATCGATTAGCGTTTGAGTGTTCTGTGTTCTTAAGTATTGCTGATTATAGTCAAAACCAGTAATGTATTGACCGATTTCTGCTGTTGCATCAGCTATTTCAGAAGCGGTCATATTTCGGGTAGCATTATCGTCTGGTATTGTTGGCACTTCTCTCTTATGAAACAAATTGGAAAGCAAATTCCACCCAAGACCCTTGTTGCCCTCTGCTTCATATAACCGTCTTAAAAAAACCGCCTTATTCAATATATCTATATCTGCCTCTATATTCAAAAGGGCTATCTGTTTGAAAGACAGTATATTTGCTTTGGAAATTTCTTTCTCTTCAAGCACACCATTTATTGTTGATAAAAATGCGCCATGCGGAGCAGGATTGAAATTGTAGGGCATAGTTGAAATAACATCGATAACTGTGTTGAAGTCATGTGTCAACAGCAAAACTGTTCTATTCTTAAGGCATCTTTCAGACAAAAACAGCATATTTAGTAGTGCAAATTTCTTGTTTCCATCAAATGAGGTTATCGGATCATCCAAGATAACCATATCAGGATCCTCTTTAATCGCACTGAACATAAACAATGCAAGCGCAAGCGCATTACGTTCGCCATAACTAAGATGACTTTTTGCCGAAGATATTTTAGTATCAACTGAAGTAGGCCGTAGCAAAAGTTTATATTTGTGTTCCGCTGTTTCTTCTATGGAAACTGCATACTTGTAACCTGCACATTTCAAAAAATTATTGATAGCGGTACTGTTCTCTCGAATTGTTCTTTGTATTAGCAGGTTTTGCTGATTTACTTCCCCTTGCAATCTTCCTGCTTTTTCGACAATGTGATGAAGCGATCGTACTTACACCGTTGCATATACGAATCGGTAATGTATCTCGCAAACTTTCCAGAGAATATCCAGAGTAATAGCTCTGTGCTTTGATCGGTGCATAGCCAAGTTCCGGCCTGGACTCAATAAAGAGCACAAACAGCATACGATACATATAACGCAAACACTCTAATGTCAGCTGTCCGGCATCTACAGGTTCTGCATCAAGATCACGCCCAAGGCGTGTCTTCATATCGTAAAGGACTTCATTGCCTAGCAATTCAATGCTCTCACGAAGGGCGTACTTCAAATCTTGCGATACGCCGGAAGCATTCTTCTGGCTCTGTTCATCCAACTCATCCAACAGAACTTTTCCGTCATCAGGGCAAAGAGAATCCTTATGAAGCAGGACAGACATTGCCTGCAAAGTCGTGTTTTCCAGCCGGGAAAAAATCTCCTCAAGTTCAAACTGAAGATAGCGCTTTTCGTTCCACTTGTTGCGGTCAATAAGAGCGATCTGATTCATGCCAATCAGCATAACAAAACGAGGTGGTTCAGCTGTGCCAAAGAGGATTTTTGTAACCAAGTCCTCGTTTGCTATCTCACCCAAAACGCCCTTGTAAAGTGTACCGGCAGCATCGTCGTCCACATCATTGGCATTAAACACAAAGCTCTCCATAATGCCTGCATCGGATTCTTTAGATGCTGACAACAATACCCACAGCAATGGTGCACCATTGCTCTTTGTCATTTCAAGATAAACCGGAACCGACAGAGAATCGTCCACCGCCACAACTTCTGGCTTTGCTTCCGGATAGCCCAATGATTTCAGATAGTTACCTACAAGCGCCTTGATATTAGCAAGCACTTGTAAGTTTACAGAAGAACGGACAAATTTATCATGTGCCGTATAATACTGTCGTGCGTTCTGACGCAAAAGCGACCAGGGAGTTTTTATTTCTTCGGACTCTCTTGCAGCTGCATTCCAACCACTGATAGTAGCCCTCGTGTTTTCTTCAAACACAGTGGAAAAATAATGGTTGGTATAGTATTCATTTTTATTGGTGATACCTGTTAAATCCATGCTCATTGCGATACCCCCATCAGTACAGATACAACTCTGATGTACGGGTTGTATTGTCAAAGTTTCTTTCACCCAGCTCATAAACTGATCAAAAAGTTCATCTACCCGGCGCTCCTGTTCTTTCAACTTCCGCTCATGCTCGAACAAGGTCATCTGGTAGTATTCTTTATGCTTTTCTTGGAGTTCAATCAGCTTATCAACTTCTTCATCCAGCAACGGACTCATTTCCGTCTGGTACCTCTTGTAATGTTCATCCAAATACCTTTTTGCTTGGGAAACTACATCACGCAGCAAGAAACTTGCAGCAGAAATTTCATCTTCACCTATGCAATTCGTATTCGGAATCTGGGAATTACTCAATCCTGTTTTCTGTACCACTTCATTCATAGATAGCACCTTAACGAATTTGCCATCTTGGTACAACAAACCAAACCATTCATCAACCAAAGGAGTTGACTTCAGATTAGGCATACTGCCGGTTACAACATAAATGCTTTCGCCAGCCTTTAATGCTCCAGGAATCCCAAGGACAGGCGCTTCATCTCTCTTAAACAGCAGACTTGCTTTGTCATTAACCCAACTCAGAACGGGGTGGAGTTTCCATAAATACTGAGTAGTCGGCCAGGCAGACTCGTCCATGTTTTTCTGCATACTGCTTCGCATCTGTTCCATGCAGAAGGCTTTATCATCAGAAACACGGAGAGTTTCTCCCTGCGGAAGTGCTTCTTCTGGGACAAGTGCTTTCAAACGCCGCTCCATATCAGGAGTCAATCTAATATCTAAACCGGAAACTGTTTTCAGTCTTTCAACCGGATGATTCTCTGTCTGATTTAGATATGTGAGTGCCTGATACAAATAATCCATATCAGAGAACAAGGTTTCGTCCGAAACAATCTCCGATTTTTTCTCGTCCTCATGTCAAAATGAATCAACCGATGACTCAAATAGTGCAGATTCAAGCCTTCAGATGCAACATCAGATGCAACCAAAACACGAACAGGAGATTCCGTTCGGCCAAAATCCTCAACAATGCGTTGCTGTTCAGCGTCGCTCATCCCACCGGAAATCTCCTGAATGGCGTTTGCCTTCAGTCCAAGATCTTTGCGAAGTCTTTCGGCAAGATACTTCATAGTTTCGATACGCTCAGTAAAGATAACAACACGGTCACCGCTATCTGCTGGATTCCAAGCGTATTCCTTACTTCTGATGAGATCAAGGAGTTTCTGATAGCGTGTAAAATCTGCCGGAGTAATTGCCTCCAGCGCAGTTTTCAGGTTTTCAAGCAGATGAATATCTTTGATGTCATCTGCAGTATATTTTTTATATAGTTTCTTCAAACGCGCTTCGATACTCTTGATGCAAGCTGCCGGACTGGAGAACAAAGATTTTTCCAAGCTGGTCTTAAACAGCTGACCTGTACCTTTGGTTTTACCCAAATCCATCTCCAGTTGCATTTCAGCAAAAATATCAAAAGCGTATTCTTCCTTTGCAGATGCATTGCAACGCTCAAGTGTGATTTTTCTTTCTAAGAAAGAACCACTAACTTGATCTTTGACATCTTTCTTAAAACGCCGAATGCAAAGTCCCTTAATATCTTCCGGGGTATAGTTTTGTGGGTCTGCAATCGCGGTCGGGTCGAGCATATTCATTAAGGATGCAAAGCTCTTTGCTCTACCGTCATGAGGAGTTGCTGACAGCATTATCATTGTGTCACTACGATCTGCAAGCAGCTTTGCAAGACGAGAACGCTGCGCCTGATGATCTCCACGTTCTGCAACGTTCTGAGCTTCATCGATTACAATAATATCCCAATATGCATTTTCCAGATGAGTACGATATTCAACGTCTCGCTTTAAGGTGTCGATAGATACAATTGTCTTGTCATAATAAAAAAAAGGATTATAATTCGACGGCAAGTTGGCACGAATCTTTTGAATCCGGTTAGAATCAAGGCGCACCAAAGGAATGGTGAATCGGTTCCACATTTCTTTCTGGAACTGTGTCATCATACTCTTAACGGTAACAACCAGTATTCTTTTACCCTTACCACGAGCAATCAGCTCGGACATCAAAATACCAGCTTCCAGAGTTTTACCGAGACCTACAGTGTCCGCAATAAGAATTCTCTGTCTCGGGCGTTGCAGGGCAAGCTTTGCAGGATCAAGCTGATATGGCATTAAGTCCATTGCCGCTTTATGACCAATATGTAAATTGGCATCCGTAGGAATTTGCTGACGCCATTGACTTTCTAAATATAATAGTGCTCGTTTGTAGAACGGCGAAGTATCCGCAACCAATTTAACCTCCGCAGGATCAACGATTTGAATCTCTTCCAAATCCGTAAGGAAAATCGCTTCTCTATCCTTAACCAACGGAGAAATACCAACGCAGTATAAAGTCTTGTTGCCAAGACTATTCGTTTCAATTTTTTTGACCATCCATTCCTCGTCACGAATGATGGTTCTCATGCCAGGCGCAAAATCTATCATCACGTTTTCTCCTTTGGTTTACTGCTTTTTATCATCTCGATAAAACTCCAAAACATCATTTGGAGTGCATTCTAATGCAAGACAAATTCGTTCGACCATTTCAACGGAAACAGGTTCTCCGCGCCCCATTTTCCCAATGGTACTTGCGCTGACTCCGGCAAGCTCGCACAGCTCTTTCTTCTTCATTTTCTTGTCTATCAACAGCTTGAACAACTTGTTATATGATACTGCCATCGCCTCTGCCTCCTACTTAAAAATAGCCTGTCCATGGGTATAATTTTTCTATTTTCAAGTATAGCACTTATCGTCTTCTAAGTAAACAGAAAATCGTGCGTTCAAAACGCTTTTCACTCTTATGCAAGCAGGGCTTTCGTGACACGAAAGCGATTTTCTGCTTGTTGGGGAAGTCTCCACTCCGTTCCAGATGCTTTAACGGCATTCCTGCCAAAGAAAACGCCGGAGTGAATCATCACCCCGGCTTCAAAAAGTATTTACTTGTGCTTGCAACCTCCACGCTTTTTGTAGTCCTCGTCTATACGCTTTTTCCAATCTGCGCTCAGCGGGGCGCTGCACCGGACAGAGCTGATTGCTTCGCTGACCACCTCATAATTCAACGCGGTTCCTTCACTGTCGCACTGATAGTTGACTGCACGATCTGCACCGATTCCGAACTGACTTGCAGTCTCTACTGCGTCAATATTGGCACCAAGGAACAAAAACTCCCAACCGTATTTCGCTTTCTGCCGCTCGATCATCTGCTTCACTTTTTCGCTGTTGTACCGGCGGCTGGCATTTTCCATTCCGTCTGTAGTGATTACGAACATGGTATGTTCCGGCACGTCCTCCGGCCTTGCGTACTTATGAACATTTCCAATGTGATGAATCGCACCGCCGATGGCATCTAAGAGTGCTGTGCATCCGCGAACCGTGTAGTCACGGTCAGTCATCGGTCGGATATCCTTTACATTTACACGGTCGTGCAGGACTTCGCTCACATTGTCAAACAGCACCGTTGAGATCAGTGCTTCGCCCTCTGCTTTTTTCTGCTGCTCAATCATGGAATTGAATCCGCCGATGGTATCCCGTTCCAGTCCGTTCATAGAACCGCTGCGGTCTAAGATAAAAACGATCTCTGTTAAATTTTTTCTCATATGCTTGTCCTCCCAAAAGATTATGGCTGCTCGGTTTCGTACCTTACAGCCATAATATAGCGATTTTCTTTTGTGAAGTGGTCGCATAGAAAACGACATTTCTTTGTCCTTATGCCCCGATCAGGCTCTGGTCAAAAGCAAACAATGCCTCGTTGATTTCATACACATTGTAGTTTCCCCGTTCGACAAAATATTCTACAATGATATCGAATTTGCTCGAATGGGAAAGGGTAAATCCTGCCTTGCCGAGCATCTCCTGCATCTGGGCAAGCGGCAACTCCAAAGCGAGAGCAAATGCCAGCACTGTTGGTTTGGATGGCTTATAGAATTTATCAGAGCGAATTTTGGAAAAGAGCTTCCGGTCAATGTTTGCCTTCTTGTAGCACTGAACATCCGTCATGCCGCTTTCGTCAATCTTCCGCAGCAGCATTTCCGAAAAGCTCTCATCAATCTGCCCCAGTGCCTCCTCCAGAGATTGACTGCTGCAAGATTTACAGATTGCTTCGGACGGCAGCGGGGCAGATGCAGCTTCAAAACAGGATTCCTCTGACAACGCTTCAAGCCGCCGTCTCTGTTCTACTCGACTGTCGGTATGTTCATCCACATACCAGTCATCTATGTATGCCGCGATATCAGCAAACAGTTTTCCGCTAATCTGATATGCCTTCTTATCAAAGATAACGATGTAGACCATCATCTCATTTTCCAGCAAGAATGCACTGATGGTATCGACTGCAACCTTCAGAGCCTGGTCTTTTGGATAGCCGTAGATGCCGGAGGAAATCAGCGGAAAAGCCACCGCCTGACAGCCATTTTCTTTTGCCAGGTTCAAAGATGTCCGATAACAGGATTCCAGAAGCTGTTGTTCCTGATGCTTGCCATCTCGCCAGCGCGGGCCGACTGCATGAATCACATATTTGCAGGGCAGGCGATATCCCTTTGTGATTTTTGCGCTGCCAGTCTCGCAGCCATGCAGCGTACTGCATTCTGCAAGCAGTTCCGGTCCGGCGGCACGATGAATGCAGCCGTCCACACCACCACCGCCCAAAAGAGAAGTATTGGCAGCATTGACGATTGCGTCAACGCGCATTTTTGTAATATCGTTTCTGATAATCTGTAACGGCATGAAGCATACCTCCCATTCGTCCGATCAGAGTCCTTGTCTGATCAAATATCTATTAAAGTGTCTCATACATTGCTTTCAATTTTTTCGGCGCTACACCGTTCCTGCAAATACACTGCCATAAAGGGCAAATATATTTGCTTCCCGTCCGTATTGTTCTATGCTATAATACTATTGTTGTCCAACCGAAACCCGGCAACGGGAGGAGGTGAACGTTATAGACACTTTAATTACCTTTATCATCACTGTTGCGGCAGGTGTTACTTGCCATCTCATCTGCAAATGGTTAGACAGACATGATAGGGACAACAAATAGCCTAGTGGTTTCTTATCCACTATAATAAAATAAGAAGAAAGCCCAAGAAGCTGCAACTTCAAGGGCTTTCACTCTTTTTGTTATAAACACTTTAATACCTTTTGCCTACTGGCATTATATCATACGCAATTTTTCTTTGCAATATACTCAATATATTTTTTAAGGTGTTTTGTGCGCTACGTGTGTTCTACACTTCAAAATCGCCCACTTTTTTAGAAAATCCAAGAACTTTCAGGCATAAAAAAACCCCGGAAAATCAAAGATTTCCGAGGTTTTGATAAATTACCGTATTCGATTGGAATTATCGTTTGCTGAACTGCGGTGCGCGACGAGCGGCTTTGAGACCGTATTTCTTACGCTCTTTCATACGTGGATCACGTGTAAGGAATCCAGCAGCTTTAAGAGCTGGTCTGTAGTCTTTGTCTGCCTCAAGGAGTGCTCTGGAAAGACCATGACGGATTGCTCCAGCCTGTCCTGTGTATCCACCGCCGCGAACGTTAACGATCACGTCGAATTTACCCTCTGTCTCTGTTAAAGCCAGTGGGTGGCTCTTGGAAGAGCTATGAACAAGAAACTTTTCGTATACG
>OQVH01001821.1_pt1 | contig 12530 bp, 10 predicted proteins | sample 1691641 | NCBI WGS metagenome assembly OQVH01 (sample SAMN03418286, study PRJEB22391) | human gut metagenome | biome: human-gut; feature: organic feature; material: feces | host: Homo sapiens | place: Italy | collected 2013-04
CCTCCAGACGAGCATATACATTCTCTAAGATCTCAGGCTGTTATGAGCGAACGCTTGAAGATGGAGGTTCGCTATTCAGCGGTTCGCAAGGGGGTTGTCGCTAGTGGTGATTTAGTGGTTGCCAGCAATCCCGAATATGCGGTAGCCGTCGGCCTCTTGGCGAAAGGAACTAAGAATTGCGCGTTATATATTCCTCCTAAACCGGAGCCTAAGATTGAGCCGGTGGTTGAGCCTGAACCGACAGTGGAACCGACTCCGGAACCGGAACCCGTCAAGGAGAAGCCGAAGAAAGAGAAGAAAAAAGGTCCCGGCTTGTTCGGGCGGTTGACAAAAGGAATCGATACCTTTGGTAAAACCCTCTTCGATGACGATGATAACGAGAGTAAATAACGTGATCTACGAATGTAATAAAACCGGAAGACAATGGACGATACAATATTAAATTTTAATTATCCTACGGATACTCCCAAAATCATTAAGGTGATTGGTGTTGGAGGCGGTGGCGGAAACGCTGTTACTCATATGTATAAGGAGGGCATACACGATGTTACATTCGTGTTATGTAATACGGATAATCAAGCCTTGAACCGTTCGGATGTTCCTATCAAGTTATTGCTGGGACGTGAGATCACGCAGGGATTGGGCGCGGGCAATAAGCCGGAACGTGCGATGATGGCGGCCGAGGAGAGTCTGGACGATCTTCGAGGTATGTTGAACGACGGTACGAAGATGGTATTTATTACCGCCGGTATGGGTGGTGGTACCGGTACGGGTGCCGCTCCGGTTATCGCTCGTATCGCGAAGGATATGGGAATATTGACGGTAGGTATCGTAACCATTCCTTTCTTGTTCGAGGGTGAGCGTAAGATTATACAGGCCTTGAATGGTGTGGAGGAGATCGCGAAAAACGTGGATGCCTTATTGGTGATCAATAACGAGCGTTTGCGTGAGATTTATTCGGACCTTTCCGTGATGAACGCTTTCGGCAAGGCCGATGATACCTTGACGATCGCCGCCAAGAGTATCGCGGAGATCATTACGCTTCCGGGTATTATCAACCTCGACTTCGCCGATGTTAACACCACGATGAAAGATGGTGGTGTCGCTTTGATGAGTAATGGTTTTGGTGAAGGAGAAGGACGTGTTCGCCAAGCGGTGGAAGACGCTCTGAATTCTCCGCTATTAAGTAACAACGACGTAAAGAACGCCAAGAAAATCCTGTTCAACGTATATTTCAGCGAGGAAGCCGAGTTGCGCATGGAGGAGATGAACGACGTGCATAACTTTATGTCCGAGTTTAACCGCGATATAGAGGTTATTTGGGGTACTGCCGTGGATAATACATTAGGTAATAAAGTGAAAATGACGATCCTCGCTACTGGATTTACGATGGATGATATTCCATTGATCGCTGATAAACGCAGGACTGAAGCCGCTCAGATGACAGAGGAAGAATTGCGTTTAGAAGAAGAGCGAATCGAGAAAGAGCGTAAGGAGCGTGATTTGATTGGTAAATATTATGGTGCTTCCGCACAAAAGGCGGGTCGTTTTACCTCTCGTGCGAAAGCGGTAGTTTTGACTCAGGAAGAGTTGGACGATGATGCCTTGATCGCTTTGATAGAGGATAATCCGACTTATAACCGGGATCCGAAGATCGTAGCCCGTGCCCGTTCCAAAGTAGCGGGAGAGGATATTCAAGTATCGGTTCCGACAACGGCGAAGCAACCGACTAACCAACCTCGCCAAGATTCTCAGCGGGGGGGTAAACAAGTGATCAGTTTCCGATAGTTAATAATATAATAAGGATATGGATTTATTTGAACAAGTCAGTGAAGACATTAAAAACGCGATGAAGGCGAAAGATAAAGTCGCCTTGGAGACATTGAGAAATGTAAAGAAATTTTTCTTGGAAGCGAAAACCGCTCCGGGAGCCAATGATACGCTGACGGATGCGGATGCCTTGAAGATCATGCAGAAGTTGGTGAAACAAGGGAAAGATTCTGCTACGATTTATGTGCAACAGGGCCGTCAAGACCTAGCGGATGTTGAGTTGGAGCAAGTAAAAGTGATTGAGAAATATTTACCTCAACAAATGTCTGCCGAGGAATTGGAGAAAGAATTGAAAGCTATTATCGCTCAAGTCGGTGCCGCTGGCCCGAAAGATATGGGTAAGGTAATGGGTGTAGCCTCAAAAGCATTGGCAGGAAGAGCCGAAGGACGGATGATTTCCGAGACGGTTAAGCGTTTACTTAATTAATTGATTCATACGAAGACCGTACTAAGGGCATTCTGACAATTACTCGTTAGAATGCCCTTGGTACGGTTTTCTCGTATATACCTTTTCCTTTGACAATTTAATTCTTTAGAAAACCATGATTACTTTTACATGTTGTCTGATAGCCCTTATCGTTGGATATTTTACGTATGGTAAATTTGTCGAGCGGGTGTTTGGCGTAGATCCCTCCCGGGTTACTCCCGCTTTCACAAAACAAGATGGTGTTGATTATATACCCTTGCCTACTTGGAAGATTTTCATGATCCAATTTTTGAATATAGCGGGTCTGGGACCTATTTTCGGCGCTATCATGGGGGCTAAATTTGGGGTAGCTTCTTTCCTTTGGATCGTATTGGGAAGTATATTTGCGGGCGCTACCCATGATTTCCTATCGGGAATGCTTTCGTTGCGGCATGATGGAGAAAGTCTTCCTGAATTGATCGGACGGTATCTGGGGAACAACTTTAAGCAATTTATGCGGGGCTTTACGGTTATCTTGATGATCTTGGTGGGTGCTGTTTTCGTAGCTGGGCCTGCAGGGTTGCTGGCTAAACTGACTCCGGAATATCTAGATGCTACGTTCTGGATTATCGTCGTATTCATTTATTATATACTGGCTACTCTATTACCTGTTGATAAGATTATCGGAAAGATCTATCCATTATTCGCCATCGCTTTGCTATTTATGGCCGTAGGTATCTTGGTTATGTTATTTATTAACCAGCCGCCGTTACCTGAGATTACGGATGGACTTAGTAATACGCATCCGGGAGGCTTGCCTATTTTTCCGATCATGTTTGTTAGTATCGCTTGTGGCGCTATCTCTGGCTTTCATGCTACCCAAAGTCCATTGATGGCCCGTTGCATGAAAAGTGAGAAATACGCCCGTCCCGTATTTTACGGAGCGATGATTACCGAAGGTATCGTAGCCTTGATCTGGGCCGCCGCCGCTACGTATTTCTTCCATAATAACGGAATGGAGGAGAACAATGCCGCTGTCGTAGTAGACAGTATCACAAAAGAGTGGCTGGGCGCTGTCGGAGGTGTATTAGCGATACTGGGTGTGATAGCAGCTCCGATTACTTCTGGCGATACGGCTTTCCGCTCGGCTCGTCTGATTGTCGCAGACTTCCTGCAAATGGAGCAAAAAACGGTGGTCAAACGTCTGATGATCTGTATTCCCATGTTTATCGTTGCGATAGGAATCTTATTATATAGTCAAAAAGATAAGGATGGCTTCGATATGATCTGGCGTTATTTCGCATGGAGTAACCAGACGTTGGCAGTATTTACCCTATGGGCCTTAACCGTATATTTGGTACAAGCAAAGAAATTATATGTGATAACCTTGATTCCCGCCTTATTCATGACGGCGGTATGTTCTACCTATATTTTTGTAGCTCCGGAAGGGTTTGGTCTTTCCTCCAGTTTTTCTCAACTTTTGGGGCTACTAGTTACATTGATCGTTTTCGGGATCTTCTTAGTCTGGAAAAGAAAGAAAGTATAAAAAAGGCTGGCTTACATTTAGCCAGCCTTTTCTGTCGTTATTGTTCAAGTGAATTAAAGCACTTGTATGCCTTCCTCACGGGCTTGTTCCTCCCCGGAAGGAGTGATTAATTTATACCCCTTGCCGTGGATGTTGATGATCTCGATACCCGGATCGTCTTTCAACAATTTACGTAATTTCGTGATATAAACGTCCATGCTACGAGCGTTGAAATAGTTATCGTCTACCCAGATTGTCTTCAAGGCGTAGTTACGCTCAAGGATCTCATTTGCGTGGGCGCACAACAAACTTAATAATTCGCATTCCTTCGTAGTAAGTTTCGTAACCTTGTCGCCGATAGCCAACGTTTGTTTTTGGGTATCGAACAAGAAGTTTCCTAACTTGTAGAAAGGAATATCTTTCATCTTCTTACCTTTCACACGGCGAAGGATAGCCTCGATACGAAGCAATAGCTCTTCCATGCTAAACGGTTTTGTCAAGTAGTCATCCGCACCGATCTTGAATCCTTCCAAGATGTCTTCCTTCATAGTCTTGGCTGTAAGGAAGATAATAGGGATATCAGGATTGATAGAGCGAATTTCTTGTGCCAAGGTGAAACCATCTTTCTTTGGCATCATGACATCCAACACACAAAGATCGTATTTACCTTTGGTAAAACCTTTGTATCCGGCTTCTCCGTCAGAGAATAGGTCCGTTACATACCCTTTAGCTTGTAAGTATTCTCTTAAAAGCATTCCTAAATTCTCATCGTCTTCACAAAAGAAGATCTTTAGTTTTTCTTCCATAACTAACTTTTTATAAGAGGTAAAGTAATAATAAATTTTGTTCCAATGTTTCCGGCACCACTTTCAGCACGGATCGTACCTTTGTGGTCCTCAATAATTTTGCGTACGTAAGCGAGTCCGAGACCGAACCCTTTCACGTCATGTACGTTGCCTGTCGGTACGCGGAAGAAACGGTCGAATACCTTTTTCAGATATTCTTTCTTGATACCGATACCATTATCTTCCACGGAGATCAACAGCTTTCCGTTCTCGTTCCAAGTGCGTGCCATCAATGTAAGCGGAACTTCCGGGCGGCGGTATTTAACCGCATTGTCCATCAAGTTGAACAATACATTGGTGATATGCATTTCATCCACATATATATCCGATTCTGTAGCTTGCAGGTCTATATCCATTGTACCGCCGTACTTCTCGACCTTTAAAACGAAGGTGTTAGCCACGTTCGCTACCAAATCATTCGCGTCAATTTCTTTCAATTTAAGCGCTGCTTTCTGTCGTTCGAACAAAGACATCTGTAGCACTTTCTCGACCAAGAAGCTCAATCGCTTCGTCTCGTCGTTGATTACGCCGGATATATGCTTGAATACGTCCGGACTCTTCGTTATATCCGAATCCTTCAACATCTGGGCGGCGAGCGAGATCGTGGATACCGGTGTCTTCAACTCGTGCGTCATGTTGTTGATAAAGTCGTTTTTCATCTCGGATAACTTCTTCTGACGGAATACGATGTAAATCGTGAAGACGAAGGTTATCAACAGGATCAATGAGAATATAACCGATGGAACGATGAAAGTAATAGAGCTTGAGATATAATCCCCTTTCGTCGGAAAATAAACTCTCAGGTAGTTTAGTTTCGATGGGGGATCGTTCGGGAAAAGCACTTGGGTGATCACGTCAGAGGCGATCGGTTGCTTTTGGAATTCTCCGCTCTGGTATACTACATTTCCATCTTTGTTAATAACAGAAAACACAAACGGCAAGTTCAAACCGTTGTTAATAAATTCTGTTTTTAAGTAATTGTTCAGCTTTTTAAAATCTATACGTTCCTCGATCGGCTTTAGATTCGCGGTGTATAAGATGTTGTAAATCACCTCCTCTATCAGTCCACCTTGGTACTGGTAACGTCTTTTTAGTGTCTTCTGTAAATCTTTAGATGTGTTTACGATGCTGTTGGCAGACTGCCGTTTTGACAAGGAAGAGAGCGGCTCGAACTTATGGGCGCTAAAACTTTGCATCTCTATTTGTTGAACGGTTCCATTAGAATCCTTGATCTGTAATTGGTATTTCTCATGGTTGATCACTTGTCCTAGGCTTTGGGCATCCGGGGCATTTTGATACATGAAATTTGTCTCATCCCGGTTGATATCATCCTCGAGGTATTTACGGGTCTCATCCAATTCCAGATTCTTAGATACTTGGCGCAGGCTTCTTTTGACAGTCTCATTGAACTGTTCGCTGCGTGTCTTAAGTATAATGCTCACATAGTTTACCTGTAGGTATAATAACCCGGCGAAGGCAAAAGCCATAACTACCGCAAGCAACCAAATTGTCGACTTCCTCATATCAATATCTTTCTCTTAATATTGCAACAAATAACGTATGTTTTAGTTTAATATTTACACAAAAAAGGTAAAAATAATCCGTTTAAAATGTTAATAATACTTTGTGGGCATAGAGGATATATGTTAGCTAAGCATTGAAACTCCGCTGTTAATGCGCTAGTTAGCGTTATTTTATCCTAAGTTTTTTATATATTATCCTAAGTAAAAACAAGTCCGGTGCGTTTTTTGTTGCGTACGGACTTTATAAAGTCTCCACTTAGGGGATTAAAATCGATGTCTCGGAGGAGCGCCCATCGGACCTCTTCCCCGTCCGCCTCTACCCGGCGTTTTCACGTCGCTGGTAGTGGCTCCGCCTTTGAAGATGCTGAACCGATAGATGAAGTGTACCATGAAATAACTGCCTAGCGTGTTATATTCTGAGTCTTGTATATAGCTAGCGGTAATGGAACGGGAGATATTGCTTCGTTGTTGCAGGATATCGTAGATCTTGAAACGGAGCGTCCCTTGGTTATTCTTTAAGAAAGACTTGGAGGCTGAGGCATTCCATAGGACTTCGTTCTGTTTGAATCCGTCCCCGTAGCCAGAGTTGGTAGACCAGTTCACGTCACTCTCTATCTTGAAATTGAGGGGCAGATAGATTGTCGTGTAACCGCCGGCTCCGTAATTGAAGGTGTTTTGGTTATTTTCCTTTTGCAGGGAGTTGCTGGTGGCATTGTAACGAATATTCCCGTTTACGCCCAGATCCAGATAAGAGGAGCGGAAGTCGATACCACCACGTTCGGACAATATGAGATTCCGGTTCGTATTCTTCTCCTCGTTGATATATCCGTTGCTATTAGCGAACGAGGCCATTGTCATGGAGTTGATGGAGAATTTCTTATTCTTCAAGGGGGTGTTCAACATCATACGGACGTTGCCACTATAGTTGCCATTTACGTTTTTGTAAGTGGTGGTCTTTACACCTGTCTCTTGGTTATAAGAGGTATAACTTACGATATCGTTGATGATATAACTACCGTTTGCCATGATCATAAAGGCCCGTTGTTTCTCCGGTGTGAACTGTTGGAAACGAATAAATACGTTGTTCGTATAGCGGGGATTCAAATCCGGGTTACCGATCGTGATATTCGTCGGGTCCGAGATATCCGCTACCGGTTGTAATTGAGTCATGCTCGGTTGGCTGGTACGGCCATTATACATGATACGAAGATTCGTACGCTTATCGAACATATAGTTGAATTGAGCCATCGGGGAGAGGTTGACCACCTTACGGGTTATCTTGGATAAGGTCGTGTCGCCAACGAAATTCTCGCTGCTGGAATAGGATGGGTCCAGATTCAAGCCGATCGTGTAGTTGAACTTTGCCCGTTGAGACTTGAAGCTCAAGCTGGCCCGTTGGCTGATAAAGTTATTGCGATAGCTTTGGCTGTAGGCGGAATCTAATACATTATATATACCATCAGCGTCTTGGTTGTAAACATTCTTCAAGGCTTCTTGTTTCCGTTGGCTGATGCTATAAGTGGCTTGGATGAAATTATTATGCCCGATCGGTTCTACCCACGATACGTAGGCCCGGTAATTGAAACCTTTGTTGTCGTAACGTGAGCGCTGGTCGATAATGCTATTCTTCAAGGCATCAGTCTGGTTGAAATAAACGATGTCGGAACGGTTCATGCCGTCACTGTACGAATCGCTATTGCCTCCGGAAAGGGTGGCGCTGAACACACGCCCTTTGTTATTCAGCTTACGGCTGAAATCGATGCTGGCATTTAGGTTGTACCCGTTACTTTCCGAGTAATTGCTGGATTTGTTGGTATTGACCGTATCCCGTTCGTTATCCAAGGTGGTAGCATCACTGAAATTGTCATTCATGCTATGGCTGAGGCTGAAACTCGGGCGGAAGATAAGTTGAGTCATCGTGTCCGGTTTCCATTCCAAGCGAAAGTCTACGCCAAAGTTATCGCTCTTCGTACGGCTCATCGCCTCGCTATTATCGTAGGAGGAACTATCTCCGGGAAGAATATTCTGCCGGTCGCTCTTGCTGCGAGCGTCATTGTCGGAATGGGAATAACGAGTATTTCCCCCAAGAGTTAGTTTATCCGGCTTGAATTCCTTGCTGAAGTTCAAACCTGCGTTTCCGGAAGAGGTGATACCGCTACCCGCTCCGAAACCTCCTCGTCGGCCTCCACCGCCTCCCATACCGGAGAACATTGTTGAGGCTAGATCGGAAAAGCCCATATTATTCGTGTTATTCGCTCCCCCCATGAACGTGATCTGGTCATTATTCACGAAACGATTGACCATGGCGTTGCCTTCATACCGATCTTTACTTCCGTATCCGCCATATGCGTTGCCAAACCAACCTTGCTTCATGCCGGGTTTCACGGTTAGGTTGATGACGGTCTCTTCCTCTCCATCGTCGAAGCCGGTCATTTGGGCCATATCGCTTTTTTTATCAAGTACCTGTAATTTATCGATCATCTTGGCTGGAAGATTCTTGGAGGCCACTTTCGGGTCATCGGAGAAGAACTCCTTTCCGTCCACCATTACCTTTTTCACCTCTTTTCCATTGACGGTGATCTTGCCTTCGCTATCTACCTCCACACCGGGCATCTTTTTCAATAAATCCTCCAAAACGGAGCCTTCGGTTACTTTATAAGAATCCGCGTTGTATTCCACAGTGTCGTTGCGAACGGTAATCTCGGGTGCCTTACCTATAACTACGGCTTCTCCCAACTCGATCGCTCCGTCGCTTAATTCGAGTTTACCTACGTTTACGGGATTTTTCTTTCCGGTGATTTGCAAGGGTTGGTACAATGGATCGTATCCGATGAATGTGATGTGTAGTAAATAACTTCCTTTCTTTACGTTTTTCAAGGTAAAACTACCATTACGGGCGCTCACCACACCTCGTACCATGGCACTGTCTTTTACGTTCAGCAATCGTACCGTTGCTTGCTCGATGGGGGTATCACTACCTTGCTCAACGACAGATCCGGTAACATTAACACCGCTTTGCTGTGCGAAAGCCATCGGTGAAAAAAGGATCATCAACAACATCAAAAGGCACTTTCCCGATTTCATAACTATATGGATTACATTGTTTACAATTACGAAAAGATAGACAAGGTTCACTCAAAATAGTTTAATATAATTTTTATGGATTTGATATTATTAACAATCGTGCAGGCCTTTGGATTTATGGAGAGTATTCTTAGAACAAGAACATTATAAAAGGTAAATAGTCCTTCAATTTAACCCGCAATATTTTCAAGGATTGTGTAATCCGGTATTCCACGGTTTTGATAGAAACCCCCAAGGCCTCTGCGATTTGGGGATTAGATTGCTCTCCGAATCGGCTAAGTTTAAATGTCTCCCGGTAATTCTCAGGCAATTCTTCGATCGCTTTCGTGATATTCTCTGTAAGCTCGTTTACGAAATAGGTATCAGGATTCTCAAATTGATCTTTAATCTTATCATAAATCAGGCTATGTACTCGCTCATGATACAATTGCCTTTTGATCGCATTGAGGCAACGATGCTTAACAGCCATAAAAAGATAGGATTTTAGGGATATCTCTACAAATAAGGAATTTCGGTTTTCCCATATAAATAACATTAGCTCCTGAATAAGTTCTTCGGCATCCTCATCAGAAACATATTGGGAAGCATATTCGCATAGCGGCGAATAAAATTTGATAAACATCTGTTTAAAAGCGTCTTTACTTCCTAATTGTATTTGTTCAATTAAAGTAGAATCATCCATAGCACCTTCTTCATCCTTTCTTTTCTGTAAGCAAAGATATATTTTATCTTGGATATTCAAGGTTAAAATCAGGGTAACCACATCGAAATATCACTTTTAGGACATTCTTATCGTAAGATATGTCCATTCCTAAAATCACTTGTCACTTTTGGGGTAGTTAAACAACTTTACTTGTCAATAAACTCATGATCCTCCTGGCTTACTTGTCACTCTCTGATAAAGCCTACCAAAAAGCTTGTCATCAAGAATGGACAATGGATATACCAGAGTGATCCATATTCTCGGCGTACAAATGTAAGGAATCAAAAAGAATCAGGGTCTTTTTCGCCAAAGATTTTTCCCCGGCAGTTTGCCTTTATACACCTCCATCGGGCACTCCATTCCGATGCTCATATGAGGTCTTCGGTTGTTATAAAAGTCAATCATACGATTGATCTCATTGATCGCCTGTTCTTTATCCCTGTACATTTCCTGCTCGTATATCCATTCGACCTTGAAGATCCCGTTCTGTCTTTCCGCCATGGCGTTGTCTGTCGGCTCATATCCTTCTGTCATGCTTATCCGTATGTGATGCTCCATGAGGCAGCTGACGTAAGCCTCGCTGGCGTATTGTGACCCCCTGTCCGAGTGGTGTATGGTACCGCAAAGGTTGCCGCCTCCGGCGATCCGGATCGCCATGCGCAAGGCCTCTGTCGTATGCGAGGCGCTGAGACTGTCGGACAGGCACCAGCCCAATACGGCGTGCGAATAGGCGTCGGTGACAAGATGCAAGTACAACACGTCCCCCAATATCCACACGTACGTGATGTCCGACACCCATATATGGTTGGAATACCGCGCGTCTTTTCCCTTGATAAGATTGGGGTACCTTTTATAGACATGATTGGAGTCTGTCGTACGCCTACGTTTGTTGGGATTGAGCTTAAAGCCTTTTGATTCATAAACCTTTAAGAACGAGTCTCGCCCGAGGGTCACAGCATGTCCCAAATCCTTTTCCTGTAAATGGAACAGTTTGAAACCTCCGATACGGGGACAACAAAGACGATAATAGCCTATCATGTCAGCAAGAAGCTTGACGCGTTGTCTCTCCGATACATCCGCCTTCATGTTCGCGTAATACCATTGGCGTTTCTTTCCAAACAGCCCGCAAAGGGTAGCCACACTCTCATGGGGATACTCCTCACGTAACGCCGTTACTGTTTGGCACCATCTTTTTTTAATATACTGATGCCTTCTTCCTCTTCCGCTATCTCTATCATCTTCTCGAAGGCACGGCTACGCATCTTCTCCAGCTCCAAAGAACGACGCAATTCCTCTATGCGCTTTTGAAGGGACTCCATATCTGTCAAATCCGATTGCTTGGGAACCATCTGTAACCTCTCTTTTGTTTCTGATGGCAAAGGTAACTGGTCCGATCCCACTGGGTATTCTTTTAGCCATCTATATATGCAAGGAGGGCTCAAAGAATATTTCTTCGTTATCGCATACTTGCTCATTCCGCTACTGTAATACTCGCGTAACACGGATAATTTAAAGGGTTCCGTGAACACTCTTTTGGGCTTTCTTTTGATCATTTCTATACTTTTTAGCCCCTTAAAAGTGTCAAGCTATTTCAGGACAAGACAACATACTTATTTTACCGATGAAGTACTACTTACTTTGCTGATGAAGTATTGCCTACTTTACTGATGGAGTATATATCCTTTGTGACAGGATTGATCTCACAAGGCGAGTTATTGTAAGATTCTTCTTATCCGGGGATACCCGGCAAAAGAGGAAGTAAATGATATTTGGAGCGGTTGTCCCGGGTTAAAATGAGAAAGTTGAAAAAAAATCGCTTTTTAGTTGAGGGTGCGTTCTTTCAGGATTGTCTTAGTTATAGAAACAGATAAGAATGAAAACTGAAAATAGACATATTAATATCCAAGAGCCGGAAGGTATGATGCTTTTACGGTATATAAAAGATACAGCTTCCAATAAGGAAAAATCTTATATTGAGGCTTGGCTGGAAGCGGATGAAAATAATAAGAGGATCTTATTACAGACCGCTCGTATATATTATGCGAACAATGCGATGGAACGGATCGCTAGCCGAAATCCATTGATTGCCTACGAAAAGCTGGAACAACGATTAGCAAAACGGACCCGTTTATATTGGCTGAAGAGGTTCTCTGTCGCTGCGGCTTGTGCCATCCATCCATGCGGTTTCATACATCGTGTTTATTTTCATCACAGAAATTTCTTCTTTATCCAAGTTGCAAATCGCTTTTTCGGATGGTAGTAACGTCCTATGACTCACATTCCCTGATTTATTCTTCACCTCGAGATTTACGGAGCCCGTCACTAAAGTAGTCGAAATTATATTCTCATCCCCATAAGCTTGTATATTAAACTCCGTGCCTAAAACTCTAACCCTATGCTGATCTCCTGAAGTACTGACAATAAAAGGTTGTTTTTCGTTGTGAGTGACTTTAAAATAGGCTTCTCCTGATAAACATACTTTTCTTTCTTTTTGGTCATAAGACATCGGATAGGATAAAACACTACCCGAATTTAGATAAACAACAGTACCATCCGGTAAATTAAAGCGTGTACGGACTCCCGCATTTGCCTGAAGTGTTATAATTTGAGGATC
>OQVH01001832.1_pt1 | contig 12497 bp, 10 predicted proteins | sample 1691641 | NCBI WGS metagenome assembly OQVH01 (sample SAMN03418286, study PRJEB22391) | human gut metagenome | biome: human-gut; feature: organic feature; material: feces | host: Homo sapiens | place: Italy | collected 2013-04
AAGGAAACGGTCCTCGACAGGGCGTGGAGCGGCTGGCAATGGTGGTCGCTTCTTCCATCGGTACAGACCTTGCCATGGCGTTTCTGACACAGACGAAGCTACCCGTGGAGCACGCTTTCTTTGACGGCGGGCAGTTCGCCCAAATCGGAAAGGGTACGCGCCGCATTATGACACCGTTTCTGTATTTAGCCATCAAGAGCCTATATTGGTCGAAGGGCGGTACGCTGAAAAAGATACTGTGGTGTGACGACGATGCCATAAAGTCGTATTTTATAGACGCAGGGAAAAATCTGACCTATACAAATTTGCGGCGGCAGATTTCGGACAGTCTGGAAGATAAACCCTTTCCGCCGCTTTCAAAAGAATTGCAAAAACATACCTATTTCCAGTTTGGCAGTATAGAAGATCATTTCAAATACCGTCAAGCAGTGATGGAAGCCTACCCCTGCGGCCATTATCCCGTGTTTGAGAAATACAATCACATGCAATATCAGATTCGCGATCCAAAGGGGTTCGCCGAAATGCTGGCACACATCGCCGAGCGTGACTGTATGCCGGAACTGCCATTTATCAGAAAGTGAGTGATACCCATGAAATACAAAATCGAGAAAAACACCGTACAGGAGACGCTGATCATTCCGCTGTATGCGCGGAAGGTCTGCTCAGAACTATACCCGAATCTCTACCGGGACGAAACAGCGGTTCGCCTGATTGACGAGATCGACTACGATTTTTCTGAGGCGGAGAAAAACTCCCGCAGCCTCATGCAGCGCTTCGGTTCACTGGAGGTGGCCATGCGGCAGAATGACCTTGCTTTTGAGGTGCGGGATTATCTGAAATCTCACCCCAATGCGGCGGTGGTCAATCTGGGCTGCGGGCTGGACAGCACTGGAAGAAGCTGCGACAACGGCAGCTGTAAAATTTACAATCTGGACTTCCCCGATGTCATCGCCGTGCGTAACGAGCTTTTGCCCGCCGGGGAGCGTGAGGAAAATATCCCCTGCGATTTGAATAATACTGAGTGGTTTGCAAAAATCGATGCATCGGGCGGCTCGGTTTTCTTTGCCTCCGGCGTGTTCTATTATTTTCTGACCGAGCAGGTCAAGGCACTGGTGCAGCGAATGGCAGATGCTTTCCCCGGCGGCATGCTGGTCTTTGATGCGGCGAATCGAACGGCGGTAAAGATGATTGCCAAGACATGGCTCAAGAGCGCGAAAATCAAGGACGTGGGCGCATATTTTGCTGTTTCGGACGCGAAAAGCGAGCTTTCTCCGTGGGATAGCCGTCTGAAAGTCACCAGCCGTGGCTATATGCTGGGCTACAACGATCTGCGCGACCCATCCGTCAGCGGCTTTTTCCGTTTTCTCGCCAGGGTCGGTGACAGCATGATGAAAATGCAGATTGTAAAAATCAACTTTTGAAAGAGGCGTTTTGAATGAAACACATCGCTTAAATCAAAATCGTAACACGAATTGAAAAGAGCAAAACTCCGAGCGAATACAGAAAATCATATTTATAACCGTTGACTTCATAAAAGCTCGGGTGTATAATCAAAAAAATAAAGCTGTCTCGGCTGATGAAGACTATAAATTTTGCTGTTTCTGAACACAACAGCAGAGTTTACAGTCTTATTTTTTTGTAGGTGGTAATATGAAATTTAAAAAATATGCAGCAAAAACGCTGATGATCGTTATCGGATCAATAATATCCGCATACGGAATTACGCTTGCAATAGGCGCAGGTTTCGGCGGCGCAACACTTGCGATATTGTGGCAAGGGCTGACGAATGTGACAGGTATGTCAATCGGCACATCGTCGTTTGTTGTGGCTGTGGCAATGATAATTTTTGCCTTTTTCTATGACAGAAAGCAAATCAATGTCGGCACAATTCTTCACCAAATCATTTACAGTTTTTTCGTGGATGTATTCACAAGAATTCAGCATTATACAGATATTAAAGCGGTTAATTTTATCATAATGCTGCTTGGCATTGCTATATTTTCGTTCGGAACGGGGCTTTACTCCGCCGCTGATTTCGGCAGGGGCTCATATGAAGCAGTCACATTTTCGCTTGCCGAAAAAAACGGTTGGAAAATCAAAATCGTACGAATGGTTCTTGATATTATAATGGTAATTATCGGCGTTTTGCTCGGCGGTAAATTCGGAATTTGCACAATTGCCACCGTTTTGCTCTCCGGTCCGATCATTCAGGCAACCGTAAGCACTGTTAAGAAATCAAAGATTTTAAAAAACATTTCTTAAAATTCTCATACAAGCCTAAAAGTGACAAGACATACAAAAAGGATGGAATTCGATTTGAACAAGTCCGTAAAAAATGGACAATAGAATAAACGGAGTTAAGATTATATCCGCTAACGAAAACATTAGCGAAGGCTCAAAAAGCATAATTCTTGAATATGTACTTGAAGGTATGGCTGAATATTATTCAGCAGACTTAAGACTTATCAGAGAAAGTTATTCGTGGATTAACATAAAATGCAAGTTTAACGGTGATCCGATTACATTCGGATTCAATTTTGAACCTGCTGCCATCCTCGGAACATTCGTGTTTCGAGGCTTTTTTTATGCCCGAATACTGCTTTTTACGGCGGTATTCGAGCAAAGTGTCTGCGTTCTTTGCAAAATTTCTTTTATATTTTTCAAGGTGTACTCGGTCGGAACTCCTATGCCGATGTCATTCGTTCCGATTAAAATCACAAGATTTTTCGGGTTTATGTTCAAGGCGTTACATTCGAGCCTTTCCAACAATCTGTCGCTGTCAACGGCAAACAATCCCGCACCGATTGCGCCGCAAAATTCAGGCTTATCGGATATGAAAATCTTTGTGTTCAACCGCTTTTGCAACACTTTTTTCAAAAACGTGTTTTCGGGCAGATGAAATAGTCCCCCTTGGCTTGCAACTAAACCTAAAAATCGCATAATTTTTAAGGCTTCTGCCCTGTTTTGGGCAGAAGCCTTTTTGCATATTTGATAAGATTTTCTTCTTCGTATAATATTAAATGTACCGGCTGCAAAATTGACAAAGAATTAACAGAATTTTCGTTGACACACATTATTCCTTATGATATAATAAAAGCAAATATATCGCTTATAAAGGAAGTGACTTAATGACGAAAAAAATAACAGCAATATTGTTGGCATTGTGCATGGCAATCTCAATTTTGCCGATGAGCGTTCAGGCGGCATCAAAGCCGGATATTAAAGTCGGTGACTATGTTAAAATGGGCACGTATAACAATGCCTCAATTCTTTGGCGATGTGTAAGCATTGACGATAACGGACCGCTTATGCTTGCAGACAGAATTATTGACACCCTTGCATATGATGCCAAAACAAATGACAACAGCAATTCAAAATCACACAGCAGAAGCTATAAGCGTGATGATTACGGTTCTAACTATTGGAAAGACAGCAATATGCGTTCTTGGTTAAATTCAACCGCAGAGGCAGGCAAAGTCGATTGGCTTTGCGGCAACCCTCCGAAAGACGGATATGTAAGCGGTGTGGGAGCGTACAACGAAAAAGCGGGTTTTCTCAACGCTTTTTCAAAATCTGAAATTGCGGCAATGAAAACCGTTACCCAGCGTTCTCTCGTTTCTCATCCCGAATACAACAAGGGCATAGTTAACGGAGACGCAAATTCGGATTTGTTATATTATACCGATATTTCATATGCGGCAATAAATTACGATAGTGCGTATTTTGAAACCACAACCGAAAAGGTATTCCTTCTTGATGTTAAGCAAGCAAATGCCGTATGGAAAAATCTCAACGGCTATTATGTCGCATACAATAATGACGGAATGGCTTGGCCCTATTGGCTCCGTACCCCGGTTACCGACTGCAACCACGATATGCGTTATATCAGTTCATCGGGTCAGGTCGGTCGTTATGCTCCGTGGTATTCCGATTTGGGCGTAAGACCTGCATTTTATCTCGATTCCGAATATTTTGTTACAACTTCCGGCAGCGGCTCACAAAGCAGTCCTTATATCGGCTCTGCTCCAAACAAACAAGAGGATGATTATACAATTTCGGAACCTGCCGAGGACGCAAATCCCGATTGGAATGTCAGCACCGAGCAAAGCATTCAGCTCACCCTCGGCCCGTGGTATTCAAATGACAGAAAATATTCTAATCCTACCATCCCGGTTTATACCATCCAAAAAACACGCAGCGACACGGAAAATATGGTTGTTGTCGTTTGCGGCGAGGGATACACAAAAAGTCAGCAGGGCAAATTCATCAATGATGTCAAACGGCTTTGGCAGGACGCTATGAAATATGAACCGTATCGCAGTTATGCCGACAGATTCAATGTTTACGCTCTTTGCACAGCTTCCGAATCGACTTTTGACAATGGTGGAAGCACATTCTTTGATGTTATAGTCGACAAATATAATTCGCCTGTTATTTCTAATAATCTCCACGGAAGTCAATGGAAAAATCATATTTTTGAGAGATGTATCGGTCCTGAATTTATCGAGAAAATTCACGATGCTCATATCAAAAAAAAGTGTGATCCAAACACAATTCCGTCCGGTTCGGAATATGAGCCTTATTATTATGTTCACGATTATATTGCCCAGTTCGCTATGGTTGTAAATACAACAAATGATTTCGGCGGTGCTTATAATAACCGTGAATACGGTTTCCATTATTTCATTTCGCCATCAGACAGCTATCGTGCGTCAAAAACTTTTGCACACGAGTTTGGACACGGTTTGCTCGGTCTCGGTGATGAATACAGCGGCGGATATTTGCTTGACGATAAGGAGCTTAAATCACTCAATCTTTCCTCGGTTGAAGACCCGGAAAAGATAAAATGGCGACAGCTTTTAGGTTTTAGAAACACATATACCTGCCGCAATGCTTACGGCTCAAAAATGCTTGTTTCAAGTTATGAGTGCATAATGAGAGACACAAACTATCAATTCTGTGAGGTTTGCCGTTTGCAGGGCTTCAAGCGAATGTCTCAGCTTGTTAAGGATGTAGACCTTTATGTTGCAACTCCCGAGGTTAAGGAATATACGGGTGCTTATTCAAAGCCGTCTGATTTTACCGACCTTGAAACAAGTTCATATTATAATTACACATATAATCGCAATGACCGACTTTTGAGCGGCAACAGCAAAAGCAGATTTAATACTAATATGAACGGTAAAAAAATCGAGCTTAGAACTGTTATTCAAAACATTTCAGATAAAAATGCACGACAATTAAAATTCAAAATGTGGATTAAGCACTCCGACGGAAGCGTTGCGACCGATTCATCGGGGAATCCGCTTCAAACAGTACAAACCTTTGACATTCCTGTTTGGAATGATAAGGCAAATTTCTGGCCGCTCGGTGCTTTGGATCACATCAAAAGCGACTTTAATTCAGGCTTAAAGAGTTGCTCGCTTATTTATCAAATTCCGTCTGATGCACAGCTTAAGAGCGGCGATACCGTGGCATTTCAGGTGCTCGATGAAAACGGAAATGTGCTTGCTGACGACAATACGGAAACACAGCGCTACACAACCGTTTCAATTCAGTATAAATTTGAGGACGGCTCTGAAATTCCAAACACTGCCGGCGGAACATTTACCGTGCCATACGGCACAAAGCTTGATTTAACACCGGCAAAAACACTTTATGATTATGAATTTATAAAGGTTGACGGCTTGAATAAGCCTATTGTTTCGGACGGAACGGTTGTTACATATTATTACAAAAATAAAAACGAAGAACACACTCACACTTGGTCTGCTTGGAAATACAATAATGATGCTGTTTATAATTCATCAAGTGATTATAAAGACGGCACGCAGACTCGTACTTGCTCCGCTTGTGGTGAAAGTGAAACAAAAGAGGCACCGAATACAGCTCTTCTTCGTCGCAGAGGTAATGCATTGTCGCTTGAAAGCAGTATCACCCTTGCAACTTACATTACCAAAGATGTAGTCGATTATTATGACGAAGTGTATGCCGAGTTTACCCGAAACGGTAAAACCGAAAAAGTGTATCCGTCGGGTAAAACATTAACTTCAAATTCAATCGTTTATTGCATATTTGATTATACGGGTATTTCACCGCAGGCTTTAGGTGATGATGTAAGTATTACATTCTATGGTGTCAAAGACGGTGTAACATATAACGGTAATGCTTATAAATACAGTGCAACCGACTATATTAAGTCAACGCTGAATAAGCCTACATCTTCTGCAAAGCTTAAAACTTTGCTGGTTGATTTGGTCTATTATGGCGAGGCTTGTCAGGTATATCAAAACTATAAAACCGATAATTTACTTACCGATATACTTACCGATGAGCAAAAAGCACTTCGCAGCACGGCTGATTTAAGTTTAACGAATATCAAGAATGCAAGCTACGAAACCTGCGAAAACAGGCTTGTAAAGTTTGGTACGGCATTAAGGTTGAATAATTCGGTTGAAATTGCAATACCGCTGAATATGACCAATGTTACTCTTGATGACCTTTCATTCAAAGTAAAAATAGGTTCAAGAACATTGACATATACCTATGCCGAAAATCCGGATAATTTTGAAAAAGGCAAAGACGGCTATTGGTATTTCTATTTTGACGGTGTTTATGCAAATCAAATGAGTGATGAAGTATTTATCACTGCATACAAAGGCGATGAGCAAGTCAGCTATACACTTAAGTACAGTGTGGAATCCTATGCCGCAACTGTTACTGATACAAAGTTAAAAGCAGTTACAGACGCAATGATGCGTTACGGCAATTCCGCAAAAGCCTATGCAGGCAAATAATCGGCATATCAGTTTAATTTTAGATATGAAATAATTAAGGAGGTATTAAGATGAAGGAAAAGTATATCAAACCTGATTCAGACATTCAAAAGTTTGCTGCCGTTGATGTAATTACGACATCCGGTGGCGGCGATGAACCGATTGTCACTCCACCTGATTGGAACGACTAAAGAGTAAAGGAGTCAAGATTTTATGTCTTGACTCCTTTTGACTGCTTAGCAATTGATGAACCCCCCCGGTTCTACCGGGGGAATCTTTTCTGAAGAGATAAAAACAAACGACAGATGATTTCTCATCTGCCGTTTCAATGTTATCGGGATTCTTTTTTATCCTTGCTTTCTGCTTTTTTCTTTGGCCTTTTGCGGATTTTCTTTGCATACAACAGCGATTTGCATCTGGTGGTTTTTAACGCTTAAAACCTTTATCACAAGCCCTGCAGCAACACAATGCTTTTCAGCGTTGAATCAAAATCGAACAAGGAGAAATCAAATGGACGAACAAGAAAAAGAAATTGAAGAAATACTCAGAACATTTGACAAAGCACCTTCGCCTTCGTCAGAGAATAGTGTTCAAAATCAAGCACAGCAAAACAATAAGCAGCCTCGGCAAATTTCCCAAAAACCAACTGACACCGAACGGACTGCCCGCACATCAAATCAAACAGAATACAAAAGACAAGCTCAGTCAAGCAAAATGGATATTTGGTTTGAAAACAAATAGGAGTGTAATTAAAGGAGAGGCTTATTATGTTTAAGTTAGGTATTTATTTGCCGCCATATATGACACTTTGTTTGTGAAATTAAATGAAGAGCTTTTATATTCTTCGTCACCAAACGGTGCACTACCCTACTGTAAAAGATAATGTGGATTTAGAACTTCTTTCGACACCTCAGTGTAAGGTTCGCAATTCCTCATACGAATTTGCCGTGCTGAGCAAAAATAAAATCCTGAGAGATTTTTGAGAGACGCAAAGTCTGAAAAATGGCTTAAATAGGCAGTTTTGAAAAAAGATTGCGAGCCTCTGACTCCGTCATTTAAGGTTCGAATCCTTATTACGAGCAAAGCGAGTAACAAGGTTCTGAACGCTTGCGTTCAGGTTCTTACACCTCTGCCACAAAAAAAGAGCTGAAATTTCAGCTCTTTTTTTATTTATTTCCCCTATTTTTGCTTGTGTTTATGATATTGATATTTTTAGAATTTTGTGATATATTGAATATGTTAATTATCAAAAAATCAGCGAACATACTTTTTTGATAATTACTCCGACAACTGTAGATAGTAATAGTTGCATTGAATGGTGTTTATTATTTATTGTTCGTATTAATTACCCCAAAGGACTTAAAAAAGCTCCTCGGTGAGCGGTTATTCTAATGCATTATTATGTTGTGTGTTTTCACTTCGTTCTACGGAGAAAGGAGCAGACTATGGCAAATAAGAAAAAAGGTGTATCATCGAAAACGCATACACAAAAGCAGTTGGATGATTATGCTAACCAACACAATCCAAACAACAAAGCCTACAAAGCAAATCAGGCAAATATAGCAAAGTCTAAAAAGCACAACAAAGACTATATTGACAATGTCGCTGATTTAGAATGGTTTTGTTATGGTTGGTGTGATGATTAATTCATAGTCTTACACTAAAAAGAATATCAATTCTTTTGGCACCGTGATTTTTCACGGTGCCTTTCTTATTTCCTGCCTTTTATATTGTTTATCCATCAAAAAGCCAAAGCGATCTGTAATAATCAGATCGCTTTTTGCTTGCAATTCATATTAGGTCAAGTTAATATAATTTTAATGGTTTTCATTTGCATTACTCCAAATTTCATATAACTATTTTGTAATGAATTGCGTTTTTAATGCAAACACATAACCTTACTAAAAAATCGCAGTATACATTTAAAAAATTTTGCAACTTTTTTTAGTCAATATGTGTTTCATTTATAGGAGGTGATGCATTATATGTCCATAATTGAATTCGACAATCAGCGTTTTGATGATTTATATCAAAAGTATGCAGGTATCGTTTTTAGAACAGCATACAATTTTCTTTTGAATAAAGATGATGCTGAGGATATTGTTCAGGAGGTATTTATTAAATATTTTATTTCTAATAAAACATTCAACGATGAGGATCATGAAAAAGCTTGGATTCTTACAGTAACAGCAAATTTGAGTAAAAATGTTCTTCGTTCAAAAGCACGTCAAAATTTAGAATTAGACGATACAATTAAAATCGTGGATAATAAATTCGAAAAAGCAACAACGAATCATTTAGATTTAGAAGAAGCTATGATAAGATTAACCGCAAATCAAAGACTTGTAATTTATCTGTTTTATTATGAACAAATTCCAATAAAAAATATAGCAAAAATCATGAAAAGCAATGAGAATACCGTAAAGTCTCATTTGTTACGAGCGAAAAGCAAAATGAAAACCTATCTTGAAAAGGAGTAGTATATTATGAATTATACCGAATATAATAATCAATTAAAATTACCGGATGATTTGTATAAAAAAACATTAGCGGGTGTTAAATCAGAAATTTCAAAACAGAATCAAATTCAAAGAAAAAAGAAAGTTGCTTCTTTATCATTTGCTGCTTGTTTTATGATACTTGTAACCTCAATATCAACAGTTAAATACTTAAATCATAATTCTTCTGATGCTATTGAAACTACACATCATTCATCAACAAATAATAAGGGCTTTTCTACTGATAATCGGACGATAAAAATTAAAATTGAAGACACTAAATATCCGCAAAAAATTATTATTGATAATAAGATTTATTCGCAGTATTATTTTGGAGATGCGAAAGCGGATAAGAATAATACTATTGAATTAAAGCAATCAGAAATAGGCGATTTAGTATGTACGCTTGATTATTTTAATCTTACGAATGACTTGTCAAATTATGTACCAATGACTGTTGAAGAAGCTAAAAACAATAAATTTTATAAAGCGTTGGTTTATAAATACGCCAAAAGTGATCATTTAATTATAGTTCAGACCAATAATGAATATTATATATTCTACTTGAATGGTTTAACTACCGACTATACGATCGAAGATTTATTAAATTTATACACAGCAAAAGGCGATAATGAAATTATTGGTATTGAGATTTGGCAAGATGAATTCTATGATTATACGATTGAATTGCCGGAAGAAGAAAATATTACGGATCGGGACATTCGCCCTTTATTGAAAGGCACTATAACAGACAAGGAAGTAATTACTTCGATAGTAAACACCATTAAAGAATGTAATGAAAATAAACTTGATGATATTAACAGTTATTTAAGTGATTATGATAAGGGATTAGAAAGTAAAAAATCACTTATGTCTGATGATGGAGAATATAAATTGAGACTCATTTTTGCAGATGGTCAGGCATTAAATCTCGATAAAAATTCTTTGGATATTACACTAAAAAAAGATTATTTTTATTTTGATATCTGTCATAAAGGAAATCCTATTTATTATAAAATAGAAAATTCTAAATATAATAGAATCGTTGCATTCATTGAGTCAGCATTGTCTTAAAAAATAAAACGCTGATTGCGAAATAAAAAAAGGAAAGCAGGCGATAACAACCGCCTGCTTGTTTCATTATTTCTTAGTGGTCACGCTCTTGGCCTTGCTCCAACCGGAATACAGTTTCACACTCTTGCCGCCGAATTTGACGATTTTGTAAGTGCGTACACGAACATAATACTTTTTCTTAGCCTTCAGCTTTCCCACACTCTTAGAGGTGGTGTTGTTCTTGCTGATGGTAACGGTCTTGTTGTTTTTCTTAAAGTTCTTGTCTGTGCTGTACTGCACTTGATAACCTGTGGTCTGGGTTTTCTGCTTTTTCCAAGTGACCTTAAAGCCTTTCTTGGCGGCAGTAACCTTAGATACGCCGGTACCCTTGGGGTTAATGGTATAAGTCAGGGACTTGCTGCCGCTGTAATTCTCCTTAAAAGTAACCTTAACCGTGTATTTGCCCACATTTTTCATGCCCTTGGGATAAGACACATTGTAGTCCACCCCGCCCTTTAAGGCTCTGCCTGTGCGATCCTTCACCTGCCAAATCGGCGACGATCCTAGCGCCAAACGCCGGCACGCCCTCCATAACCAACCGCTTCTCCCGGGCGTTTATATTTACACATTGCCGCATAAATGGCAAATAAATTCAGCTTACCTATCTAAATACTTTGCGATAAAATCCTCGACTGTACGCCAATACAGCGTGGGCGCAACAGAAGACGAGAGCGCATGGCCTGCGCCTTCTACGGTAAGCTCCTCTTTTTCGCAGGCTGCAGCCGCATACAATTCGCCCAGCATACTGTACGGCACAAGTTCATCCGACGAGCCGTGAATAAACAGCGTTGGTATGCGGCTCTTTTTCACCTGTGCAAGGGCGCTGGCCTGCTTAAAATCATACCCGTCACGCACCTTGGACAACACCGATGTGGCGTTGAGCACAGGGAACCACGGAATATGCAGGGTATCCGCCTCCCGTTGGAACTCATCCCATTCCGACGTGTAGCCGCAATCTGCAATAACAACCTTCACATTTTCGGGTAAATCTTCACCTGACGCCATCAAAACCGTTGCCGCCCCCATGGATACACCGTGCAGAACGATCCGGGCGTTCGGCTCCCATGAAAGGATCCGGTTTATCCACTTTATAATATCCATACGCTCCGGCCAGCCCATACCGATTTTTGTTCCCTCGCTGTCGCCGTGGGCTCTTGCATCTACTGCCAAAACATTGTAACCAAGCGTGTAAAATTTATGAACAAATCCGGCCATATGCTTGGCCTTGCTTGTGTAGCCGTGGCATACGAGAACATATTTTGTGCCGGTATTTTTGAACCGTTTTCCGTGCAGGCGCAGCGAATCAGACAGAATATACACATCCTCGCCGTGTGTAGCATACCATTCTTTGATTTCCGGCGTGCCTGTCATACCGCTGTATTTTGCACTTGCTTCCTCTTCATTGCCGGCAGTATTCGTGGCTTTTTGAACCAAGTTGTTGAGTTTGCTCATATGGATAGGCGATTTCGTGTTGATTGAGATATCATAGAATATTTCCGCTGCCGTTGCAGTTAAAGCTGCCAGCCCACAAAGCGCGCCGAAAACTATACCTACATTCTTTTTATTCATAAAAATCTCCTCCTGCCGTCAAAAGCATAATATTGTCGCAAAATGTCATTTTGCAATCTGACACTGTTTTGTGCGCGCCCCGGCTGTCTTTACAATACAAAAGCGCCCTGTGTATATCAAATCACATTTTTGGACGAATGTCAATAAAACCGCTGCCGCATTTTGCAAGAAAAAAACAGACATCCACACGGATGTCTGTTTTTTGCTTTTTCCTTCATTTTTTCGTTTTCGCCGGGAGCGGCATTGTTGTGCTGCTGCAGGCTACACATAATACTTTGCCTGCGCGTTCCAAAGCGCTGCATATTGGCCGTCGGCAGCCAAAAGCGCTGTGTGCGTGCCGCTTTCCACCAGCCTTGCGTGATCAAACACGGCGATGGTATCGCAAAAGACACAACTAGACAGCCGATGCGAAATGTAAATGGCCGTTTTGCTTTGCACAAAGGAATTGAAGCGGCTGTAAATCTCGTTCTCCGCAATCGGGTCCAACGCCGCCGTCGGTTCGTCCAACACCACCACCGGCGGGATTTCAAAATCTTCTCTG
>OQVH01001838.1_pt1 | contig 12478 bp, 9 predicted proteins | sample 1691641 | NCBI WGS metagenome assembly OQVH01 (sample SAMN03418286, study PRJEB22391) | human gut metagenome | biome: human-gut; feature: organic feature; material: feces | host: Homo sapiens | place: Italy | collected 2013-04
CAACTGGGCATTCCGCTTCCGCAAGGATCACCTGACTCCTGAGTTAGCAGCAAATCTTCGCAAGATGACTGAGTTATTTGGCAGATGCGAGCCGCTTGAGCCAATCGAGGAGGAGGAAGGACCAGAAGGCTCCATTAAGCCTGGTGAGACTGCACCTGGACTTGCTCCAGAGGAATAAATTGAATTGAGGTTTCCATGATAAGACTTATACTAGTTTTGCTTATTGCCATTCTCTATCTGGTAATTGGATGCATACCTGCATTCATCTTATGGTTAATTGGCAAAAAAAATCCCGATCTTAAGGATCGGATTTCAAGACGCATGATTCAGTGGATCTTTGGTGTGCTTCTCTTTGTAAGCGGCACCAAGGTCAAGGCAGAGGGTCTTGAAAACATTCCAAAGGATCGCGCTGTGCTGTATGTAGGCAACCATAGAAGCTACTTTGATATCATCACATCCTATCGCCTGCTTCCAGGTATTACCGGATATGTGGCTAAAAAAGAAATGGCAAAGGTTCCGCTTCTTCGTCTTTGGATGCGCTATATTCATTGCCTGTTCTTAGACAGAAGCAACGTAAAAGAGGGTTTAAAAACAATCCTCGCTGGTGTCGATGAGCTTAAAAACGGTCATTCTATATGGATCTTCCCAGAAGGCACTAGAAACCGTGGTGAAGAAGGCAGTATGCTTGAATTTAAGGAAGGCAGCTTAAAGATGGCTGACAAGGCTGGATGTCCTGTTGTTCCTGTTGCAATCGCGCACTCAGCAGATGTTTTGGAAAATCACTTTCCATTCATCCGCCGTGCTGCGATCACAATTCGTTTTGGTGAGCCGATTGACTTAAAGAGCCTTCCTCGCGAACAAAAAAAGCAGGCTGGTGCTTACACACGCACAATCATTCAGGCAATGCTCGACGACATTTTGAGGGAAGACTGAGTTTTGTATCGGCACTTCAATGGATGACATTTTTGTAAATCCACACGAAAGCGCTGTTTTTACAGATGCTATATTTTCGCTGCTGCAAAGAAGATAGACTTCTTTTAGCTGCCAATATTCAAAACAATATTTTAATAATCGACTGGCTGCTTTCGCGGCCAGTCCTTTTTTTCTCCATTTTGGCAATATCGCATAGCCTAGATAATATCCGCTAGGGATACCACTTTCTTCATCTTTCTCTTTGTATTCGAGTCCAATTCGCCCAATCATATCATCATTTTCATCTGCTAATACCCACATAGACGGCTCTTCCGATGGATAAACATACTGGTGCAGGCTTTCAATCCAGTCTTCCCAGTCTTTACAAGTTTGCGCCTGTTTTTCTAGTGGATAAGGTAGGAAGCGCTTTACTTCATCGTCGTTATAGAGTGTTTCAAATGCTTTCGCATCTTTTTTGTCTGCCTCTCGAATTAACCAAGTATGTGTTTGTTCTTCAAAATTCTGGCCACCAATCACTAACTTTTGTTCACTTGCCACTGACCACTCTCCACAAACCAATACCCTTGGCAGATGATAATATCTGCAGTACGCAAGTTCTGCATATTCATCATCCACATCTTCCCAATCCTCGGCTAAAAAAGAAATCCCGGACCAGGATTTATCCTGTCCGGGAGTACATATGCCGATGACAGGAATGCTTTTTTGAAGAGTGCGGGCCTCTTCTGGCGAATCGGTGAGAACCACTTCGCCTTTTTCTGTCATTTTTGTTTTTTTACCACTATATATATAAGGAAGAAATGCATTTTATCTATATATGGTATAATGTTATACACATAGAAAATTAAAAATTTTTCCACAGAAAACCCAGTATTTATGCCGTTTACATAAGTTATCCTCAATTTGTGGATAACTTGTGGACAATTTCTTGATAATGTCATCATAACTTGTGTATAAATATGTACAAGCCTTATTTCTCCCGGTCTATAACTATTTTTCCATTATTAACAATAACTTCTAGTATATTCACATTAAGCGTTAAAACGCCCATATAGCCACTTTTTTTATCAACGCCCTATCCCCAGTCCTTCCACAATTAAACGTTGATAATTCCGCAAAAATAGTGTAGGATAGCATTATATAGAATTTTTTAGAGTTTTTTAAGCAGTTAAGATTAACTGCTATATTTTAGTGCTATCAGAAAACGGAGTTAGAAAATGGACAAGATTTTGGAAAAATGGGATGAAATTTTACAGACAGTAAAAACAGAGCATGATGTCAGCGACATTTCTTTTGATACCTGGATCAAACCTCTGGAAGTTTTTGGTGTTGAGGGAAATACCCTCTATATCCTTGTTCCATCTGAACAGATGACTTTAAGTTATATCTCAAAAAAATATTATCTTCCTTTAAAAGTAGCAATTGCTGAAATTATCGGAACCGAATATGAGATTCAGTTTATTTTACCGGAACAGACCAGGAATATCAGACCTTCCAATAATAAAGGAAAGAAAACACCTGAACCTGAAGCTTCCAAACGTTCCAACTTAAATCCAAATTACACATTTGATACTTTCGTTGTCGGCAGCAATAACCGTTTTGCACAGTCTGCCTCCCTGGCAGTAGCGGAATCTCCGGGAGAAGCTTACAACCCTCTTTATATTTATGGTGGACCTGGACTTGGAAAAACCCACTTGATGCATTCCATTGGACATTTCATCCTGGAAAGAAATCCGGAAGCAAAAGTTTTGTATGTTACTTCCGAGGAATTTACCAATGAAGTTATCGAATCTATCCGTAGTGGTAACGCCTCTGCGATGAATAAATTCCGTGAAAAATACAGAACCATCGACGTTCTCATGATCGACGACGTTCAGTTTATTATAGGAAAAGAAAGTACACAGGAAGAATTTTTCCACACGTTCAACGCTCTCCACTCCGCAGGCAAACAGATCATTTTAACATCGGATAAACCGCCAAAGGATATGGAAACGTTAGAAGAACGAATCCGTTCCCGTTTCGAATGGGGACTTATGGCAGACATCGGAGCTCCTGATTACGAGACGCGAATGGCAATCCTTCGCCGGAAAGTGGAATCTGATGATATGTCCTTAAGCGATGACATTTTAAATTACATCGCAAATAATATTAAATCCAACATCCGTGAATTAGAGGGAGCTTTGAACAAACTCCTCGCTTACTCGAATCTGGAAAAAACAGAGATCACCATGGAGATTGCCAAGAAAGAACTTCAGAATATTATCACACCGGACAAGCCAAGAGAAATCACTCCTCAGCTTATCATTGAAGTTGTTTCGGAACATTTCCAGATTTCACTGGATCAGATGATCTCAAAAAACAGAAGTAATGAGATTGCAAGACCAAGGCAGATTGCCATGTACCTCTGTAAAACCATGACGGATATTCCACTGGATTCCATCGGTTCCTTACTGGGCGGAAGAGATCACTCGACCATTATCCACGGCATCAAAAAAATTGCGGATGAGTACGATTCCAACGAACAGACACGCAATTTAATTGAAACTATCAAGAAAAAAATCAATCCAAACTAAAGTTATCAACTTTTTTTCGAGTTATTAACAAAATTTTGTGGATAACCTGTTCAAATCATGTTTAATTTATGTTTAAAGTTTTGGATAACCTACTTTTCAAGATGAATTTCAAATTTTTTCTGAGGAGGCTTAAAATTTTAATTCACATTTTATCCAAGGTTAATCCTCATGCTTTTCACATAGTTATACAGTCGGATTTTTCGGACAAGCCCTTATGTTTTCAAGGGTTGCAGGGTTATTCACTTATTCACACACACTAATACGACTACTTTTAATATCTTTTATTAATTATATTTATTTTGGCTTTCGCCAAGCAGGAAGGAGTTATTCACATTATGAAATTAATCTGTTCTAAATCAAATCTGCTTCATGGAGTTAACATTGTGTCCAAGGCTGTTCCAACCAGAACAACAATGGCAATCCTTGAATGCATTTTAATTGATGCTTCTGCTAATGAAATCAAATTAACAGCAAACGATATGGAACTTGGAATTGAAACTAAGATTGAAGGAGAAATTGCAGAGAGGGGAATCATTGCATTAGATGCTAAGATTTTTTCTGAGATTGTCCGTAAATTACCGGACAGTGATGTTGTGATCGAAACAGATTCCAATTTTAAAACTACCATTACCTGTGAGAAAGCAAAGTTTAACATTGTTGGAAAATCAGGTGATGATTTTTCCTATATTCCATTTATTGAAAGAAATGAATGTATTTCAATCTCCCAGTTTACTTTAAAAGAAGTGATTCGTCAGACGATCTTCTCAATTGCTGACAATGACAACAATAAACTGATGACGGGTGAACTTTTCGAGATTGAAGAGAATCAGTTAAAAGTAGTTTCTCTGGATGGACATAGAATTTCCATCCGTAATATTGAATTAAAGAATAATTACGATCATAAGAAAGTAGTTGTTCCTGGTAAAACACTTCAGGAAGTAAGTAAGATTTTACCTGGAAGTGCAGAGGAAGAAGTCAATATTTTCCTTTCAGAGAATCATATTGTATTTGAATTTGATGATACTACAGTTGTATCCAGATTGATCGAAGGGGAGTATTTCAAAATTGAGCAGATGCTTTCCTCTGATTATGATACAAAAGTTAAGATTAATAAGCGTGAATTATTAGACTGTATCGACCGTGCAACACTTCTCGTAAAAGAGGGTGACAAGAAACCAATTATCATGAATATCACAGATGGAAATATGGAATTAAAAATCAATTCCTTTATTGGTTCCATGAATGAAGATATTGATATCACAAAAGAGGGAAAAGATATCCTCATTGGATTTAATCCGAAATTCTTTATCGATGCACTGAGAGTCATCGATGAGGAAGAGGTTTCTCTTTATATGGTAAACCCGAAGGCTCCATGTTTTATCAAGGATGATGAAGGAAAGTTCATTTATCTGATTCTTCCGGTAAACTTTAACGCAGCCACTAACTAAGAAAGGCAGAAAGATGATCACAGTAAATATCAGAGAGACGGATGAATTTATCAAACTGGGACAGGCTTTGAAAAAAGCAGGTCTTGTAGAATCCGGAGTAGATGCAAAGTTTTTTATTCAGGATGGACAGGTAAAATTAAACGGCGAGACAGAGCTTCAGCGTGGAAAAAAATTATACAATGGAGATGTTGTTTCCTTTAACGGCGAGACAATTCAGATTGTAAAATGATCATAAAGTCAATTGAATTGCAGAATTTTCGAAATTATGAAGATTTAAATATTTCATTTGATGAGGGAACCAATATTTTTTACGGGGACAATGCGCAGGGAAAAACGAATATCCTTGAAGCTGCATACTTAAGTGGAACAACTAAGTCCCACAAATGTAGTAAGGACAAGGAAATGATCCGTTTCGGGGAGCAGGAGTCCCATATCAGAACGGTTGTTGTAAAAAAAGAAAAAGAATATCAGATTGATATGCATTTAAAACACAATCGTTCCAAGGGAATCGCAATCAATAAAGTTCCGATCAAAAAAGCCAGTGAGCTTTTTGGAATTCTCAATATGGTATTTTTCTCGCCGGAGGATCTGAATATTATCAAAAATGGTCCGGCGGAACGCCGCAGATTTCTGGATTCTGAATTATGCCAGTTGGATAAAATATATTTGTCAGACCTTACAACTTACAATAAAATTTTGAATCAGCGCAACAAATTATTAAAAGATATGGTTTACAGACCGGATTTAAAGGATACACTTCCGGTATGGGATATGCAACTGGTAGAAACTGGCAGGAAAATCATTCGGCGAAGAAAACAGTTTGTTGATGAGCTAAATGAGATCGTGCATGATATTCACTATCGGATTTCCGGTGAAAAAGAAGATCTGCTTTTGCAGTATGAACCAAGTATTGAAGATATTTTTTTCGAGGATGAACTTTCCAGAGTCAAAGAGAGGGATATGCGGCAGTGTATGACATCAGTGGGACCGCACCGGGATGACCTTCTTTTTTCCATCGGTGAGGTGGATATCCGGAAGTTCGGTTCCCAGGGACAGCAGAGAACTTCTGCGCTGTCCTTAAAATTGTCAGAGATCGAACTGGTTAAACGGTCCATTCATGATACACCGGTTTTGTTGCTCGATGATGTGTTGTCGGAGCTTGACAGTAACCGGCAGAATTATCTGCTCAACAGTATTCATGACACACAGACGCTGATCACCTGCACAGGGCTGGATGAATTTGTAAAAAACAGATTTCATATCAACAAGATATTTAAAGTTGTGCAGGGGACTGTGGAAGAGAGAAAAGAAATATAATTGCATTGTACATATTTTTTTATGTGCAGAATGGAGGAATAAATGGGTACAGAAAACGAATATGGTGGAGACCAGATCCAGATTTTGGAAGGACTTGAGGCTGTTCGTAAAAGACCGGGTATGTACATCGGTAGTACATCAGCCAGGGGCTTACATCATCTGGTATATGAGATTGTAGATAACTCAGTAGATGAGGCACTTGCCGGATACTGCAAAAATATTGAAGTGACCATAAATGAAGATAACTCTATTACCGTAGAAGATGATGGACGTGGTATTCCGGTCGACATCAATCACAAAGCTGGAAAATCCGCATTGGAAGTCGTATACACTGTACTTCATGCCGGTGGAAAATTTGGCGGTGGAGGCTACAAAGTATCTGGTGGACTTCACGGCGTAGGTGCGTCAGTTGTAAATGCACTTTCCACAAAGTTAAAAGTTGAGGTTTACCGTGAAGGAAAGGTTTATTTCCAGAGTTACAAGATCGGTAAACCGGATGAACCGGTGAAAGTGATCGGAGAATGCGGCGAGGACAAGCACGGAACAAAGGTTACTTTCTGGCCGGACGGATTGATTTTTGAAGAGACCGTTTTTGATTATGATACGTTAAAACAGCGTTTGCGTGAGACAGCCTTTTTGACAAAAGGTTTAAGAATCGTGCTGACAGATTTAAGAGAAAACCCGGCGAGAACTCATGATTTTCATTATGCCGGCGGTATCAAAGAATTTGTTACTTACTTAAACAAGAGCAAAGAAGCTTTATACCCGGAAGTCATTTACTGTGAGGGCAGTGGAAATGGTGTCTATGTGGAAGTTGCCATGCAGCATAATGATTCCTACAATGAGTTGACGTTAAGTTTTGTCAATAACATTATCACACCGGAAGGTGGTACACATCTTGCCGGATTCCGTAATGCATTGACGAAGACATTTAATGCTTATGCGAGAGCAAATAAATTATTAAAAGACAATGAACCGGCATTGACGGGTGATGATATTCGTGAAGGATTGACTGCCATTATCAGTGTCAAGATCGAGGAACCTCAGTTTGAGGGCCAGACCAAACAAAAACTGGGCAACAGCGAAGCCCGCGGTGCGGTGGATTCCATTGTGAGCGAACAGCTTACTTACTTTTTAGAGCAGAATCCGACGGTTGCCAAGACAATCTGTGAAAAGTCACTTCTTGCACAGCGCGCGAGAGAGGCAGCAAGAAAAGCGAGAGATTTAACCAGAAGAAAAACAGCACTGGAGGGAATGTCTCTTCCGGGAAAACTGGCAGACTGTTCTGACAAAGATCCAAAGAACTGTGAGATTTTCATCGTCGAGGGAGATTCCGCCGGCGGTTCCGCTAAGACTGCGAGAAGCCGTGCAACCCAGGCAATCCTCCCACTTCGTGGTAAGATTTTAAATGTCGAGAAGGCAAGACTGGATAAGATTTATGGAAATGCTGAGATCAAAGCTATGATCACTGCGTTTGGTACAGGTATTCATGAAGACTTTGATATCAGCAAACTTCGTTACAACAAGATTATCATTATGACGGATGCCGATGTCGATGGTGCCCATATCAGTACGTTAATGCTGACATTCCTTTATCGGTTCATGCCGGATCTGATCAAAGAAGGCCATGTATATCTGGCACAGCCGCCACTATACAAGATCGAGAAAAATAAAAATGTATGGTATGCCTACAGTGACGATGAGTTAAATGCAATCTTAACGGAAATCGGACGTGATGGAAATAATAAGATCCAGCGTTACAAAGGACTTGGTGAGATGGATGCGGAGCAGCTCTGGGAAACTACCATGGATCCGGAGAAACGAATTTTAAAACGTGTCATGATCGATGATGAGAGTACTTCTGAAATTGATATTACGTTTACAACTCTGATGGGAGATAAAGTAGAACCGAGACGTGAGTTTATTGAAGAAAATGCGAAGTATGTGCAGAATCTCGATATCTAAGATTAAGTGTGCTGGAAATTATATATTACTGCAAATGTAGTTTAATAGCGTGATAGGAAGTTAATTTATAATATAATTGCAAATGTAGTTTAATTAGAGAAATGCAGATTTTGAACCAAAAAGAATCTGCAGGAATGAGGTAAATAGAATGGATGACAAAATTTTTGATCAAATCCATGATGTCGATCTGAAAAAAACAATGGAGACATCCTACATCGATTATGCGATGAGCGTTATCGCCCAGCGTGCATTGCCGGATGTAAGAGATGGTTTGAAACCGGTACAGCGTCGTGTACTCTACTCCATGATCGAATTAAATAATGGACCGGACAAGCCACACAGAAAATGTGCGCGTATTGTCGGTGATACCATGGGTAAATACCATCCACATGGAGACAGTTCCATCTATGGAGCATTGGTCAACATGGCACAGGATTGGTCTACAAGATATCCGCTTGTTGATGGTCATGGAAACTTTGGTTCTGTCGACGGTGACGGTGCCGCTGCAATGCGATATACAGAGGCAAGACTCAGTAAAATTTCCATGGAGATGCTCGCGGACATCAATAAAGATACCGTTGATTTTGTACCAAACTTCGATGAAACTGAGAAAGAGCCGACGGTGCTTCCTTCCCGTTATCCGAATCTTCTGGTAAACGGAACAACCGGTATTGCTGTCGGTATGGCAACAAACATTCCACCTCACAATCTGCGTGAGGTGATTCATGCCGTCGTAAAAATTATCGACAACGAAGTGCTAGAGGATCGTGGGACAGATATCGAAGAACTTTTGAGTATTGTAAAAGGTCCGGATTTTCCAACCGGAGCGATGATTCTTGGAACAACCGGAATTAACGAAGCTTACCGCACCGGACGTGGAAAAATCAGAGTTCGCGCGATCACCAATATCGAACCAATGCAAAATGGTAAAAACCGTATTGTTGTGACCGAACTTCCATACATGGTCAACAAAGCAAGACTGATCGAGAAAATCGCAGAGCTTGTAAGAGATAAAAAAATTGATGGAATCACGGATCTTCGTGATGAGTCTGACCGTCAGGGTATGCGTATATGTATCGAGCTGCGCCGCGATGTAAATCCGAATGTGGTTTTAAATCTGCTTTACAAACATACGCAGATGCAGGATACGTTTGGTGTCATCATGTTAGCCCTTGTGGACAATCAGCCGAAAGTATTAAATCTTCAGGAAATGTTAGGCTATTATCTGGATCACCAGAAAGATGTTGTGACCAGAAGAACAAAATATGACTTAAACAAAGCAGAAGAACGCGCCCACATTCTGGAGGGCTTACTGATTGCGCTTGATAATATTGATGAAGTGATCAATATTATCCGAAGCAGTGCAAATACACCGGAAGCAAAAAATCGTTTGATCGAGAGATTTTCCCTGACAGATGTCCAGGCACAGGCGATCGTCGATATGCGTCTGCGCGCACTGACTGGTCTGGAACGCGAGAAGATCGAAGCTGAGTATGCAGAGTTGATGGATCGTATTGCAGAGTTAAAAGCAATTCTGGCAGATGAGAAAAAACTTCTTGGTGTTATCCGTGAGGAAATCCTTTTGATTGCAGAAAAATACGGTGATGAGCGAAGAACTTCCATCGGATTTGACGAGTATGATATTTCCATGGAGGATCTCATTCCGGTAACCAACACTGTGATCGCAATGACAAAACTTGGCTACATCAAGAGAATGAGCCTTGATAATTTCCGTGCCCAGAACCGTGGTGGCAAGGGAATCAAGGGAATGGAGACGATCGATGAAGATTACATCGAGGAACTTTTGATGACGACTTCCCATCATTACATGATGTTCTTTACCAATACCGGCCGTGTATACAGAATGAAAGCCTACGAAATTCCGGAAGCGGGCAGAACCGCGAGAGGTACTGCAATCATCAACCTGTTGCAGCTTCAGCCGGGAGAGAAGATTACTGCTGTAATTCCAATCAAGGAATACACGGAAGGACATTATCTGTTTATGGCAACCAAGAATGGTATTGTGAAGAAAACACCGATTACCGATTATGCGAATGTCAGAAAAACAGGTCTTGCAGCCATCACACTGCGTGAAGATGATGAATTGATCGAAGTGAAAAAGACCGATAACGAACAGGATATTTTCCTTGTGACAAAATACGGACAGTGTATCCGTTTCAATGAGAGAGATGTCAGAAGTACCGGAAGAACCTCTATGGGTGTAATCGGTATGAACTTAACGGACGGCGATAAAGTTGTCGGAATGCAGATGGAATCCCAGGGGGATGCTCTGATGATCGTATCTGAAAAAGGTCTTGGAAAATGCACACTTGCATCTGAATTTACTGCCCAGAACCGTGGTGGTAAAGGTGTCAAGTGCTATAAGATTACAGAGAAAACCGGAAATATCGTCGGTGTGAAAGCAGTCAATCAGGATGATGAGATGATGCTGATCACAACGGAAGGAATTATCATCCGTATCAAAGTCAGTGATACTGCTTTGCTCGGAAGAGTTACTTCCGGTGTAAAACTGATGAATCTTGCGGATGATGTCACAGTTGCAAGCATTGCAAAAGTACGTGAGGACAAATCCCTCATGGAAAATACAGATGAATCTGAACTTGTCACAGAGGAAGAGGAAGCCAAGAGTGCTGCGGCTGCAGCAGAGGCTGCGAAAAAAGCGGCAGGTCAGATGACAGAAACGGATGATGAATTAATGCAGGAATTATTAAGCCGTGCTGAGTCTGATTCGGAAGAGGAATAAAAAAATATTTTGACCGCAGTGATACAAAGACTTCACTGTGGTCTGGACAGTAGGCTGCCACATTTTTATGTAGCAGCCGATTTGTCTATATAAAAACGAATTATATTTCATGATAAGAAGCCTGATTTGAAAAAAAGGATGTTCAATTTTGATTATTTGAAAAATGAATGATGTCAACACAAAAATGAAAAACAACATATGTTATCAAGAAATCCATAGTGTAAATGTGGATAACGTGTTGCGAAAATCCAACTTCCGTGGAAAAATTTCATTGTCATAGCAAAAACTTTCGTTTATACTTTTGCGTAAATATAGAATACATGAGTTTTAAAATTGTAGTAAAACTCCAATAGAAAGCAGAACAACAGGGGGAATGAAAAGTGCCGCAAAATTTTTATGAGTTAGTATGGATTTTTATTATTTATGCATTTATCGGATGGTGCACAGAAGTATCTTATGCAGCATTGGACCGGGGAATTTTTGTAAACCGGGGATTTTTAAATGGACCTTATTGTCCAATTTACGGATGTGGAGTGGTGATTGTTGTAGCTGTTTTGACTCCGCTAAAGGACAACCTGCTGATATTATTTGCGGGTTCTTTGTTACTGACTTCCATTTTGGAATACATTACAGGATTTATTCTGGAGAAAGTATTTCACAATAAATGGTGGGACTATAGCAATAAGCCGTTTAATCTTCACGGATATATATGTTTGAAATTTTCCATCTACTGGGGACTCGCATGTACATTTATTATGGATGTGATTCATCCAATCATTTACAAAGGAATCACCATGATTCCACATATTCTGGGTGTTGTGCTGCTCTGTATTATCATGTCGGCTTTCGCTGTTGACTGCGGTGTTACTGTTACTACAATTTTGAAGTTTAACAAGCGATTAAAAGTTATGGATGAAATGGCTGCGAAAATACATAAATTATCCGATGAAATCGGTGAAAATATCTACGAAAATGTGACAACTGCAGTAGAAAAATCGGAGGAGTTCCAGGAAACACATGAGGAATTTCTCACAAAAATTTCTGATACGAAAGAAAATCTTATGGATCTGCCATCCACTGCAAAAGAGAAGATTGCTTCTACTGCAGCAAGTGCCAGAGAAAAACTTTCTGAGTCTGCAGAAAATATCAATGTAAAAGAAAAGATTGCTGCTTACAAAGAAACACGCGAGGCGGCTCGTCTGGAAAAACAGCATGAGAAAGAGGAACTTGAGCGCAGATACAAAGAATTATTTGCAGAGAAGAATTTTGGTTTCAAGCGTTTGATGAAGGCGTTCCCAGATATGACTTCCCGTGAACAGAATGAATCTCTGGAGAAATACAAGAAATACTTTAACATCCGCAAACCGGATCATAAGAAAGATGAATAGGAAAATATATATTAAATTACAAATGTAATACAATTATCGGGAGAAATTAACATGATCAGAACAGTCAATACAGAGGATATCGTAAAAAATATA
>OQVH01001843.1_pt1 | contig 12428 bp, 10 predicted proteins | sample 1691641 | NCBI WGS metagenome assembly OQVH01 (sample SAMN03418286, study PRJEB22391) | human gut metagenome | biome: human-gut; feature: organic feature; material: feces | host: Homo sapiens | place: Italy | collected 2013-04
TTTTCAAAGACCGGCTTCTTGCCCCGGAATCCAGAAGCCGCCACAGGCTGATCGGACAGCTGTTTGACACCTACTGGCTGGTACAGTTCGAAGATAATTTTTATATCATTGACCAGCATGCGGCCCATGAAAAAGTATATTATGAGCGGTTCGTAAAGCTGTTCCAGTCTCAGAACATCCAGTCTCAGTACGTAAGCCCTCCGCTGATCGTTTCACTCAGCCTTGAGGAAGAAAACCTGTTAAAAGCAAACGAAAAATATTTTCGGGATTTCGGTTTTGAGATCGAACCTTTTGGGGGAAGAGAGTACAGTATCAGTGCGGTGCCATCCAGTCTTCTGGGAATGACAGAGGAAGAGCTGTTTCTGGAAATGCTGGACCATCTCACTGCAGACGGCTCCAAAGATGCATTTGAACTGTTTACCGCAAGGCTTGCAACTATGGCCTGCAAAGCTGCTGTAAAAGGCAATCATTCCATGTCACCCCAGGAAGCCGACAAGCTGATCGATGAACTTCTGACACTGGAAAATCCTTATAACTGTCCTCATGGAAGGCCAACCATCATTGCCATGAGTAAGACAGAGATTGAAAAAAAATTTAAACGTATCGTGTAAGATACCTATCATAAACGGAGAAAATCTATGAAAAAACCTCTTATCGTCCTTACCGGACCTACTGCCGTGGGAAAAACAAAACTTTCCATTGCCCTTGCAAAAGCAGTAAACGGAGAGATCATCTCCGCAGATTCCATGCAGGTTTACCGCCATATGGATATTGGTTCCGCCAAGATCACACCGGAAGAAATGGATGGCGTCCCTCATCATCTGGTGGATGTGTTGGAGCCCACAGAAGATTTTAATATTGTCCTTTTCCAGCAGATGGCAAAAGAAGCCATGGAAAAAATTTATGATAAAGGCCGGATCCCGATCCTGGTAGGCGGCACGGGATTTTATATTCAGGCCGTAACCAGAGATATTGATTTTACCAGTTCCAACCAGGATGACCATTACCGCAGGGAGCTGGAAGAGCTGGCAGAACAAAAAGGCCCTTCATTTCTTCATGATATGCTTGCACAGGTTGATCCCAAGTCAGCCCAGGACATCCATGAGAACAATGTCAAGCGAGTGATACGCGCCCTGGAATTTTATAAACAGAACGGTACCAGGATCTCCGAACATAATGAAGAGCAGAAAGAACATACCAGCCCCTATGCCCTGGCATACTTTGTCCTGAACGCACCCCGTCCCCTTCTCTACGAACGCATAGACACAAGAGTGGATGAGATGTTGAAAAACGGGCTTGTAGAAGAAGTAAAAAAGCTCCGGGAAATGGGCTGCCACAGAGGAATGGTTTCGATGCAGGGACTGGGCTATAAAGAAATCCTGGACTGGATGGACGGAGAATACCCTTACGAGGAAGCCGTTCGCATCCTGAAACGTGACACCAGACATTTCGCCAAACGCCAGCTTACCTGGTTCCGAAGAGAAGGCGAGGTAACCTGGGTAGATAAAGATAACTTTGATTACGATGACAGCCGGATCCTTTCCTACATGCTTTCTGTATGCAGAGAAAAAGGGATCCTGCCTGCCAAATAAAATAAAAAAGGAAAAATGATCATGAAAGAATTATATGCACAGCTTGGAATCTCTTCCGCAGTTTACGATTTCGGTAAAACTGTAGAAGATTCCCTGAAAGAACGTTTTGAAAAATTTGATAAAACTGCAGAGTATAACCAGATGAAGGTTATCCATGCCATGCAGAAAAACCGTGTCAGTGAGGCATGTTTCGGAGCTTCCTCCGGTTATGGCTACAATGACCTTGGACGCGAGACCCTGGAGCAGGGCTATGCGGATACATTCCACACAGAAGCCTGCCTGGTCCGCCCGCAGATCACCTGCGGAACCCACGCACTTGCCATTGCACTGTTTGGAAACTTACGCCCGGGCGATGAGCTTCTTTCCCCTGTAGGCAAACCATATGATACTCTGGAAGAAGTCATCGGGATCCGTCCGTCCAACGGTTCTCTTACAGAATATGGTGTAAAATACCGTCAGGTAGACCTTCTTGAGGATGGTACCTTTGATTACGAAAATATCAAAAAGGCAGTCAATGAAAAAACAAAACTGGTAACCATTCAGCGTTCCAAAGGCTATCAGACTCGTCCTTCCTTCTCTGTAAAACAGATCGGTGAGCTGATCGCTTTTGTAAAGAAGATCAAACCGGATGTGATCTGCATGGTAGATAACTGCTACGGTGAGTTCGTAGATACCATAGAGCCAAGTGATGTAGGTGCAGATATCATGGTGGGTTCCCTGATCAAAAATCCAGGCGGCGGTCTTGCCCCTATCGGCGGATATATCGCCGGAAGAAAAGACTGTGTGGAAAACGCTTCCTACCGTATGACCTGCCCGGGACTGGGCATGGAAGTGGGGGCAACCCTTGGTGTAAACCGTTCTCTGTACCAGGGATTTTTCCTTGCACCGATGGTTACCAAAGGAGCTTTAAAAGGCGCCGTTTTTGCAGCAAACATTTACGAAAAACTTGGTTTCCCGGTGGTACCGAACAGCACAGAACCACGTCAGGATATCATCCAGGCAGTCACCCTTGGAACACCGGAAGGTCTTGTAGCATTCTGCCAGGGTATCCAGGCTGCAGCACCGGTAGACAGTTTTGTGACACCGGAACCGTGGGATATGCCAGGGTATGACAGTCAGGTCATCATGGCTGCAGGTGCTTTCATCCAGGGTTCTTCCATCGAGCTTTCTGCCGATGGTCCTATGAAACCACCTTATGCTGTTTATTTCCAGGGTGGTCTTACCTGGGAGCATGCTAAACTTGGAATCCTGAAATCTCTTCAGTATATGGTTGATAAGGAACTTGTGAAATTATGAAAAAATCCGAAGGACAGGACTTAAAAAAGCAGGTCTTTGTCGTAGGAGCAGGTGCTTCCGGCCTTATGGCGGCTATTCAGGCTGCCATAAACGGAGCAGCGGTTACGGTTCTGGAACAGAATGACCGTCCCGGAAGAAAAATCTGTGCTACAGGAAATGGACGCTGTAATATGACAAATCTGAACCAGGATGAAAACGCTTACCGGGGATCCCATCCGGAATTTGTCAAAGATGCCCTGGCACAGTTTCCTGTGGAAAAGACTCTGGAATTTTTTCAGGAACTGGGAATCTGTACCACAGACCGCGGCGGATGGATCTATCCCCGGAGCAGCCAGGCGCAGAGTGTGGTAGATGTTCTTACCATGAAAGCACGCAGCCTGAAGGTAAAGCTGAAAACCAATCAGACCGTTACCGGCGTGTCTTTTGCAGACGGACAGTGGAAGATCCATACGGACGGATGGACCTACAGTGGTGATGCCGTGATCCTTGCAAATGGTTCCCGTGCGTCTTCCGTTGCAGGTTCCTGCGAAAGCGGATATGAAATTGCAAAAAGTCTCGGACATCATCTGATCGAACCCCTTCCAGCTTTGACAGCTCTGAAATGTAAGGGAAATTCTTTTTCCGGCTGGAGTGGTGTACGGACAGAAGGTAAGATAACACTTTATATAGACGGCACACCGACAGTTTCCCAGCAGGGAGAACTGCAGCTTACCGATTACGGTGTATCCGGGATCCCGGTATTCCAGATTACCCGCTATGCTATCCGTGCCGTCCATGAAAACAAAAATGTGGAGCTTTCCATAAATTTTTTCCCGGAACTGAACCGGAAAGAGCTGGAAGAATACCTGGAGCGCAGAAAGGCAGCCTGTCCTTACAAAACAGAAAAAGAACTTCTCATCGGACTTTTTCCTGAAAAACTGATCCGTGTTTTATGTGCACAGAAGGATCTTATACGCGGGATCACCGATTTTCGTCTCCCGGTAAAAAACGGCCTTTCCTTTGAACAGGCACAGGTTTGTTCCGGTGGAGTGGATACGTCTGAAGTTCACAGCAAAACCATGGAGTCCAGACTTCATAAAGGTCTTTATTTTGCCGGAGAGCTCCTTGACATTGACGGTACCTGCGGAGGTTATAACCTGCAGTGGGCGTGGTCAAGCGGAGCTGCCGCCGGTATCTGGGCAGCAAAGGAGGAAGAAAAATGATCCGGATCACACAGCTGAAGCTTCCCATCACTCATACAGAAGAGCAGCTTCACCGAAAAATAGCAAAAATGCTTCGTCTTGGAAATCAGCCGTTCACCTATGAGATCCGAAAACAATCTCTGGATGCCCGGCACAAAGAGGACAAAAAATTTGTCTACACTGTAGATATTAAACTGGATAACGAATCCCGTGTTCTCAAAAAGGTTCACGATAAAAATATTATGTTAACCTCGGAGAGGAAATATCATTTCCCCTCCTCTGGTTCTGAAACTCTGTCCCATCGTCCTGTAGTGATCGGAAGCGGACCTGCAGGATTATTCTGTGCCTGGTACCTGGCCAAAGCCGGGTACTGTCCACTGGTACTGGAACGGGGAGAAGAAGCAGACAAACGCCAAGAAACCGTGGAAAATTTCTGGAAAAACGGCATCCTGGATCCGGATTCCAATGTACAGTTCGGAGAGGGCGGTGCAGGGACTTTTTCCGATGGAAAACTGAATACTCTGGTAAAAGATACTTTTGGAAGAGGAAAGGAAGTTCTTTCCCGATTTGTGGAGGCAGGAGCTCCCTCTGAGATCCTTTACCAGCAAAAGCCTCATCTTGGCACAGATCAGCTTGTAGGTATCGTTCAGTTTATGCGTCATCAGATTGAAGAAATGGGCGGGGAATTCCGTTTTCGTTCCACAGTAACTGATCTGATGATCCGTGACCGGAAGCTTAATGCAGTCATTGTCAATGCAAAAGAGGAAATACCGGCAGAAATCTGCATTCTTGCTCCCGGCCACAGCGCCAGAGATACGTTTGCCATGCTGGAAAAACACAATATTAACATGGAGCCGAAATCTTTTGCAGTGGGGGTACGTGTGGAACATCCGCAGACTATGATCAACCAGGATCTTTACGGGGAACCGGAAAACGACCGTCTGGGTGCATCCAGCTACAAGGTTACCCATACACTGGAAAACGGACGTGGCGTTTATTCTTTCTGTATGTGTCCCGGCGGATATGTTGTAAATGCATCTTCTGAAGAAGGTATGCTTGCAGTGAATGGTATGAGCTATCAGGCACGTGACAGCCATAATGCCAACAGTGCTATCATCGTTACGGTAAACCCTTCTGATTTTCCTGAAGAGGGAGTTCTCGGCGGAATCGCTCTGCAGCGAAAACTGGAGTGCGCTGCCTGGGAAGCCGGAAACGGAAAAATTCCGGTACAGCTTTTCAAAGATTACTGTACCCATCAGAAAAGTACCAGGCTTGGAGATGTGATCCCCTGTATCAAAGGAGCTTATACACTTACCGATGTCCGCAGTATTTTCCCGAAAGAGATCGGCGATTCCATTGAAGCAGGAATCCATGCTTTTGGAAAAAAGCTTTCCGGTTTTGACCGACCGGATGCATTGCTGGAAGGAGTAGAAAGCCGTACCTCTTCTCCTGTACGGATCGTTCGGGAACCGAAAAAGCTCACTTCCAATATAGAAGGGATCTACCCCTGCGGAGAGGGCGCCGGTTACGCCGGAGGCATTACATCCGCAGCGATGGACGGGATCAAGGTGGCAGAAGCAGTCGCCTCTGTTTATGCCCTGCCTGTAAACAAAATGTGAAAAAAGTGGAAATTTCCGGGATAGAGTATACATCCCTGCTTTTTTATGCTAAAATAACTTCTGCAATTTTGCATCCCCTTCTTCGAGAGCGAAAAGGGAAATCATATGAAAGATACTATAATGGAAATGCCAGATTATCAGCGTCCGTATGAAAAATGTCTACGGGAAGGAGAACAGTCCTTAAGCGATCGAGAGCTTCTTGCCGTGATCCTGCGCTGTGGCGTACAGGGATCCAGTTCCCTGACTCTGGCAGATAAAATCCTGAATTTATCGAAACAGACCGGATACAGTGGCCTGCTTGGACTGTTTCATATTTCCATGCAGGAACTGATGAAGATCCATGGGATCGGTAAGGTAAAAGCCATACAGCTGAAATGTATCGGGGAACTTTCCAAGCGTATGGCAACCGCAGCTGCAAAACCGGAATTGTCTTTTCACCATCCGGTAACCATTGCGAAGTATTATATGGAGCGGCTCCGGCATGAAGAACAGGAATTGCTTTACTGCATGATGCTGGACGGACATAACCATTTGTCGGGGGAACAGCTTTTAAGCCGCGGTACAGTCAATGCCACACTGATCACACCAAGAGAAGTCTTTGTAGAAGCTGTAAAGTATCGGGCGGTGAACCTGATCCTGGTCCACAATCATCCGGGTGGCGATCCCTCCCCCAGCCAGGCTGATCTGGATGTTACGGAACGGATCTATCATTGCGGTGAACTCCTCGGCATCCATCTTCTGGATCATATCATCATCGGTGATCACAGGTATGTCAGTTTCCGCGAAAAAGGGATTTTTGATGAATATACTTAAGTGAAGGGACAGATTTATGCTTTTTAGAAATAATTACGGAGTAGACCTTGGAAGCAGCTCTGTAAAAGTCTATTCATTTTTCAGAAACAAAAGTTACATAGAAAAGAACATGGTAGCCTACAGAGGACGCCGGATCCTTGCCATAGGGAACGAAGCTTATGAAATGTTTGAAAAATCACCTGCAGATATTTCCGTAAATTCTCCTATGGCTTTCGGTATGCTGGCAAATCTGGAATTGCAGGAGATCGTCCTTTACAGCATGATAAAAAAAATCGATCATACATCCGGTCTCGGAGCAGACATGTATTTCTCCGTACCACTTGATATGACTGCTATCGAAAAGAGGGCATACTATCATCTGGTCAATGGTCACTGGCTGCGGAAAAACCGTGTTTTTATGGTGGAGTCCCCTATTGCAGATGCCATTGCCATGGGAATCGACCCTGAAAAGAATCAGGGCAGCATGATCGTAAACATCGGTGCACAGAGTACAGAGTTTTCCATCATAACCGACGGCAAGATCATCATCAGCCGTAAGATCCCCATCGGAGGCAGACAGATGAACGAATCTATCTGCAGCGAGATCCGAAAACATTATAATCTTCAGATTGGAACACGAACTGCAAAACGTCTGAAAGTAGTTATGGGAAGACTGAATGATCAGAAAAAAGAAGCCCGAAAAGTAGTCGGGATCGACAGTATTTCCGGACTTCCACGAGAAGAAGTTATTTCTGCCTACGTTGTTAATGAAGGGATCGCCAACTGTGTGAACCAGATCGCAGCAGAGATGAAATCTTTTCTGGAACGTACCCCGCCACAGATCGCTTATCATATCGCAAAAGAGGGCATTTATCTGCCCGGCGGCAGTACACGGCTTCCTTATATAGATAACTATCTGGCTAGCTATACAGGATTTGCCTTTAATCTTTCTGATCTGTATGAAACTTCTGCAGCATACGGCCTGGAAAAGATCATCCGCGACAGAAACCTGCGCAAATGGGCCCAGCCGGTAAAGCAGAAAAAACTGTAAAGGGGCATATATAATGAAAAACATCCGAAAAAAAGTGCGTTTTCATTTTAATTTAAAAAGTAAACATCTTCTGGTAATCATGACACTTTTCTGTGGAAGCTGCATTGTAGCTACAGCAGCCTCCGGAACCTCTTCCGCACCACTTCAGGAGGCAGCCGGTTTTCTTATCGTTCCCTTTGAAAAGGGGATCGCCGGTGTCAGCGATATATTTGGAAATGTAAAAAACAATCTTCGTGATAAACAGGACGTGCTTCAGGAAAACGAAGAGCTGAAAAGTCAGATCAACAGTCTTACGGAACAGAATAACATCCTGATCCAGGACCAGACAGAGCTCACACGCCTGAAGGAACTTTACGATCTTGATCAGGAATATACCGACTATCCCAAGGTTGCCGCAAGGATAATCTCCAAAGATCCCGGAAACTGGTATGATACCTTTATGATCAACAAAGGCAGTAATAACGGGATCCGGGTTGATAACAACGTGATCGCCGGAAAGGGTCTTGTGGGTATCGTTACAGAAGTGGGACCTTCCTGGGCTACTGTCCGTTCCATCATCGATGACAGCAGCAATGTCAGTGCCATGGCAGTCAGTACTTCCGACAACTGCGTTGTCACTGGAGATCTGAAACTGATCGATGAAGGCAAATTAAGCTTTGAGCAGCTTTACGATCAGGATAACAAGGTAACAGTCGGAGAACGTATTGTCACCTCGAACATCAGTGAAAAATATGTGGAAGGACTGTTTATTGGTTATGTCAGTGAGATCCAGCAGGATCCCAATAACCTGACAAAAACAGGTACGATCGTTACACCGGTTGATTTCGGTCATCTGAAAGATGTATTTGTGATCACCACCAATAAACAGGACGCGATAGACAAATCGGAGGATGCGTCCAATGAAAAATAGGATTATATTATTTATCACTATCATTGTCTGTTTTCTCCTTCAGTGCACAGTAATGGACCGTATTTCCATTGGATCCATCACTCCAAATCTGCTTTTGATCCTGTGTGTATCCATGGGACTTATGCGTGGAAGAAAAGTCGGTCTGTGGACTGGATTTTTTTCCGGGCTTTTTGTCGATCTCTTTTATGGATCATTGTTTGGATTTTATGCACTGATCTATATGTATATAGGTTTTATCAGCGGCTATGCATTCCGCAGTTTTTATGATGATGATCTGAAAGTTCCGCTTTTTCTTGTAGCAGGAACAGATTTTCTTTATAATCTGGCTGTGTATGGCCTCCAGTTTCTGCTCAGAGGCCGTCTTGGATTCTGGACCTACATATACAGGATCATTATCCCCGAGATTGTATATACGGTTTTTCTCACCATCATCGTATACCGGGTATTTTACTGGATCAACTACCACTTAATGGATACTGTAAGGAAAGAAAGTGAGTCTATTTGGGAATTAAAATAAAAAAAATCATTAAAAAAATCCGTCTGAAACGTACTACAGTTCTTGTGATCGTATTTATTTTTCTGTCATCTGTCCTGGTCCGGCAGCTTTTCAGTCTGCAGATCATACAGGGAGAGGATTACATCAGTAAATTTCAGACACGTACTACCAAAACACGCGTGATCAAAAGCACCCGTGGTAATATTTATGACCGTAACGGCACAGTTGTCGCCTCCAATGTACTTGCATATTCTGTCACATTCGAAGATAGCGGTACATACAACAGCACCAGAGAAAAGAATCTGACTCTGAACGGTATCGCCTACCAGGTATTACAGATCCTTTCCAAAAACGGGGACAGCTTATCTGATAATTTTCATATTACCGTCAATGATCATGGCGACTATGCTTTTGATGTAGATGAAGGATTTACTCTTAACCGTTTCCGTGCGGATATTTACGGAGAAGCACAGATTGATGATCTCAGTGATGAGCAGAAAAACGCAACCGCAGCCCAGATCATGGATCATCTTACCGGAAGCAGCGGATTTTCTATCGTTCTTTACGGAAAAGATGCCTACACCCCGGAAGAACTTGCCGCACATTCTCTTCCGGAAGAGCTTACCAAACAGGAAATCCTCGAAATTGCGATCATGCGCTATCAGCTGAACACCAACAGTTTCAAGAAATATATGCCGGTGACCATTGCAACAAATGTCAGTGAAAAATCTGTGGCAGCCATAAAAGAAAATCAGGCCGCTCTCCAGGGTATTGACATTGTAGAAGATTCCACCAGAAAATATGTGGACGATGAGAGTATGGCGCCGATCCTCGGTTACACAGGCCAGGCCTCTTCTGAGGAATTGGAAACCCTTCGTAAGGATAATCCTGATTATTCCAATGATGCGGTTGTTGGAAAAGCCGGAATCGAACAGTATATGGAGCTTGAACTTCAGGGAAAAGACGGAGAAGAAACGGTCACAGTTGATAATCTTGGTAAAGTCCTTGACATCGACAATTCTAAAACTGTTGATCCTGTGGCCGGAAACGATGTTTATCTGACCATTGATTCCGACTGGCAGAAGAGTATTTACCAGATCCTGGAACAGCGTGTTGCTGGTATTGTCCTCTCTAAACTGACACCAAATAAAAGCTTTGATTATGAAGCAGAGAAAGATGCAAGTAAGATCACCATCCCAATCTATGATGTATACAATGCACTGATTGCAAACAGTGTGATCGATATCAATAAATTCAGTGATGCAGATGCTTCCGACACAGAAAAAAATTTATACGTCAAATTTCAGCAAAAACAGCAACAGGTTTTTGATACAATAAGTAACAGGCTGACAGGCGACAATCCTCCAGCCTATAAGGATGAAGATACGCAGATGCAGGAATATCTTACCTATATCTGTGATGATCTTCTTACCAATACCTTGAAGGTACTGAAAAGTGATTCCATTGATACCGCGGATGAAACATACAAAGCCTGGAAAAATGATCAGAGTATCAGTCTGAAGGATTATCTGAACTACGCTGCCAGTCAGAACTGGATCGATATTTCCCAGATCTCAACCTCCGGAGAATATCTGGATTCTGAAGAGATCTATCAGGCTCTTACCGCCTATATCATTGATTACCTGAAAACAGATACAGGCTTTTCAAAGCTTCTGTATAAATATATGCTTCAGGAAGACACCATCAGTGGAGAAGATCTGTGTCTTGTTCTCTATGAACAGGGCGTTCTTTCCAAAGAAGACGAGCTGTATCAGACAATGGCCTCCGGTGGTCTTGATGCCTACACCTTCATGTATCGCAAGATCGCAAATCTTGAGATCACACCGGCCCAGCTTGCGTTGGCTCCGTGCTCTGCATCTGCGGTGATCACAGATACTACAACCGGAAATGTTCTCGCATGTGTTTCCTATCCGGGATATGATAATAATCGTCTGACCAACAATATGGATACTGATTATTATGCAAAGCTTTCCACAGATCTTTCCAGCCCGTTCTTCAACAAGGCAACACAGCAGAAGACGGCTCCAGGATCTACCTTAAAGATCTTATCTACTGTTGCCGGCATGTCTGAGGGCGTAATAGATGATGGCACATATATTGAATGTACAGGAAGCTTTGACCTTGTAACACCTCCGATCAACTGCTGGAATAAACAGGGCCACGGTTCTCTTGATATCCGTGAAGCCATTGAGCAGTCCTGTAACGTATTTTTCACTACGATTGGTTTCGAACTTGGTAAAGATTCCGAAGGTAACTTTTCTGAAGCCAGAAGTCTTGGAATGCTTCAGAAATATGCTTCCCTCATGGGATTGGATCAGAAAACCGGCATTGAAATTTCCGAAGCTTCTCCGCAGGTTTCTGACAAAAACGCCGTCCCTTCCTATATTGGACAGGGTACCAATGCGTTTACGACCAGCCAGCTTGCACGTTATGCGTCAACGATCGCCACTTCCGGTACGATCTATAAGCTTTCCCTTCTGGACCGTGTGACGGATTCCAAAGGAAAACTTATAAAGGAATATCCTTCCGAAACAGCTGGACAGCTGGATCTTTCCAGCAATATCTGGGATGACATCCATGACGGTATGTATCGTGTGGTGCAGACTCATGATCAGTTTAACAGACTTGGAGTTGAAGTAGCAGGAAAAACCGGTACTGCCGAGATTGACTATTATCATCCGAACAATGCACTTTTTATCGGATATGCGCCTGTTTCTGATCCCAAGTACGCAATATCTGTACGAATCGCAAACGGATATGCATCCGGTAATGCCTGCCTTGCAGCTAATGATATCTTTAAATACATTTTCGGACTTGCAGATGAAAGCACCATTCTCACTGGCTATGCAGCAAGCGATACCAGTAATGTATCGAATGACTAAACAAACTTTATGAGGATACCAGAAGTGTGGAACATTTTATAGGAGGAATCAGAAAACATGAGTGAAGTCATTGTCATTACATCTGGAAAAGGCGGTGTTGGAAAAACCACCACCGTGGCAAATATCGGGACCGGACTGGCTGCCATGGGAAAAAGGGTTGCAGTTGTAGATACCGATATCGGACTCCGAAATCTGGATGTTGTCATGGGACTGGAGAACCGTATTGTTTATAATCTGGTTGATGTGATCAATGGGAGCTGCCGCCTGAAACAGGCACTGATCCGGGATCGTCGGCATTCAGAACTGTATCTTCTTCCGTCTCCTGCGGTAATTACGTTGTACCCTTCTTTTTTTAAATTAAAGGCAATTATATTAACTATATTTTTTTCATCGTCAACAACGAGTACGGTCTGCTGCATATAAATTCCCCCAATCATAATTATTTTAATTATACTAAATATCCGAAAATTTTACAATTGCAAGTAATTTATGTTATTGTTTAAATATTGTTTTTTCTGCCCTGATAAAATCTTCGGGCAGTTTTGTCTCGAACGTCTTTCCGTTTAAATATTCCAGTTCGCCGCTCAG
>OQVH01001845.1_pt1 | contig 12427 bp, 12 predicted proteins | sample 1691641 | NCBI WGS metagenome assembly OQVH01 (sample SAMN03418286, study PRJEB22391) | human gut metagenome | biome: human-gut; feature: organic feature; material: feces | host: Homo sapiens | place: Italy | collected 2013-04
TATCCTCAATAACTGCAACACCGTATTTGGCAGATAATTCAGCCAATTTCCTGCGTCTTTCCAGACTCCACGTTTTTCCTGTAGGATTCTGAAAGGTAGGTATGGCATATATCAGTTTTATATGCAGAGTGTTACTCAAAACATCTTCCAAAACGTCCATCATCATCCCTTCCTCATCCGTGGGAATTTCAATAAAGCTACATCCATACGCTTTGAACGCGCTGATTGCAGCCAAATATGTTGGGCTTTCGCAAAGTACGATATCTCCCTGGTCCAGAAAAACTTTTCCGGATAAGTCCAATCCCTGTTGTGAGCCGTGGGTAATCAGAATATTATCTTTATCGAAAGCCGTGCCCAAACGTTCGTTCATCCGGTTGGCAATCCATTCGCGCAAAGGAGCATAACCTTCTGTTGTAGTATATTGGAGCGCTTTTGTACCTGCCTCTTTCAATACGATCTGATTGATCTCATTGATTTCATCTATCGGAAAAAGTTCTGGAGCAGGCAGACCACCTGCAAACGAAATCACATCTTCCTGTTCAGTCACTTTTAATATCTCTCTTATTTCCGAAGCCTTTATATAAGACATTCTCTTGGCAAATTTCAACTTCATAATCATTAAATATATTTGAAAACTAAAATAATGCAAAGTAAAGCATAATAGATAAATGAGAACAGATACAATTTGCACAATATCAGCGGGTACAGATTTTCGGAACCAAGTATTATCCCGATTGTATCGCCTACCGAAAGAATTAAACGGACAGTTATCAATAGAAAGACAGGACTGATACTTGCGTCGACGATTGTTCTAGCCGAACCTCAATTAACCAAGCGTGAGAAAGAAATACTAATATTAATTCGGCAAGGTTTTCTGAGCAAAGAGATCGCTTATAAGCTAAATCTTAGTATTTATACGGTAAATAATCACCGAAAGAATATATTGGCAAAGCTAAATGTAGATAATGCGATCGAAGCTATCAATAAGGCGGAAAATTTCGGTATTCTCTATTGATTACGATATCCAATCCAAACCACTAGCTAATATTGATATGATTGCGGTTATATTTCATCCTCTGGGGCTGAATCCATTTGTGCGATGCGCTATGAGTGAATTATACAATCATTTTTCTGCGGAAAAAGTAGTGCGGGTGTCGTATGTAAAGAATACCCGCACTTTCTATTTATTTTGAAAAACGTAATTTTATAGTTCAAGATTCACTTCATTCATATTGATTTCAAGAGAGCGCCGCTATACCTGTTCCTATCAAGTTTGCGTTATTCATATTGTTGATATGGATTTCGACATCCGCTAATGCGGATTCATTAAGGAGTTCTTGTAATTTCTCCAGAACAAGAATGTTATAGTTTTTATCTTTTCTATTCTCGCTCCAAAATAGACTACCTTCGGCTACTAAACTGATTTTTCGTATATCTTTATTATATGATCTCAGTAACTGAATAAGGCCCAGTAGCGATGCGGCGACTAATTGTGCTGATCTGTTGTAGATCCAATGAGCTACATCTACATATACGTCCTTGTGAATATCCGGATAGTTCATGATAGCGGTCAATTTTTGGGCATCGAATTTATTCTCAAACTCATCCAAAGGGAAAGTTGCTTTCAATATATCGCCTAGATACATACCCGAAACCGCTTTCTCAAACCGCTGTTTTCCAAGGCTGCCTGAAATGGCGTCAACCGTATCATCGACTGTCGTGAGGAATGGAGGATGGAAGTTACCCGACTCTAGGTTGACAGGGACTAAGCCTTGTATATTATAGCTCGGATCTAATTTCTTTATTTTATCTGCCGGAATGAAAGTGGCCATGTTGGTGCCTGTTCCTACGATCAGACCGATATAGGCGTCATAGCTATTGTCGGTTAGGCCGGCAAACAAGCTGGCGATAGTATCATTTAATACTTTAATACCTGTAAATTTGATTTTACAATGTTCGTTTAGGTAGTCGAGAAGTGGTTTACCTACTAATTGCCCTACCATTTCTTTAATGTCGACTCCTTTTGTCCAACGTAACAATTTGGCGTCTCCACTGAGTACGGATTCTGCTGGATAAGAAAAACAATAGCCGATTGGCATTTCCTCATCCCGTTTTATCCCGACAATCATATCGGCTAATTCTTTAAATAGCTCCTCACGAGTATATCCCGGTGATTTCATGATCGACATGTCTTTTTTCCACCCATTGTTGGGATGGATGGTTGGTGATCCTTGTCCAAGATCGACGGTCGCTACTCTATAGTTGGTTCCTCCTAAATCGAGAACCAATGCTTTTCCATTAATATCAGAGGTTTTGGGAGAGATAAAAGTCGGTATGCATTGTATCTCCGCATTTTCATGTTTTAATCCCTCTTCAACCTTTTCCCGAAATGAACTGGCTATCTCTTTGAGTTGGTCATTTTCTAACCAGAAAATATTTTTCTCCATAAGATTGATTTTTTGATTTTGAAATATCCTTGTTAGTGAATAACAATTTAGAAAGGGATTTGACTATCCTTATTGGTTGATTAAGTTAAGGGGATAAATTTCGGATACTGTAAAATTTGTTGTGTTAAATTTAAATTTTGTATAAACAAAAGGGTGACGATGTCTGTTTAAAACACCAAACAGATGATTTTATTTATTAATCTAAATTAAGATATATGATACCGAAAGTGGAGATAGAAGCAGGCAAGGCGGATTTAATCCGTGAGATTTTAGGCGTTAATGATTTGCAGGACATTAACTTACTTGATGAGTACCGTGATATATTTATAAAATCACAAAAGTCTGCGTATGAGAATGAATCTGTTAATGATATTAATTGCACGGATTGAATTTTGCGAGAAGAATGTCTTATATACAGGGCATAGGATGAGAATATATTATTCAATATTCTGTTTACTAGCATATTACAGTTTCTTTGTATTTCTTTCTTAGGAAACTACAGTTTCCCGCTAGGATAGAAACTGCAGTTTCTTATAGAGAAAACCGGAGTGTCTTTTAGGCTCGGTTTGTGTAAACGATAAGGAAAATTTACTACTTATCATTTACGGCCTTCCCATATTCCTCATCACTTACCGGCTCAAGCCAAGTGTTTTTATTGGTTTGGGGATTACATTCTACGGCGATATGCGAAAACCAACTGTCCGGTGAGGCGCCGTGCCAATGCTCTATGTTTGGTGCGATTTCGACAACATCCCCGGGTAGTAAACGACGGGCGCTTTTACCTCGTTCTTGATAATAACCCACACCACCTACGGCGATGAGTATCTGCCCTCCTGTATGCGTGTGCCAGTTGTTTCGGCAGTTAGGTTCAAACGTTACGTTAAACATTGGTACGTTTAAATCCTTATTGCTTGTTAATGGCGCTAGCCAAGACTTCCCCGAGAAATATTGTTCAAACCCGGTGTTTTCATTTCCTGTAGGGAATTCACTAATTTTTGGAATTTCAGTTTTCATTTCTTGTGCGTTTATATTGCCAATAGAGATTAATGTGATCAACATGGCAATGGTTATTTTCTTTATATTCATATTTGTTTTCTTGATTTTATCCATATCACAAAATTATTTAAGATATTCCATTACTTTTGTATACCAATTACTGATAAGTGTAACAGAATTACTGATTTTACAATCTATAGAATCTTGAAGTTGATGGCTTTTAAACAAATATAGGGGAAATCTCAAATTGGCGAGATTGGACAATTGTCAGTCTGTTGGGATTATGTATTTTTGTCATCATAAGAATCTATAGGATGAAGCCTGATACGGAAAACATATATCAACGGAAAATCAATCAAGTAATTGATTATATCAATGCGAATTTGCATCTCCCTTTACGACTGGATATAATAGCCGGGCAAGTAAACGTGTCCGAGCAGCAGCTACTACGTATTATGAAAGGAGCCTTGAATGAGTCATTATATGCTTATGTGGCGAGGCAACGTGTAGAGCGAGCGGTTCTATATATGCATACGGAAGATATGAGTCTGGCAGATCTAGCGAGTCGGGTAGGCTATGATAACCCCCAATCTTTCTCGAAAGCGTTCAAGAAACAATTCAGCGTATCTCCGAAAGCTTATATGGATAAGTTGCGAGCACGTCTGAGAGAAGAGACCGAGAAGTGGAGTAATGCTTCGGTCGGGAAGGAGATTATTCCATCAGGGATGTTCGGTACGATTCGTTTGCAGAAAGGAAAATATGCGGTTTATACCTTAAAAGGTAGTTATGCGGGATTACAAGAACTATATAATACTATAAATATAGATTTCAATTATACCAAACGGCATGGAATGGCGTTTGAGGAATATGTGAGTTATTCGGAAGAGGATGACGATACCCAAGTGACAAAGATTTATATACCAATAAAATAAATTAGTATGGAAACAAAATTTTGCCAAAGCTGCGGTATGCCGCTGCAAAAGAATGAGGAGTTAGGAACGAACCATGACGGAAGCAAGAATGAGGAATATTGTTGCTATTGTTATAAGGACGGGGCCTTCACGATGGCTTGTACGATGGATCAGATGATCGATCATTGTGCCCAGTTTGTCGATGAGTTCAATAAAGATGCGGACTTTCATTATACGAAAGAGGAGGCCGTAGCGAATATGAAATTATTTTTCCCGACATTGAAGCGCTGGGCGGTGCGATAAGCCTCTATAAAAAGCGTCTATCTGCGCTTCGGCCTGCTGGATTAATTTCACTGGAATGCGGGGCTTCTTCTCGAAAAAGTCCATTTCTATTTGAATGGTGTTTTTTTTAATGGAGCGGCTCCAATTACCTATTATCTTTCCGTTATACAAGATAACCGGGTAGAAGGTGCCGAATCGGTTGAACGCTTTTGGATGATGTTCTAGCGGCAATACGTCCGTACGGTTCTTGTAACTGATCAAGTATTCATCGAAGGCGGGGAGGAGACGCAGGACGGGCTCGCTCTCATTTTTTCCTTTCCATGATTGGTGGATGAAATATTCACGAGAATCGAACGTCTCGGTCATTAACTCCGTCTTGATCAGATTGATAGCGAGCCTACACTCGGTAGCGGTTAGCCCGGACCACCAAACAAAATCCTGTAACTGGGCAGGGGAGTGGCTTTGAAAATATCTGGATGCCAATCTCGCCAGAGCCTCTTCCCTGCAAAGTTCACGAGTAGGAGGGACACGTTCGTCCAATAAGGCGTAAGTCGTTTTCTTTCCTTTATCGATCCCGCTACAGACGATGCCTTCCACCTCACCCCATGTAAGGAAAAGGTTTACGTGATCTATGGTGGGCAAAATCCCGGATTTTTGCAATTCCGCCGTTACTTCTTGTTTGGTCAGGCTTTTGTATCCTTCCAGTATCTTTCCGATCTGATCTAGGTATCTTGTGAACAGCGTTTTTTCTATCTTCCCGAAATGTCCCTTGGCGTACGACATAACGGCAGCCTTGATACGCTCGGAAGATAGCATAAGCATCCAACGGATATCCTCGGCGGCCACGAAATGCCAAGTAGGACGCATCACATGGGTACGTAGAATATCACCTTTGTACAAAGCCTCATTTACCGTTTCAAGGGAAGAGGATCTCAAGCGAATACCGATCGCCCATTTGGCCATCTCATACTCCTGTGCCTGGATAGCGCCCATCCAAGAGACCAACTCTTTCGGGGACTCGAATCGGGGTTGTTCCAATTGTTGGCTAGCTACTCGTATATGTGTTATCATAATATATGAATATAAACGCAAATGTACGAAATAAAGCGTTAAACATCCCATAATCTTGAAGATATACTCATTCTTTTTGTACCTTCACGCTAGAAACAATTAGTGAAATTTATGACGATAGCGTATTTAAATGTGGCTACGGACCGGCAACACTTGGATATTCAAAGGGAAGAGATCTCTTCTTTTGCCGCGGCCAAAGATATCCATGTGGATAAATGGGTCATGGAAGTATCCGGAGAGAAAGCGAAACAGCCGGGACCAAAGTTAAAACTTGTTCTCGAACGCTTGAAGAAAGGGGATGCCTTGATCGTATCGGATATTACCCGTTTGTGTCTTACCTTATATGAGTTGATGGGGATACTTACCGTTTGCATGGAGAAGGACGTGACGGTCTATTGTATAAACGACCGTTATATATTCGATGACCGGATGGATCGCCAATTGATGATTAATGTCTTCAAGCAAGTAGACGAGATTGATCACAGTCTGGTTTCCATACGTACAAAAGACGCCTTGGAACAGGTGAAAAGTACGGGAAAGCGGTTGGGACGTCCTAAAGGCTCGGAATCCAAGTTGTTCTTCTTAGACGCCCATAAGGGGGAGATCATGAACATGTTGGAGCGGGGAGAATCGGTAGGATCGATTTGCGAGCATTTCAACGTCTCTAAGAATACTTTTTATAAGTATAGGAAGAAATTCTTCAGATCGTAAGGATTGGTTTTAATACCAATCCTTTCGTTTCATATATAGCCAAGTCAATACTCCGGTAACTATCATGACGGCCCAAGCTATGAAATAACCGTAACGCCAATCCAATTCCGGCATTATCTTGAAGTTCATACCCCATACGCCCACCAAGAATGTCAAAGGGATGAAAAGGGTGGAGACAATCGTCAGCCGTTTCATGATGGCGTTCATCCTAAGATCGTTATTGGATATATAAAGATCGACAAGGGAAGAGGTGATTTCCCGGCAGCTTTCCGTTGTTTGGATAACGAATTGGAGTTGGTCTTGCAGGTCATTATAGATCGGCAGGATATCCGGGGTGATAATCCCGTTCTCTGTTCGTAATAGTTTTGAGAATTGATCTTTCAGCGGTTGGCTATTCTTACGGATAATCATGTACTCATGGCGGTGTTGTTGGATTAGGGAACCCATATTACCCTGATCGTTCTTAGGATCGAGCAAAGTCTCTTCTATATCCTCTAGTATCTCTTCTACCTTTGAGGCGGATTCTACTAAATTCGCTATGATCGTGTTTAGAAGGAAAGCGAGCAGCAATCCACTGCCTTTTTTCCGGATGTTCAGCATGTTGGATAGTAGCGCTTTATGAGCGGCCTCGAATACGGGGTTGTTGCTTTCCGTAAAAGTGATAACCGTATTGTTCGCTACCAGTATACTGATGTGCTCAGACCGCATCTCGTTATTGACATCGTAATAGCAGGAGTTTAATACGATAAGCATTCGTCCTTTGTATTCCTCTACCTTGACCACGTGTTGGGGAGTCAAGATATCCTTAGCGTCCAGATTATGCAGTCCGAAATCTTTTACGATACGGGTAATGGCATCCGCATTGGTCAATCCGCTAACCTCGAACCAATTGATCTGATCCGAGTCGGATAGTTTGCTGAAAGAGGTGTCGGTTATCCGCACCTCTTTCGTATGCAAAGATTGTTCGTTGTATTGCGTGAGACGGATGCCGGTTGCTGTCTCATGTTCGCCGGCGTAATAATACTTGTCCGATAAATGCCGGTTGGATATATGTCTTCTCCTGTGTGTATATTCATTCCGTCTCATAATAAGGATCTCTTTTTAATCGAATTCAACAACGGTGATGCCGGCGCCTCCGAACTGCACATGCTCGTCTTGAAAGCGACGGACACCGGGAACCGTGCGCAGATAATCCCGGATTAGCTGACGTAAGATACCCGTACCGGTTCCATGCAAGATGCGAACCTTGCCTGCCCCGACTTGAATGGCGTCGTCGATAAAATAGGTCACGCTTTGCAATGCCTCATCGCCCCTCATTCCTCTCACATCGATTTCTTGCTTAAAGTTTATCTTCTTCTCATGCATATTGTCAGTGGTCTGGGAGCTGACGAACGTGCTTTTCTGGATTTCCCGTTTGATCTGGCCTTTGCTTACCTTTTCCAACTGCTCCAGCTTAACCGTGCTTTTGATCATCCCGAATGCTACTACGGCCTGCTTTCCTTGTAGTTCCATAACGGTTCCGGCGGAAACCTGCCCTTTAAGGCGTACATTGTCACCGACCTCTATCACCTCTTTATTAAATATCGGCTGGGCCGTCACTTTTTGTTTCTGTTTCTTCCGTTCGTTCCGTTCCTTGAGCTTCGCCATCTTGCGTGCGATCTTATCGTCTTCTTCTTCGGTCGCCATGACGGAGTTCTTGAACTCTTCCAAGGCTTTGCGGGCCAGTTTGGTCTGTTCTTTTTCCGCTTGGGCCTCCTTGATCTCACGGACGGTATTCTCGATCTTGGCGTTAGCCTCCGCTAGAATACGTTGGGCCTCGGCCTTTGCCTCCCGGATGATCTCTTTCCGTTGCTTGTTTACGGCTTCCAAGTCTTGTTCATAACGAGAAGTGACATCTTCCAGTTTTTTCTCCTGCTGACGGATATTCTGCCGTTTGCTTTCCCAGTACCGTTTATCGCGTACGATATCTTGCAGGTATTTGTCCATATTGATATAATCCGCTCCGACGTTTGCGGAAGCGTCGGCTATCACGTCCTCGGGCAGACCGATCTTGCGTGCGATCTCTACGGCAAAAGAGCTACCCGGATTTCCGATAGAAAGCTTGAACAAGGGCTGCATCAAATGGCGGTCGTACAACATGGCACCGTTTACGATACCCTCCGTATCCTCGGCGAAATGCTTCAAATTCTGGTAGTGGGTCGTGATTACCCCAAAGCTATGATTCCGGTTGAAGCGATCCAATAAAGCCTCGGCGATAGCGCCGCCAATCTGGGGTTCCGTACCGCTACCGAACTCATCGATTAGGATAATGGTCCGCTCGTTACAATTCTTCACGAAATACTTCATGTTGGTAAGGTGGGAACTGTAGGTACTCAAATCGTTCTCGATGCTTTGCTCATCGCCTATATCGATGAATATATGCTCGAAGATCCCGGTTCTTGATCGCTCATGCAAAGGAATCAATAAACCACATTGCAACATGTATTGAAGTAATCCGACCGTTTTCAGGCAAACGGATTTACCACCGGCGTTCGGACCGGATATGATCAAGATCCGTTTTCCCTCGGTCAGCTCGATATCGAGGGGAACTACCTGCTTGCCCTGTTTCTGTAAAGACAGGAATAAGAGCGGATGCACGGCACGTACCCAATCCATTTGTCGCTTATCCTCCACGATCGGCTTGATCGCCTTGACTTGCTCCGCGAATAACGCTTTCGCACGAATGAAGTCAATGTCGGCAAGAAACTCGTAAGATTGTAGGATATCCGGAGCTAAAGGACGGATCACGTTCGTGAATTCCGTCAGTATCTTAATGATTTCCCGGCGTTCTTCCCCTTCCAGTTCCCGGATGCGGTTATTCGCTTCCACGACCACCTCCGGCTCTATAAAGACCGTCTTGCCACTGGCGGACTCATCATGTACGATACCTTTTATCTTTCGTTTGAAAGCCGGGGCTACCGGGATCATCAAACGACCGTCGCGCATGGTCGGTGTCACATCCTTATCGACAACCCCGTCTGATTGTGCCGCACGGAGGATGGATTGCAGGCTGCGGGATATACCGCTCATCGGGATCGTTATCTCCCTGCGGATTTGCGATAGGGTGGAGGAAGCACTGTCCTTGACCTTGCCGAATTTATCGAGGATGCTATCGATCTTTCCAATCAATTGGGGGAAGACAAAGATATCTCCCGCCAATTCAGTCAAGGCCGGATACTTGATTTCCTCATCGTCCATGGGCTTGAAGAAGCGTACGATGTCATTGATCGTTTGCAGGGAACGTTTGAGGTCGAATAACTCCCGTTCATCCAGCCAAGTACCTTCCGGCCGAATCCGTTTCAAGGAATAGCGCACGTCGAAGAAATAACTGGCGGGGAATTCCGTGTCTCCGTGTAGGATACGGATAAACTCATCGGTTTGTTCCAATCGCTTGGATACGACCTCGAAATCGGCGGAGAATCCCATCTCCGCTACCCGCTCTTCCCCGAGCGGGCTTAAACATTTTTCTGTGATTAAGTGACGGATCTTATCAAAGCCCGTCTTTTGTTCAAAATTTTGTGGATATATCACGTGTTTGTAAAATCTTTATTTGATCTCTACCGTCACTTCAGAGCGAATGGTAGGACGGATAATTACTTCTAATTTTGTCTTGCCACGCTTTATATTAAATGTACAGGCGTTGTTGCCGGACGGATTAATATAAGGGGCGAAATAGTATAAATAAGAGAACGCCGGCAAGTAATCGGAGCTTTGCGACGCATCCGCTATTTGGGGATATTTGAATACGTCCCAGAACATGCAATACTTGAAACCGTTCGCGTCCGTAAACATCGTCTTCGGATCACGATATTGCATCGTGTTCGTGATAAAGCGTTTGTAGGCGGATGAGAACTCCTCTGCCGAATGATCCATCTTATGGCGGCCGATCTTTTCTATAATGTCACGAGGACGGATGCCTGCCGCATAAGCGGGAGAGTTACGATCTACGTCAACCACTTGATCCAATTTATCGATATCGTAGCTGATCCCCGTATAATTATAGGTCTTCTTGCTCACCTTGAACGGTACGTTACGTCCGTATTTCGTGTATGGGTATTGCATACACATCAACGGGACATGCACCCGGGCGTATTCGTCTAAACGATAAGAGTCTTCCAGCAACTCGTTCGCCTCACATTCCCAGAGTACACGTCCGGGGATATCTTTTTGATCGATGATACGGATACCGAATTGCAACAGATATTCGGCTTCCGCTTCGGCGGCGGCGTAATTCAAGAACGGGAATTTCTCCATCTTACTGTGCGAGAAGTTGTACCGGTAAGTCGGTTCTTTTTCTACCAATACTTTATTCGCTCCCAGATAGTTCGGGTTCTTATCGAAAAAATAGAAAGTCTGTATCAATAAATCCGGCTTCGCGATATCAACCGTAAGTCCTTTTTTGGTCAACTCGTTCTCGATGCATTCGTTGATGACCGTTTCCAGTTTACGGTTATTCTCGTCGATGGTCGAGAAGGCGAATGTCTTGAAGTTACCGAAATCTACGCCGTCGGATGTGACGGTAGTCTTGAACGGGCATACGAATTCTTGCTCATTGGTTGTCTCCAAGCTATACATCGCATAGGCGGACGCCAGCTGGTCTTCCGTGATGGCGTTACTTTTCTTGCAGTCCTTCTTTACTAATACTTGTTTAGAAGGAGAGGAAAGGTTGCTGATAGTCAATAGGACATCGTTTCTTCCGGCGGGATTCAGCAGTTGTGGGATCTCATCGACAGATATTTCCGTCACAGGTACACCGTTGATCTCCTCGATCACGTCGTATTTCTTAATACCTGCTTGCTCGGCGGATGAATAAGGGATGACGCTTTTAATGACCGGCTTGTTATTTCCCCAGTTCTTGCTCTGGCTGATATCGTATGTGAAGCCTAGTCGGCAGATGGATGTATTCCTGTTTTGGGCGGAAACCGTACAGACCGCCAATACTAATAGCAACGTTGATAAAATCACACTTCTCATCATATTCTGGAATTTTATTTACTCTAAAAATACCTGTTTCGTTTAAAACATAGGCAAAGGTAAAGATATTTTTGATGTGGTGGAATAGTTGGCAATATATTTGCTGCTATAATAGTGTATGAACTTGATATGGATGCTGTGTATATACTTTTTAAGGGTATTTATGTGGTACCGTATTTCGCTTACAATTAGTTAGTAATGAAAAAAATCAGATAGATTATGAGCAAGATGAATCCAAACGAGAAAAAAGAAAACGCTTCAAAAAACGAAAACGTGAATAATGAGGAAGCGACAAATTTGCAGGAAGAACAGTCAAATGCGGCAGATGAAGCTGCCGGCTCTGACAATGTGTCGGGTGAGGTGGAAGCCTTGCAAAAGAAATATAACGAATTGAACGATTCCCACCTGCGCTTGATGGCGGAGTTTGACAATTACCGTAAACGTACGATGCGTGAGAAGGCCGATTTGATCAAGACTGGCGGCGAGGGTGCGTTAAAGAACCTTCTTCCTATTATCGACGATTTCGAGCGTGCCTTGCAGAACGTCCGTGCGGCGGAGGATGTAGAGGCCGTTAAAGAAGGCGTGGACTTGATTTTCGGTAAGTTCATGGGCTATCTGTCTCAGCAGGGCGTGAAGCCGATCGAGGCCATAGGCAAGCCGTTCGATACGGAGGAGTTTGAGGCTATCGCTACGATTACCGCTCCGGAACCGGACATGAAGGGCAAGGTATTGGATTGCGTACAAACTGGATATACCTTATTTGACAAGGTAATACGTCACGCTAAAGTAGTAGTGGGAGAATAATCGGAAAATCGGCAAATAACAAATACAAGGATGGCTAAAAGGGATTACTATGAAGTGCTGGGCGTTGAGAAGAATGCATCGGCGGATGAGATAAAGAAAGCGTACCGCAAGAAGGCGATACAATTCCACCCGGATAAGAACCCGGGCGATAAGCAAGCGGAGGAGAACTTTAAGGAGGCGGCAGAGGCATAC
>OQVH01001858.1_pt1 | contig 12357 bp, 14 predicted proteins | sample 1691641 | NCBI WGS metagenome assembly OQVH01 (sample SAMN03418286, study PRJEB22391) | human gut metagenome | biome: human-gut; feature: organic feature; material: feces | host: Homo sapiens | place: Italy | collected 2013-04
CTGTTTTTTTAGGTAATAATCTAAAGTTGAGGATAAAGTTAATGCTTTCCCTCATGAACTTTCAGGTGGACAAAAACAAAGAGTGGCTTCAGCAAGAGCTTTAATTACTGATCCAAAACTGATTTTAGCAGATGAACCAACAGGTAATCTTGACAGTAAAAATAGTCAAGATGTTATGGATATGCTGATAAAGGCTTCCCGCCAATATCAACAAACAATCCTGCTTATTACACACAATAAAAATCTTACAGTGTCCGTAGACAGAGTATTTCAAGTAAGTGACGGTGTACTTACAGATTTAGGAGGGAATGAGAATGAAACATTATCTTGACCTTGTACCTATATCTGCCAAAGTACACAGGAAACAAAATAGAATGTCTATATTCTGTATCATTTTAGCGGTATTTCTAATCACTACTATCTTTGGAATGGCTGATATGTTTATCCGCAGTCAAATCATACAAGCCAAAATTGACAATGGAGATTTTCATATTACTGTTCAGGGCATTACTGATGAAGAAGCGGGGCTTATCAAAAAACGTCCAGATGTAAAAGCTGCCGCACGTTACGGTGTCTTGAATTTTAATGATGATAAGGGATATACAATTTCAGACAAAAAATCTATCATTGTCGGTGCTGATGAAGAATTTGTTACCCAATTACAGATGGGAGTTATTAACGAGGGAAACTTTCCTCAAAATGATAATGAAGCTATGATTACGAAAAATGCCGGAGAGAATTTAGGTTTACAGGTTGGCGATACAGTAACCATAAAAAGACCCGGAGAACCAGAGCTTTCTTATCAGATTTCCGGCTTCTGTAACAATACTTCTAAAATAATGAGTGAGGACGCCTATGGTGTTTTTTTGACAACTTCTGCTTTTCGTGAAATTGGCGATATAGGCAATAGTACAGTTCTTGCAGACCACAACATGGTATTACTTGTTCAATTTACAAAGACATATAATATCCAAAATACAATTAACAGACTGAAAGAAGATTGTAACCTTTCAGCAGAACAAATTTCAGAAAACACGAAGTTACTTGGGTTATTGGGACAAAGTTCTAATTCATTTATGATGCAAGTTTATATCTCTGCGTTTGTTTTATTTGTATTGGTTTTGACTGCGGGTATTATGATGATTACAAGCAGTTTGAACAGTAATGTTGCCCAAAGGACAGAATTTTTTGGGTTAATGCGGTGTGTTGGGGCAACTCCAAAGCAAATTATGAAATTTGTTCGCAAAGAAGCTCTTAATTGGTGTAAAGTTGCTATTCCTATCGGAATTATAACGGGAGTTTTGATTATATGGATTTTATGTGCGCTTTTGCGCGTCCTAAGTCCAGAATTTTTTTCAGCCATGCCGATATTCGGTATCAGCATACCGAGTATTGCTGCCGGAATTGCAATCGGAATATTAACCGTATTATTAGCGTCCTGTTCCCCGGCAAAAAAAGCGGCAAAAGTTTCGCCCTTGGCGGCAGTTTCGGGAAATGCTATTAACTTGCAACCTGTACGGACTGCGGCAAATACTAAGTTTTTCAAGGTTGATACTGCTCTTGGTATTCATCACGCAAAATCCAGCAGGAAAAACTTCTTTTTAACGATAACCTCTTTTTCTCTTAGCGTTATCCTTTTCTTGTCTTTTTCTGTTGCGGTTACATTTATGAACCATGTACTTACACCGTTACGTCCTTGGACTGCGGATATATCCGTTATAAGCCCGGATAACACTTGTTCCATTGACAGCGGATTACTTGAAAAATTACAGGAAAATCCTGCTGTTAATCGCGCCTATGGCAGAATGTTTGCTTATGATGTTCCACTTATGGTTAATGGCATTGATAAAATGACTGATGTTATTTCCTATGAACAGAAACAATTTGATTGGGCAGACGAGTATCTTTTGAGCGGCTCTGTACAAGCCGCATTGGACGAAGAAAATACCGGACTAATTGTATATGAGCCGAAAAGTGATGTAAAAGTAGGCGATATTGTAAAAATAGATATACAAGGTAGAACAACAGAGGTTAAAATTGTAGGTATGCTTTCCGATTGTCCGTTTAATAACGCTGCTGATGTTGAAACTATTATTTGTTCCGAAAATACGTTCCAAAACATAACAGGACAGTCTGATTATACAATTATTGATATGCAGCTCAATAGAAATGCAACAGACAATGAAGTAAATACAATTCATCAAATGGTAGGAACAGATGTTACTTTCTCTGATGAACGCATGGGAAACGAAAGTACAAGGGGCATTTATTATTGTATGTGGTTGTTCATTTATGGCTTTTTAGCAGTGATTGCGTTCATTACTGTTTTTAACATTATCAATAACATTTCATTAAGCGTTACGGCAAGGGTAAAACAATACGGAGCATTTCGCGCAATCGGTCTAAGTATGAAGCAGCTTACAAAAATGATAATCGCAGAAGCATTGACTTATACGATTTCGGGAGCTGTTACAGGAACGATATTAGGGCTGATTTTCCACAAGCTCCTATTCGGAATGATGATAAGTTATAATTGGGGTGACCCTTGGGCTATTCCTTGGACGGAACTTGGAATTATTGTTTTGATTATGTTTTTCTCAATTATATTTGCAGTATATAGCCCCGTCAAACGGCTTCAAAAGATGTCTATTGTTGAAAATATCAGTGCACAATAATTTTTCAAATTTTCTTTGGCAGGCAGTTTCAAAAACTGCCTGCTTTTTGCCTTACAAATCTGTAAGCTAAAATTCATCTTAAAGTAAGCTGATATTGATAAAATTAAGAAAAGAAAATATTTGCTTATTATCTGCCGACGACGGCAAAAGAAAAAAAGCCGTCGCGAAGCAGACATATTTTTACGCGCCTACTCTATTTCGGCGGCTTTGATTATCAGAGCCGCCGTTTCTTTTTTCTATCTAAATTCCAACGACGACCCTCTACCATGTAAAGGCATGGCGGCTTTGGGAGGTAGCTGCCATGCACTTATTAACGTATAAACACAAATCGACATTATCCCTATTATCAAAAAAAGCCATTACCCGCCAACGGGTTATTCCGGCTATATAGATGAACTATCAAATCAATTAAATACTGCTGTTATTTCCTATGCGTCTGTCTGCATTTTGCAGGCAGGCGCATTTTGCATTTTACAGAAGATTTTTCAAAAATTTTGCCCTCTTTTTGGCAAAGCAAAAAGTCGCCTGTATTATCCCGCGAAAAGGGGAGGTACTACCGCCTTTCGGCAGAAAGGAGGTGAACACCATGACACCTAATCGCAGGGAATTTGAAAAGCAATGTGCGTTTCAAAAGTTCTGTAAATCAGTACTGCACAATGAAGCGTGCAACGCCCATGAGGAAATTCGTCGGCGCAGAGTTCGGGAGGTTACTTTTTCCAACCTTGCCTTGCATGAGGAACGGCAGCTTTATACCGTCGATAAGTATTTTCAAGACGAAGAAGCAGAGCCGTCTTATCAAATGGCAGGAAAAGAAATAACCCCAAAACTGCTGCTTGAAGCTATCCGGGCTTTACCCGAAGAACGGCGCAAAATTGTACTGCTGTATTACTTTGAGGGATTGACTGATATAGAAATCGGAAAGCAGCTCAATATCTCAAGAAGTACGGTACAGTATCGCCGGACAAGCTCCTTTGAGCAGTTAAAAAAATATTTGGAGGAAAACGCTGATGAATGGATTGAATGGTAAACCGACCGAGTACCCGGAAAATGCCCTTGTTCCCTATCCCGTTATTTTGGCGGCGAGCAAAGGCGACCCGGACGCAATGAAGATTGTATTGCAGCATTTCAGCGGCTACATAGCAAGTCTTTCCATGCGGAAGCTCTATGATGAGCGAGGAAATGTTTATTTTGGAGTAGACGAAGAAATACGCGAAAGGCTGCAAGCAAAACTAATGAGGGCAATCCTCACATTTAGGGCTGAATAAAGCAACGCGGTATTGGAACGCTTCCCCCTTTTCCGTTCCATATCGCAGAACAGCCCCCTGCTCTTTGACAAAGAAAGCGGCGCAATAGAACGGCGACGCAGCATAAGGCAAATCGGATACATTCCTTTTGTGCCGAGCCATGCGGTGGGTACGCCATGACCTTTCTCTTAACAGAGAAGCGAGCGAAAAATACCACGCCGTAAAGCAGGGATAGCAGCCTGCGGGCGATAACGCACAGAATACATAATGATACTTCCTTACAGCCATAGTCCGAGCGTTAGAAGCGTCGCAGGCAATGGGTAGGGCTTCGGCAGACCGCCGGAGGGGTGCAAGTCCCATGAGGTTACGCTAATAGCCGTCCGATTAAAGCCTATGTTACAAATTGACTTTTGACCCATTTAGAAAGGGGGACGACAAATTGAACAATAACGACGTGCCGATTTGGGAAAAGTACACGCTTACCATAGAAGAAGCAGCAAAATATTTCCGTATCGGAGAAAGCAAGCTGCGGAAACTGGCAGAAGAAAATCCCGTCCCGGACTGGGTAATGATGAACGGAAACCGTATTCAGATTAAGCGTAAGCAGTTTGAAAAAATGATTGATACGGTGGACGCAATCTGATAGTGAAATCGAGCCTTGAATGTGGTACAATGTAGTCAAGCATATCAAGGCTCTTTCCATTATGGAAAGGAGCATAACGATGTCGGAAAAAAGACGGGATAATAAAAATCGTATTCTCCGCACCGGAGAGAGCCAGAGAAAAGACGGGAGATATGCCTACAAATATATAGATACCTTTGGAAAACCGCAGTTTGTGTATTCTTGGAAGTTAGTACCTACGGACAAAACCCCGGCAGGAAAACGCGACGATATAGCGTTGAGGGAAAAAGAGAAAGAAATCCAAAAAGACCTTGACGACGGTATCGACCATATCGGAAAGAAAATGACGGTCTGCCAACTCTACGCAAAGCAGATACGCCACCGGGCAAATGTGCGGCATGGTACAAAGCAGGGGCGAAAACAGCTCATGCGGATTTTGCAGGAGGATAAACTTGGAGCCTGCCGGATTGAAAATGTGAAGCTCTCCGACGCAAAGGAATGGGCGTTACGCATGAAAGAAAAAGGTTACGGCTTCAAGACTATCAACAACCACAAGCGTTCCTTAAAGGCTGCTTTTTACACAGCCATACAGGACGATTGTATTCGTAAAAATCCATTTGACTTCCAGTTGAACACAGTCCTTGAAGATGATACGGAACCAAAGGAACCTCTATCCCCTACGCAGGAAGCGGCTTTTCTGTCCTTTGTGCAGCATGATAAAGTCTATCAGAAATACTACGACGAGATTATCATACTGTTAGGGACAGGGCTTCGCATTTCGGAACTCTGCGGACTGACGGAAGCTGACATTGACTTAGACAAACAGCTTATCAATGTAGACCACCAACTTTTGAAGATTGCAGACGTGGGCTACTATGTGGAAACGCCTAAGACGAAAAGCGGCAACCGGGTTATTCCTATGAGTGAAAAAGTGTTGGAAGCATTTCAACGGGTGCTGAACAAACGGAAATATGCACAGCCTGTTATTTTAGAGGGCTACACAAAGTTTCTGTTCCTTAACCGGAACGGCTTGCCAAAAGTGGCAGTCAACTATGAAAGTATGTTCCGGGGGCTTGTAAGGAAATACAACAAAACGCAAAAGGTAGCATTGCCAAAGGTAATGACACCGCACACCTTACGCCACACATTCTGCACCACGTTAGCAAATGCAGGAATGAACCCAAAGGCATTGCAGTACATCATGGGACATTCCAACATCAATATGACGCTGAACTATTACGCGCATACGACTTCCGAAACGTCGATAACAGAAATGAAGCGGCTGATTGCATAAGTAGTAAACGGAGAATTTACTACTCCACATACTACTTTTGAACACCAAAACATACGGGGATATAAGAAGATTTGAGAATATCTTCCATAACGAAAAATGCCGGAAAAGCCTGTAACAATAGGCTATACCGGCATATAAGAACTTTTGAAAAGATAGTCAAAAATTACTTTGTGATTTATTTAAAATATTTTGTTATCACCTTACAGACTAAGCTTTAGAATCTGTTTATTTACATATCTCTCTTATTTCAATTAGCGACTTAGTATCTTTTATTAATCTCCGTATTTCACGCGCATTTTCAAGTTTTGTTGACTGTTCTACAAGTATTTTTTTAACATTTTCTGGGATTATTTTTTCTTCATCTAACTCTTTTAGTTCTTTAGTGGCTATTATTTTTTTCGCCTCTTGTGATAAATCTTCAAATTTAATAACACCATCGAACCTATTAAAAATTGGATCTCCTAATTTCTCTTTTATCTCATCTTTAGATTTGTAGTTAGATGTGCAAATAATAATCGCATGTCTTACATCGACTCTATAATTCTGATCTTCATAAATTCCCTCATCAAATAGCTGATAAAAAGCACTGTGAAATACAGAATACGCTTTATCAAATTCATCAAGTAAAATCACATTAGAATCTCTCGCAATTAAATCCTTCGCAAAACTCTTTTCGTTATACTTTCCTCCAAATAAATAATTTGCAAACTCATTGTTTTGATACATTGAAAACTGCTTTCTCAGTATCTTTCCCCCAATCTGTTCTGTTAGAAACTGTGCCGTTTCAGTTTTACCAATTCCAGAATTTCCGTAAAACAGAAGAACAATCGGTTTACATTGTACATTTTTCATGATTGGAAAAATTGCTTTCAATATCTGCTCTTTTACTGCTTGCTGTCCTATAACTCTTTTATCAAATTCTATATTTATACTCCTAATTGTTTTCTCCGTGACCATATTGTATTTCTGAGGAATTTCTTCTATTATATTTAAGTCTCCGAATGCACGCTTTATTTGTTCTTGTAAATGAATCGGCGGATTTTGAATATACATATTTGTTATAGATAATTTTGAGATAAAGCTTAAAAAATTGATTATCACATGCTCATTTACACTACTATATTCATCCGCAAATATAATAAAATTATTTACTTTTATTTTCGATTTTTTTGTTTTGGAAGGAGCATTTTCATTTCCTGGTAAACCAACCAGTACCAACTGCATCTGTTTATTTTCATCATCCATCTGCATAGCAATATCAGATAAATTTCTATATGTCTTTGGAATTCTTTCTACAAATGCTCTATCTGATCCAAAAAACATTACTATTTTTTTCATGCTTCAACCCCTGCTAAGACAATATCATATACATCTAGTTCTTCATTATGCGACTGAGTATCTCCATCTAAAATACTTTCAGCAGTAACTTCCGCTTTTTTCTTCTGAAAATCAAACTCTTTATCTATTGTAAGTTCCGTTTCTTTACAAATACCAACCTTAATTCCATAATATACCAGTTCCATTTTACTCAAATCTGCTAAATTGTAATTATTTTTAAAAGCATTTATATTAAATCGTAATACGGAACTTGGTGTATCTTCTGTTTTAAGTAACATTCCATAGTAACCTCTTTCTCCCAACAATGCATCATTTAATTTTTCCATATCTATTGGCATCTGATCTTTAGGAACTACTGTAAGATAAGAACTATACATCTTATATAGTGAAATTGAATTCTCTGGTGCATATACTCCAGATTTTACAAACTTTTTTACTCTTTTGTCTTTATAAGCTTCCTTTATATAATCAGTAAGCAAAGTATTCTTTATTGTAGAATCAAATAACTTCGACACTTCATCAGATGCCTTTGCATCTACATTCCCTGCTAAGCTCCCCTTGATAAAATTTAAAATATTGAATCCACCTTTAGCTTGCGCCTCTATTTCAGTTAGTATTTCCGCCATTCGTTTTCTATTATCTTCTTTACTCCAGTCCAATCTTCCACCATTCGTAATATCTAAATAATCCTGAGCAGCTGATTCATCAAAATATATAATTTTCAAAAATGTCGGTTCTGTTTGTTTTTTATCATTCTTTCTCATATAACTATCCCCCATTGACTTTTTCTGTTTAATAAGTCCTTGACATTTACCCAAATGCATAACAAATTTTTTACTATATTAATTTAAATTATAACACACCACATGAGAATAAAAAAGACAATACCATATAGACTATCAATCTATACAATATCGTCTTTCTACCTATGACTATACTTTCATTGTCTTTGCCAGAGAATTAAGCAAAGCAGCCATCTCCGGATTTCCCAGTACCTTCATCAGCAGCTCTGCATCCACTCCATCCGGTACAGGAATCGTACTGCTGCCTTCATCCTGCTCTTTCATTTGTGGATTAAGATTTTCCTTATTATAAAAGGCATTCTCCATAAGTTCCGCATTCTTCCTTCGGTCTTCGTCCAGGATATGGCCATACACTTCCGTTACCATATCCGCCTGAGCATGGCCGGAATCTCCCTGGACTGCTTTAATATCTCCACCACTTAATTTCAGCTTGTAGGTGACACTGGTATGACGCAGACTGTGAAACACTACATCTGGCAGTCCCAGTGCATCTATGATTTCCTGCATTTTTGTCCTTAGATAGCTATCTCCTATAGGAAGACCAAATGTTGTTGCCATTAGCAGATTATAATCCTGATATTCATTTCCAAGCACTTCCTTTATCTCATCCTGATCTGCTTTCAGATCAATCAGACATTGTGCTACTGATTTTGGAATAAACACCTTCCTGACACTGCTGTCTGTCTTCGGTGTTTTCAACACTCTGACCGTCCTGTTATTTTTCTTCTGGCTTGGAAATATCATGATAATTTCTTTTGAATTGAGTGCTTCTATTGCATCCTTTGATACTCTCTCTGCATATCATTTAGAAGGTAAATTATATAGTTTCGGATTTCTGATCTAGCCATTCGTCAAAACTTTTCTTTGAAATACGGTATTTGTTTCCAATCTGGATCCAGCGGAATTCATTTTTCTTCAACAGCTCATATACAGTCGGTCTGCTGATTCCAAGCATCCCATCTACTAATATACCATCTTTTTCCGTATTTATTTTTAAATTCTTCCATGTGATGATTTATTCCACCAAAATCATTTATATTTATATTTAAAATTGTCATATGCGTGTTCCTTTAAATTCTTAATTATGTATTTATAAATCTCATAGTAAATATATGTACATTCCCCTATTATCAAAAAGCTTAATCAGTATAGTGACATATTGTCTGTAGACTTATTGTATTCTTTTCCTATAATCAAAGAGTAACAACATATTATGAGGTGATCAGATGCATTTAATCCATTATTTTGCGGTCAATGTCCGTTATTACAGAAATAAATGTGGATATTCACAAGAATATCTTGCAGAATTAGCCGGTCTTCATCGCACATATATAAGTGCAGTTGAACGAGAACGTAGAAATATTTCTATTGAAAATATTCAACACATTGCAGAGGCACTAAACATTGAACCTTATTTACTTTTAATGGATCCTCAGAATCTCTCTGAATAGCAAAGGAGTTTTTTATGCCTACACATATAATTGCAAATAAATACAACCAATTAAAATCTACTTCAAGCCAATCTCTACTGAATTCAAATGTCACGGATCTTTTTAAAGAAATTAATGATATTTGTCTCTCTGAGATTAGTAGAATGTCTCAATTACCTATAACAAGTACCACAACATGTATGGGAAAAAATTATATTGTTTTTCAACTTATGGGTGGAAAAAAGGCTTATTCTCGTCCAGTAAATATCGATTTATATAACGAAGGGTTGGCAATAAATTCACAAGGTATTTCAAATGCTGATATTCTTTGGAATAATATAAAAAATCACACCATTATAAATCAAAATTCTCATGAAATTACCGCAACACTTTATTCAATCTGTATGAACTATTGTATTTGCGCAGACCTTGTCAATGGTGTAAAAGAGAACTCTGGAAATTATTTTGAAACACTTGTAGGCCATTTATACTCTATGCATTTGTTAGTAGAGCCTACAAATCAAATGAATGCCGTTGAACTTGACGGAGAGTCAATTTCAGTTCCTACGGATTTCATTTTTGATCTTGGTGCAGGAAAGCCAAAATTTCATGTACCTGCAAAAACTTCCACAAGAGAACGATGTGTTGAAGTATGGGCTCAGCAAAGAATTTTAGATGGTGCTTTTGGTGTTGGTCGATTCATTTGCTTACTCACTTGCATCGGTGAAACAAATTTCAAAAGTTCTGATTTATCTGTACAATTAACTTGTGTTCCAAACCAATGGATTAACTACCAGCTTTTTATATCCCAGATAAAAAGAGCTTATTATTTAGATGTACCTGGAAAATATAATGAATTGAATAATCGCTTTCCAAAAATTCATGTTAAAGAATTTGGAGATTTTTTTCATGAATCAAATAATTTAATAGACTAAATGATTTAGGCTGACATTTAATGGTGTCAGCCTATCTTATTATTAATTCATCCCTAAAATATTTTTTATTTGTATACCCCATGCGTAAGCTAACAATGGTGGAACTGCATCTCCAATTTGCTCATATTTATCTTGTTGCGTTCTGTCATCATGAGCGACAAGATATGGTCCGCCAACAAAATCATAGGAATCTGGAAAACTTTGTAACCTTGCACATTCTCTCACAGTCAAGGCTCTATTCTGTTCAGGATGAACAAACTCATCTAAACAATGACTTGTAACTGTTGGAGAAGCTTCTTCCCAACGAAGTCGATAATTTCGTTTAACATAAATAGTTTTAGGAATAACCTTTCTGCTTTGATATTCAGCAAGTTCTTCTGGAGATAATCTTGCAAATAATCCCTTAAGTCCTTCTCCTTGTTGCAAAATTTGAAATCTTTCAATAATATATTTACGATGATTCATTGGAAGATGATTTAACAACCTATGCTCCCTCGTTTGTCGTTTCCAAAAGTTATCATCCTTCATTAATTTACTATAATCAGATTCTTTATCTAAATAATATGGATTTTCAGTCTTCGTATTTGCAACTACTTCTGGAATATCTATAAACGCTTCTCTAACTGTGACTTCACTAGAGCAAATTTCTTTAGGCGCTTCTATTTTTAAATTTGAATCCTTGGCCGCAAGAATAAAAAATCTGCGTCTTCTTTGTGGAACTCCATACTTTGTAGCATCTAAAACAAACTCTTTAAAATTATTGTAGCCTGCATCCACCAATTCTTTCTTAAGTACCTCAATTATTAATTTTTTCGAGTCTTTTGCTACTCTCTTTGTTGTAATCATAGGTACATTTTCAAAAAGAATCATTTTGGCATTTGCTATCTTCGCAATACGAATCCCCTCTCTAAACAAAAACTGTCTATCATCATATGCCGCTCGAGAGGAATTACCTGCTGTTGAAAATGTTTCGCATGGCATTCCCGATGTCACAAGATCAACACCATCCGATGGAATATATGGAAGTATTTGTTCAGCTGTGACCTTTCTAATATCCGAATGAATAACATGAACTTCTGGATGATTATAAGAATATGTTTCAACGCAACTCTTAATATATTCTATAGCAACTTTTGTTTCAAATCCAGCAGCATGAAGTCCAGTACATATACCGCCCGGTCCTGCAAAGCAATCAATGTGAGTTAGAGGCATTTTTACTCTCCTTCCAAATACTTTCTAAATTTTTGCAATCTATCTTTAATGCCCTACAATAAGCGACCAAGCGCTTCATCGTTTGATAATTGGGAATGGCTTTATCCTTCTCCCATCTATTTACTGTTGAGAAAGATACGCCAAGTTCATTTGCAAATGCTTGTTGACTCATATAACATTCTTGTCTTATTTCCTTAATGGCTTCAGAAAAATCCATTCGCATACCCCTTTCATAATCATAGCATTATTATAGCGTTTATATAGTGTTTTTTCAAGTTTTTCTTATAAAATACTATACAAAAATAGAGGCACAGAATATGCTCTTAGCGATTCTATGCCTCATTTCTTACTATCAGAGGATTTAATATTCCATACTTCTTAATACTCTCCTGCAATTCAATCATCTGACTGTCCGCCTGAACCTTGAATGGGTGGTTTACAAATCCCCGAAGTCTTTCCAGCTCAATCTCTACAACTCTTTCATCCTGATTCAGCAATTCCTTCTTTTCTTCCATAGGCAACTTACTTTCCCTGAACGGACTCCTCCGACAGGCCTGATATCACAGGCAAGAATATAGTGTTTTATCTCACTGCTTTTCCTAATTTTACACCTCAAAACTCATCCTACACTGTAGTTAATCCCTCTAGGTGACAGACCAGAAAATGTGAATCGGTGACAAGCATCCATCCCCGCTGACAAAATCAGTATTTTCAACCTTGTTTCGCTGACAAATTTGTCACTAAAATTGCAATTCTGCATGAAAAAAGCGGCAATGAAACTATCTTCATTACCGCTAAAAATGA
>OQVH01001866.1_pt1 | contig 12316 bp, 9 predicted proteins | sample 1691641 | NCBI WGS metagenome assembly OQVH01 (sample SAMN03418286, study PRJEB22391) | human gut metagenome | biome: human-gut; feature: organic feature; material: feces | host: Homo sapiens | place: Italy | collected 2013-04
CCAGGCTGCCGAAGAAATCACCCTTACCGGATTCATCACTGCCTGCCCACAGGCCGTTGCTTACTGTTGCTCCTGCGGCTGCAGGCTGCAGCTCCTCAGACACATTCTGCACTCTCTCCAGCAGCAGCATTAATCGTTGCTTTAAGGCGCTGTCGCCGTTATAAACATGCGTCAGTCCCTTTTTGCCGTTATATATATTCACGGATGCCTTGGCCTCGCAAAACTGCACTGCAATCTGCTGGCCATAATTAATCGGCTTATCCTTAACAATACTGAAACCATCCTGACGGATTTTTTCTGCAGCCTCTGCCAGATAATCGGCAAAGGCCTTAGGTGTCAACTGTTTCACGCCTATTCTCCTCTTTGCACATAGTTTTTCGCCTTCCACTCCTCAAAGAGCAGATAAATCAACGGAACAACCACCAGCGTCAGCAAGGTGGAGGTTGTTAAACCACCTATCAGCACCACGCCCATAGACTGGCGCAGCTCCGCACCCTCGCCGATGCCCAGAGCAATCGGCAGCATACCGAGTATCGTAGACAATGTTGTCATCAGAATAGGACGCAGACGCAGTGAGCAGGCCAGAAGCACTGCTTCGCGGATAGACATGCCCTTTTCCCGCTCCTGGTTGGCATAGTCAATCAGCAAAATTGCATTTTTGGTAACCAGGCCCAAAAGCATCGTAAAGCCAATCATGCTCATCATGTTCGCCGTCTGTCCTGCAACAAGCAGGCCCAGGATAGCGCCGATAATCGCAAATGGCAGTGATACCATGATAATCAGCGGCTGCGAAAAGCTTTCGAACTGCGCTGCCAATACCATGTATACTACAACTATGGCCAGAATAACGGCCTTATAAACCTCTTTAAAGGAACGCGCCATGTTATCGGCCTGACCAATCATCTTATAGTTATATCCCGGCGGCAAATTCAGCTCAGGAATATATTCGTTGCGCACCTTGCTGATTAAATCACCGGGCGAAATACCTACTGTGTTGGCATAAACAACGATCTGACGCTGCTTATCCTCACGCTCAATGCGTGTAGGACCGCTGCCGTAGCGCACATCTGCAATATCACCCAGACGGATAAACTGACCTGCGGAAGAAGAAATGCGCAGGTTCATAACATCATTGATATTAGTGCGCTGACTTTGCTCCAGCTGCAAAATAATATCATAGTCATTGTCACCGATGGTATAGCTGTTACTGGTGCTTTTGCCCATAATAGCCATTTCCACAACCTTACCGACCTCCGTAGCATCAAGACCGAATTCACTGGCCTTGGCGTGGTCCAGCTTAACTACGATTTCCGGTTGCTCTTCCGAATCGGATATATCAACGTCGGTCGCACCCTCAGTCCGGCGTATCATATCTGCCAGCTGTTGAGCGTAATTTTTCAGCTCCTTGATATTGCTGCCGCGCAGACCAATCTGCACCGGACGGCTGTCGCCACGGCCGCCGCCCTGGTTGGATACAACGGTAACCTTCAGGCCTTCAACATTTTGGAAGCGTCCGCGCAAATCATCCATAATCTGCTGCATGCTGCGTTCACGCTCATTGCTTGGCTTCAGGCGGATATCCAACGAGCCCTGGTTAACAGGATTACGGCCGTTGCCGATATTAAGCGCCACGATTTTGACCTCCGGCAACTGCGAAATCTCCTGCTGCAACGGATTAGCCAGTTCTACAGTTTTCTGCAGACTGGTGCCGATGGGCGCTTTAACATTGACGCTGAATTCACCCGAATCATATGTAGGTTGGAATTCCGTGCCCACAAATGGAAGCAGCAGCAAATTCAGCAACAGTGAAATGATACCTACGGCAACAACCTTCTTAGGTCTTTCCAAAGCCCAGGCCATTAAGCTGTCATACATTTCACGCACGGACTGGAAGCCTGCTTCAAATTTATCGAGAGCCCTCTGCACAAAATGCGTGCGCTCCTTGCTGCTCTGCTCCTCGGTTTCTGCCTTAATCCAATACGCCGAAACCATTGGCGTAAGCGAAAAGGCTACGATAGTAGAGAACGCTACCGCAAAAGCAACCGTCAGACCGAACTGCTTGAAGAACTGGCCGATGGTTTCACCCATATTGCCGATAGGCACAAATACAGCCATTAAGCTCAGGGACGTCGCCAAAATTGCCAGCGTAAGCTCCTCTGTCGCTTCCCTGGCTGCCACAAACGGCGTCTGCCCCATCTCGATATGGCGGAAAATATTTTCAATTACTACAATCGCATCATCAATCAAAATGCCGACTGCCAGGCTCAAAGCCATCAGCGACATATTATTCAGTGTAAAGTCCATAACCTTCATCATAAAGAAGGTAGCGATAATAGACGTAGGGATACACAGGCCGCCGATAATAGTCGCACGGAAATTGCGCAGGAAAAGATATGTTATCAAAAGCGCCAGAAAACCGCCGAAAAGAATCGCATTCCAGACATCCGCAATATTATCGCGGATATAATTGGATTGGTCGCGCACCTTATCAACAATGATATCGGGCGGCAGATTGCTGTGCTTCAGCTCCTCCATCTTGGCATTGACATTATCGGTAACATCAACAGTATTAGTTTTCGACTGCTTACGCACAAAGGTCATAACACAGGGAACGCCGTTAGCGCTGGCAAAGGTATCCTCATCCTCCCAGGAATCAAGCACATCGGCAATTTCACTGATATAAACAGGACGGCCGTTATGATTAGCAACTACCACCTGCTTAATATCATTGATATTGTTATACTTGCCCAAGGTACGCACAGTGATTTCCATAGCGTCATTTTTCGCCTTACCGCCGGGAGTATTATAGTTGTTGGCGTTCAGCTTACTGCGCACTGTCTGATAGGCAATACCATATTCCGCCAGCTTTTCCGGCTTAAGCACAATGCGGATAGCACGCTGGCTGGCACCGACAACGGTAACCTCGGAAACACCCTCCACCATCTGCAGCTCATCCTTGATATTATCCTCCACAATGTGGCGGATTTCACCGCGGCTGCGCGAAGGCGAAGCAAAGGTATAGGCTACAATAGCGCGGGAGTTGAGGTCTACCGTCTGTGTTACCGGCTCATCAATATCATCCGGCAGCGCCTTGCGCACGCTGGCAACCTTTTCACGCACCTCACTGGCCTTCACCTGCGGGTCTACACCGATATTAAATTCCAGAACCGTTTCACTGTAGCCTTCAAGCACAGTGGAAGACAACGTCTTGATACCCGAAACCTGGCTGACGCGGTTCTCAATCGGCTTAGTAACCAGCGTTTCCATTTCCTGCGGCGAAGCACCGCTGTAGGTAACACGCACGCTGACAATAGGCAAATCAACATCAGGATTCAGATCAACGCCGATTTCCGGATAGCAGCGGATACCGAACACTACCAACAGCAAAATAAACATGGTAGTAAAGACCGGCCGCTTGATAAATGTTCCAATCATCGTTATTTACCAGCCTTTTTCAAATCTATCTTGCTGCCTTCACGCAGCTTGTTATGTCCTTCGATAACAATAGTATCCTTTTCATCCAGTCCGCTCACTATTTCAGCCAGCTTATCATTCGTATAACCGACATTCAGCACACGACGCTGTACAACGCCTTTATCATCAACAACAAATACCGTCTGCTGGTCATCACGCATCACAATAGCCTGCACCGGAATAGTCAGCACATCAGCTTTAGGTAAAGCGGTAAGCGTAACGTTGGCATAGACGCCGGCTAAAAGACCTTCGCTGTTATCCACACTCACCTCTGCCGCAAAGGTATGCGCCGGCAAATCCGCAACCGGAGCGATGCGGGTAATTTTACCTATCAGCTTTTTACCGGGATAAGCAGGCAGAGTAATGCTTGCTTCATTGCCGACATGTACACCGGCAATCTGGCCTTCGGGAATATGAATCGTAGTTTTCAGCATAGAGATATCAGCAACGGCAAAAATAGGCGTACCTGCCTTTGCATAGTAGCCCTCCTGATAATAACGCTTGGCAATAATACCGTCAGCAGGCGCTGTCAGCACCGTGCCCTCGGACTTAGACTCCATCGCCCGCATGCTGCCTCTGGCAGCCTCCAGCTTGGCAGCAGCATTATCACGCGCAAAGCGGTAATCATCTACCACTTGCTGCGAAACCGCACCCGTAGCATATAGCTTTTCATAGCGCTGCAAATCCGTTTCCGCCTTACGCAGGCTTGTCTGTGCATCTAAAAAGCTGCCCTTGGCACTTAACAGATTCGCATCTGTATCCGTCTGCTCCAAAATTGCCAGTACCTGTCCTCGGCTCACACGGTCACCTTCACGGACATAAACCTTTTCCAAGCGTCCGTCCACCTTAGCGGCAACCTCTGCCTGCCATTCCGGGTCCAGACTGCCGGAAAAGCTCAGGCTCGGGACAATCGTCTGCCTTACGGGGTGAGCAGTAACGACCGCCACATTGCGTACCTGCGACAGCTTAGCAGCACGCGCCTTATCAGCCTGGATATTGCTGTAAATACGGTAGCCTATAATTACGCATACCGCCAGCAGCAGGCCAAGTGCTATCTTAACCTTGCGATTCTGTAAATTCACTTTCTTTCCTCCCTGCACCATTCCCTTGGGGGTAAATTATAATGGGGTAAGTTTAATTTTAACTGAGTTTATTACGGAGTAATTATAGTTATAGATAATAATATTATACCTCTTATCAAGAGAAGTTAGCAAGTGCAAAGCCACAGGCAGGCATAGAAAAAGCACGCTGCGGACAGCGTGCTTTCGACAGTCTTAAATTAAGCTTACAGGCCTGCCTGCTCGCGCAGTGCAGCAGCCTTTTCGGTATGCTCCCACGGCAGATCTACATCGGTACGGCCGAAATGACCATAAGCAGCAGTCTGCTTGTAGATAGGACGCAGCAAATCCAGCTCACGGATAATGCCTGTCGGGCTCAGGGAGAAGTTTTTGCGAACCAGCTCAGCAATCTTGTCTTCGCTGATTTTGCCAGTGCCGAAGGTTTCAACCAGAACGGAAACCGGATGTGCTACGCCGATAGCGTATGCCAATTGGATTTCGCATTTATCTGCCAAACCTGCGGCAACGATATTTTTAGCAACGTGACGTGCAGCATAAGCAGCACTGCGGTCAACCTTAGAGGGGTCCTTGCCGCTGAAAGCACCGCCGCCATGACGAGCCATACCGCCATAGGTGTCAACGATGATTTTACGGCCAGTCAGACCAGCGTCACCTTGCGGACCGCCGATAACGAAACGGCCGGTCGGGTTGATGTAGTATTTGGTTTCCGCATCCAGCATTTCTGCGGGAACAATCGGTGCAATAACCTTTTCGATAATATCTTTGCGAATCTGCTCGTTGGAAACTTCCGGTGCATGTTGGGAAGAAATAACGATAGTATCTACACGAACAGGTTTGCCGTCATCATATTCAACGGTAACCTGAGTTTTGCCGTCCGGACGCAGGTAAGGCAGCACGCCTTCCTTACGAACCTTGGTCAGCTGCAGAGCCAGCTTGTTAGCCAGATATGCAGGCATCGGCATATAGCTTTCGGTTTCGTTGGTTGCATAACCGAACATCATGCCTTGGTCGCCGGCACCGGTTTCTTCATCAGCAGCCTGGCCTTCTTTAGCTTCCAGCGCTTTATCAACGCCCATAGCGATATCAGGGGACTGCTCGTCGATAGAAATCAGCACACCGCAGGTGTTGCCATCAAAGCCGAATTTAGCACGGTTGTAGCCAATATTGTTAATGGTTTCGCGGGCAATGTGTGCGATATCAACATAGCATTGGGTAGAAATTTCACCGAAAATGTGAACCTGACCGGTAGTAACGATAGTTTCGCAAGCAACACGGCCTTTAGGATCTTGAGCCAGGATGGCATCAAGCACAGCATCGGAAATTTGGTCTGCTATTTTATCGGGATGACCTTCGGTAACGGATTCGGAAGTAAATAATTTTCTCATTGGTAGCTCCTTTCATAAATAAAAAACGTTGTTGAGAGTGTTTAGATGGTATAAGAAAAGGCGTTCTCGTAATGAGAACGCCTTAAATTATTACTCTTAGCATTCTCATCTTACAGATAAACTGCAGGACTTAGCACCGTTTTACAGCTGTCACACTGCAATGGTTGCTGCGACTTCACAGGGCCATTCCCTCCATCGCTCTTGATGAGTTGTGTTAAATTGTTTACAGATGCCATTATATAACAAAATCAAGATAATGACAAGTACTTTTTTTACGAAAAATATGTGAAAACGCCTTTTCCGTAACGACCGAAGCTAAATAGAATTTAATTCTATTATATATAGAGTCATAATGCATACGTAGCCTTGCAAGCCTATCTTCCAAGAGCGCGGAGAAGGCTGCAGCTGCTATATGATTGCGACGATGGCGTACTTCTAGTACGTCGAGGAGCAGTCATGACGCAGATGCGGTCTTATACGCGCTCGTTACGAATACGCAACGCCTCATCCAAAATACGGTTCGCCACATCAACCTTAGGCATCTGCTCCAGCTCGCATACATCGCCGTTGGCATAGAGGAACTTTACGATATTGGTATCGGAATTGAAACCGGCACCGGCAGCCGTAACATCGTTGGCTACAATCATATCGAGATTCTTCTTGACTACCTTTTCGCGGGCATTAGCCAGCAGATTTTGTGTTTCTGCGGCAAAGCCAACCAAAACCTGATGCGTTTTCTTGGCCCCCAAGGTTTTGAGGATGTCCGGATTTTTATCCATAACGACAATCAGAGCGTCATCTGTTTTCTTCTTAATCTTTTGGTTTGCCACATCACGCGGACGGTAATCGGCAACTGCTGCTGCCTTGATAACGATATCTACGCCATCGTAGGCTGCGAGGCAGGCCTCCAGCATTTCATTGGTGGATTCAACCTGCACTGCCTTCACATTAGGCGGTACGGCAAGCGCAGAGGGACCGCTGATAAGCAATACCTCAGCACCGCGCTCGGCAGCCATCTGGGCTACGGCATAGCCCATCTTGCCGCTGGAACGGTTGCCGACAAAGCGGACGGGGTCAATCGGTTCACGTGTGCCTGCTGCGGTAACGAGTACCTTCAGGCCACGCAGGTCGCCCTCACGGCCAGCAAAAAAGCTGCTCATAAACTCCACAATCTGCTGCGGTTCCGGCAGACGGCCGGGGCCACTGGTGCCGCAGGCAAGATGTCCGGAAGCAGGTGGCATTACAGTAATACCGCGGCTTTGCAGCTTAGCGATATTTTCCTGAGTTGCAGCATTAAGATACATACCGGTATTCATTGCGGGGCAAACAACTATCGGTGCCTGAGCTGCCAAAAGCGTAGTGCTCAGCAGATCATCCGCAATGCCATAGGTCATTTTAGCCAGAATATTAGCGGTAGCAGGCGCAACTAAGAAAGCGTCTGCCCAATTTGCCAAAGCAATATGCTCAACATTGAATTCCTGGTTGCTGTTCCACATGCTGGTAGCAACAGCATTACCGCTGATTTCCTTGAAGGTTAACGGAGTAACAAACTGCTGTGCATGCTCGGTCATGACCACACGCACCTCGCAGCCCTGCTTACGCAGACGGCTGACAAGATCTACAGCCTTATAAACGGCAATACCGCCGGTTACTCCCAAAACAATTTTTTTGCCCTTTAACAAGGTTTTACCCTCCCGCTGTTATACGTTTTTAGTACGCTCGTAGGTAATAGTATCGTTAGCAATTTCCTTCAGCGCAGCGCTGACCTCTTTTTCCGCGGAATTTACGCCGGGAATAGTGAGCTCGCGTGCTCTTTTTGCTGCCAAAATAACCAAAGTGTATTTGCTATCTACTTTTTCTGCCAAATAGTCAATAGACGGATCTACCATAGACATTATAGAATCACTCCTTTAAGTATTTCATGGTTCACACAGCAGACTGCTGTATAATGTAAATTTATTTTTTTGCTTTACAAATCTTATCAACAATAAAATATGTTCTGGCTACGCGGTAACGCTCAGCCTCCATAATTGTCAGCACCTTTTGCGCTGCCTTTTCCGCAATATCATTAACGATTATATAATCATATTCCGCTGCGTAGGTCAGCTCGCTGGCTGCGGAAGCCATACGGCGCTTAATAACATCCTCGCTGTCGGTACCACGCTTATAAATACGTGCGGAAAGCTCATCCAAAGAAGGCGGTACGATGAAAACAAAAACACCCTCGGGGAAGCGCTTTTTAATCTGCAAAGCGCCTTGGATATCAATCTCCAGCAGTACGTCACGGCCGGATTCCAGCTGCTCTTCCACGTATTTGCGCGGTGTGCCGTAATAATTGCCGTATACTTCGGCATATTCCAGCAGCTCGCCCTTTTCAATCATCTGCTTAACCTCGGGAATTGTCTTGAAGAAATAGCTTTCTCCATCAACCTCACCCGTGCGCGGTGCGCGTGTAGTAACAGAAATAGAATAACCTAAATCCGGCAGCTGATCTCTCAGCATCTGGCAAATAGTTCCTTTGCCTGCTCCAGACGGACCGGATACTACAAGAAGTACTCCCTTGGGAGTAACATTATCAATATCGTTGCTCATGATCCAATTACTCCTCTTCTTCAGAATCAGTAGTTTGTGCCACCAGACGGTTGGCCACTGTTTCCGGCTGTACCGCAGACAGGATAATATGACCGCTGTCCACAACAACTACAGCACGAGTACGACGTCCGTAGGTTGCATCAACCAGCATGCCCTTATCACGGGCCTCCTGGATAATACGTTTAATCGGTGCTGATTCCGGACTGATAATAGAAATAATGCGGTTGGCTGCGACAATATTGCCAAAGCCGATATTAACTAGCTTTATATCCATAACTTCCTCCAGTTTTATTCGATGTTCTGAATCTGCTCACGGATTTTTTCTATTTCCGCCTTAATTTCTACAACAATCTGCGCCATAGTATAATCGTTGGCTTTGGAAGCAATAGTATTTGCTTCACGGTTGAATTCCTGAATAAGGAAGTCCAGCTTGCGTCCTACCGGCTGGTCTGTAGCAATGATGGCCTTGAATTGCTTGATATGGCTCTTCAAGCGGACAATTTCTTCCGTAATGCTGGTGCGGTCAGCGAAAATTGCTACCTCCTGCAGCAAGCGCTCCGGCTCAACCTTGATATTATTGTCAGCCAGCAGATTAGTCAGACGCTCCTGCAGCTTAGCCTGATATTCTTCCACAACTAAGGGAGAACGCTCCTCAATCTGTGCCAGCTTTTCGGCAATCAAATCTGCACGGTAAATGAAATCACCGTAGATATTGCCACCCTCTGTTTCACGCATAGCTACCAGATTAGCAACAGCCTGCTCAACAGCCTGTTCAACCTTAGGCCAAACGCTTTCTACATCAAAAAAGCCTTCCTTAACGTTAATTACATCAGGACATTTTGATAAATAGAGAATTTCTGCAGCAGCGTTAATACCTGCAGCGTCGGCTCCGATAGCAACGCCTACCTCCTGCAATGCCTTATGATAGGCAGCAGCAAGGTTTTTATCAACCTTCAGAGTACAGTTGCCGCTGACATTATAATCAGCAGTAATAAACACATCAATACGTCCACGGCTAACGGTTTTTAAAATAGTTTTGCGGATTTTATCCTCCAAAGGATTCAAAAATCGCGGTAAACGGATAGCAACCTCGTTATACCGGTGGTTCACGGTTTTCATTTCAATGTTAACAGAAAAATCTGCATCCTCGTAGGAACCACGGCCGAAACCGGTCATACTTTTTAACACAGGCTTCCTCCTCCATCTTCACCATTAAAGGTGATTTTTTCAGCTTAAAAGATAAGTATTTTTTGCTTCAATCTTATCTTGAAAATCTATTATACCATATTTCTCTAATGATTTCAGCATTTTTCTTCGTTTTTCGTCGCTTAGATAAAGAAATGGCCCATTTTTGTTTTGCTATACTTGTTGCAGGTAATGGAGTATAATATGATAAATAATAAATTAGCATTGTCTTCCCGCAGGTTCAAAAAACTTTGCCGAGCCTGTACTGAAAGGAGTCCCTATGAACATTGAAGGCTTAACTTTAAAGCTGCTTACAGATACATTAAACGAAGAGCTGCTGGGCAGCAAGATATATAAGGTATATATGCCTAATCCGCAGTCACTTCTGCTGCTCGTCCGCAGAACACGCGATACAAGCAGTCTGCTGGCCGATATGCACAACGGCAGCTGTGTGCTTTATCTGCCGCAGCAACTGCCGGAAAACCCGGAAACTCCGCCTAGCTTCTGCATGCTTCTGCGCAAGCATCTGGAGGAAGGACGCATCACGAAAATCAGCCAAAGCGGCCTGGACCGCATTATTACACTGGAGATTGATCTTTTAGGCGCCTCCAGTAAAATTATTACCAAAAAGCTGATTTTTGAGCTTACCGGTAAAAACAGTAATATCATTCTTACGCAGGATGATGTTATTATCGACTCTCTGAAGCATGTAAGCGCAGCACAGAGCAGCTATCGCACTATCCTTCCCGGCAAAGCCTACATCGCACCCCCGCCACAGGAAGGCTTTAACCTTTTGACAGCTGACCCGTCGGAAATCGTACAGGCCGCCAACAAACTGCCTGCGGCTAACTTTGCCAAGGCCTTTATCAGCGCTACCACCGGTGTCGGCAGAATGACAACCATGGAGCTTTTGACTGCTGCGGATATCCTGCCGCAGGAGGTACGTCTGGAAACCTCCGCCTGCCAGTCACTGACGCAGGTTATCGGCAAGCTGCAAGCAGATATGCAGTTGCAGGCCGCCAAGCATCCTGTCTATGCGCTCATCAGCCGTACTAATCAGGTAAAAACCTTGCTGGTATTGCCTCCGCAGAATGTGCAGGAAGGCATGCAGGTTAAAGAATTGGCCGATATCAACAGTGCGCTGAATTTTGCTGTCAGCCTGAAGCCTATCCAGCTTCCACGCCATGAACAGCTGCAAAAGCTGGTTAACAGCGAAACCGCCAAACTTAAGAAAAAGCTGCAGGCTCTGCAGGAGGATTTAGCTAATGCTGCCAATGCAGAGGAACAGCGTATGCTGGCAGATACTATCATGGCCAATATCTATCAGATAAAAAAAGGCCAGACAAGCGTCGAGCTGATAAATATTTATGACGGCGAACCGGTTACGGTCAGCCTTTCTCCCATCCTTTCGCCTACGGAAAACGCACAGGCCTATTACAAGCGCTATAATAAGTACAAGCGCGCTCAAACCGAAGTGCGTATACAGCAGGAGGCTACAGAAGAAATGCTTGCCTATCTGGAAAGTCTGGACGCTTCACTGCTTACCGCTACAACGAAGGAAGAAATTGAGGAAATCAATCAGGAAATGCTTGGAAGCGGTTTAATCAAGGATACCGGCAAAAAAAAGAAAAATGCCGGACTGCAAAAATCACAGCCATTGCATATCCGCTTAAATGCCGAAGCAGATTTGTATATCGGTAAAAACAATAAGCAGAATGATTATGTTACCTTTACCTTGGGCAATCCTAAAGATTTATGGTTCCATACTAAAGATATCCCCGGCTCGCACGTTATTTTGAAAACGTCACTGCCGGAAGCACGTCAGGAGGATATTAGCCTTGCTGTGCAGCTTGCAGCATATTTCAGTAAGGCGCGCGACGGCAGCAATGTTCCTGTTGACTGCGTACAACGACGCTATGTAAAGAAGCCTGCAGGAAGCAAACCCGGCTTTGTTATTTTTACAAACCAGAATACTTATTACACAACACCTGATATGGAGTTAATCCAAAAATATTTAAAATAAAGATTTAGTCAGAGCTTCATCTGTCAGGATATAATAAAGCGCCCAGATTCATAGAAATATGAATCTGGGCGCTTTGAAGTTTGGGTGAAGCTTTTTGAGTGTAGATATCTTATAGAGCAGAAAAATAAGTTTCTAGATAAAAGTTATAGATTTAGAATGTAAATTGAGCGAGAGATAATATCGTGCAAGGAATAGCAATTTTAGCAAATGAGCATTTGGAACCATATGCGGGCGCATCCAAGAAGCGAGTCCGCAGGGCGATGCTGATTGGCTCATGCGCGCCATGCGATAGTGTCCCAAGAAGCAAGCTCGAAGAGCGAAGCTGATTGGTTTGACACGAACCGCTAAGTGTCGCAATTGTTTGAGCGCTAAACTTAACTTATATTGAAGAATTTTTTAGCTTCGTGCGAGTTTTGCGGCACTTCGTACTGGTTCCATGCGAAATTTGCGTTGTGCCCTATGGGCACGGGAAAATTGCTACTGACTGGAACGATATAACTCTCGCGAACAGAGAAAGTACGGTAGTAAGCTAAGTTAGTCCGCAGCTATCTATCCTCAGTCGTAAGTAAGCAAAGCTT
>OQVH01001872.1_pt1 | contig 12265 bp, 10 predicted proteins | sample 1691641 | NCBI WGS metagenome assembly OQVH01 (sample SAMN03418286, study PRJEB22391) | human gut metagenome | biome: human-gut; feature: organic feature; material: feces | host: Homo sapiens | place: Italy | collected 2013-04
CGCTCTTGTGAGTCATCGTTGTAGATAGCATCAAATAAATCCTGGTCAAAGTCTTTCCATTTCTCGAATCCGAATTCTTTACGGAATACACCCGGAGCGATATTGCGTGCAATCAAAGCAGCCTCGATAGGTATAGTTCCTGAACCACACATCGGGTCTATCAGGTCACATTCACCTCTCCAGCCCGTCATCAGAATCATACCAGCTGCCAATACCTCGTTCAACGGTGCTTCCACCTGTTCCTGGCGGTATCCTCTACGGTGAAGTGATTCACCTGAACTATCCAAGGCAAGTGTACACTCTTCCTCTGCAATATGGATGTGAATAGCCAAATCCGGGTTGCTGATACGTACAGAAGGACGGTTGCCTGTCTTTTCGCGGAAATAGTCGACTACCGCATCTTTCACTTTGTATGCCACGAATTTAGAATGACGGAATTCATTGGAGAACACTACGGCATCTACCGAGAAACTACTCATGTTGTCCAGATAGTTTTCCCATGCGATACTCTTTACGGCCTCATACACTTCGTCGGCAGTCTTCGCAGTAAAATGTTTGATAGGTTTTAAGATACGGATGGCAGTACGAAGGCAGAAATTAGCCTTATACATCATGGCTTTGTCTCCGGTGAAAGAAACCATACGTCGTCCGATTTCAATGTTGCTGGCTCCTAATTCCGTGAGTTCCTGTGCCAGAACTTCTTCCAGTCCCTGGAAGGTCTTGGCGATAAGCTCGAATTCTTGATTCATCTTGATAAAATTACGTAATTTCAATTGATTGGGCAAAAATACGAAATTTCAGGTTGCTAGTCAACTGTTTGATTTGGTTTTCTGTAAAAAGCCGTATGACTTTGCGGGTATTTTTTTGAAATAGGATTTATTACGTGGGGAATGAAAAAAAGACTGTCACTAATAAAGCTTAGCAACAGTCTTTTTTAATCCATTTGTATCAGGATAATTATTATTTTACAATATCTTTCAGTTTAATGCTTTGGAAAGTCATGTGAGCTACACTACTTTCATACAATATACCGATAGTTTCTTTATCTATCATTGTCAGGCAGGAATACCCCCAATTGTATCCTTCATCTAACAGAAGTTGATGTTCCGGACTCCAGGTATTTCCTCCATCCATGCTGATTTTAATTGTCATGTCTTTGCGGGCATTTGTAGAATTGGGGTTGGAGAAAATTAAAAGGTCTTTACCCAATACATTGTCTTTCGCTTTTACACTGATCAGACTGGCCATACATACGGGCTCTATCAAAGCAGTACGAGATGATTCGTGTTCCTTCCAAGTCTTACCTAAATCTTGTGTGGTATAAACGGCCCGGCTTCCTCCTCGGTTATCTCTCATGTTCAGCATTAAAGTGCCCGGCTCAAGCTCTGCTACTTGTGCTTCTGTAGTATTAGTACGTGCATGGTGGTGTATGGTCCATGTTTCTCCACGGTCTTTGCTATACATGATACCTGCATTGGGGATTCGGGTTTTGTCAATAAACTGAATGGGGAATACCAATGTACCATCTTTCATTGTGATGCCTCGTCCCGGTCCTTGCAATAAGAAATACCATTCCGGAAGCTTCACCTGTTCGGTAATATTGATTGGTTCAGACCAGGTTTTTCCATCATCTGTACTTTTGGCAAGTACCAATTGAGCGGTATGGTTCAGGTCCATTCCCTGGTGTGAGCTCCACCATGCTCTTTGGTTACCCATTCCGTGTGTCCATGCTGCCACAATCCATACAGTATTGGTCTTGGTGTCTACCAAGATAGAAGGGTCGCCTACACCATTTTGAGCTGCAGGTAATCCTCCGTATTCTTTAAATGAAATGGGTAAACGCATTTTCTCCCATGTCTTTCCGCCATCTGTACTGCGGCTGAGGCCTATGTCGATATGTTCTTGCAAATCCACACTGTTGTTGTAACGCACATCATATACTCCCAGCAAGGTGCCTTTGTTTGTAGTCACTAGTCCTGGAATGCGGAAAGCTGCTGAACCGTCATCACCTGCATGACGGACTCCTACTGCCATTCTTTGTACGACTTTTTGTTCAGTTGTATTTTTTGTAGGTATAATTTTTCCATCACCTTTTACTTGAGTTACTTCTGCACAGATTTTTGTGTGTAGTGAAGCTGTTGGTTGCATTTCGATACTTATCCAGAAGAAATTATATCCAGGAAAGAGGTTCTGTTTGCCTTCCAGTGTCAGCGTATTGGTTTTAGGTGTTACTTCTGCCTTTTTTATAGAATAAGATGGATTGGCAGAAAGGGTTTGCCCCGGATTGTTGCTGGAAATGTATTCTACGGGCGCAAAGCGTTTTTTCCCTCTGTCTTGTGGGGCTTCTGTTCCTCCATAATACAATTTAATAGCTTTGATTTGTGACAAAGGCACATTCTTGTCGAAGGAGATAGTGATATTGTCAAGGGTCTTTGTTTCTTTAGCATCGAGACGCAGATAAGCCAAGACATTATCGTGTCTTTCTATCAATATAGGAACTTGTGGAGTTTTGACAAACACAGTATCAGCAGCGTGCAGGCCGATAGAAAACATTCCTATACATAAGGATAATAATGATTTGAAGGAGCGCGGAATGTGAATATTGCCATTAGGATGCAATTTTACACTTTTAGGGCTGAATAGTGATTTTATCATAAGCATGAAATTTGGTTTATTATGCTAAGATAATTATAAAATTTAGGTCTCTTACTATTCAGGGATGGATTTTTAGGGTATTGGCTTCATAAAGTCATTTTAAAGTCAATGAAATGCATCTATCCGGAATAAAATTTTCAGATAGATGCATTTTATTGTGAGTGTAAATTAGTCTTCCACTCTGTATTCCAGTATGTCTCCTGGCTGGCAGTCCAGTTCTTTGCAGATTGCTTCCAGGGTGGAGAAACGTATGGCCTTGGCTTTTCCTGTTTTTAAAATAGAGAGATTTGCCGGCGTAAGGTCAATCCTTTCAGCAAGCTCTCCCAGCGAAATCTTTCGTTTCGCCATCATCACATCTAGATTTACGATAATCGGCATAAATTATTCAGTTTAGTTTCCTTCTTTTTCAGTCAATACCTTCCACCAGCAAGTATAGCGTTTTATCAGTACATGGTGCAGGTACATTCCACCATAAATCATTCCCGTCATGACTAACACGCGGTGGGAACGTGTCTCTATCTGTTGCTCGATGAACAGCCAGTAAATGATGGTCAGTAGCATCAAGGTAAGTATCATGGTCAGAATGATACCGGTTGCAGCTTTCCATTTAGTATTAATAGTTTTCATCTTTCCATTCAAAGTTAAATGGTCAAATCATTTTCTTGTTTCAGTTTTACTGCTACTACAAATACTTCCGTGAGAAGTATCAGTAACAATATACCTATCCAACTGAACTCAAAAGGAGATGCGGGCTGGATGGTGTACCCCGGAATCGTAAGTTGTGCCATGGCATCACGGGTTTCACTCCAGTTAAGTAAATACTTAACCAGGTGATAGGCAATAGGAGGATAAACTCCCCACCGTATCCGTCGGATATTGATGGATGTAAAGACCTCTTTGCGGATGATAGAGATAAACAGACGGATGAGGTTGTAAAGTCCATAAAAGGATACCAGCCCTGTGAGACCAAGCAGTATATAAGTGAAATTTGTCAGTCCGCTGGGTACGATGTACGAATGGCATTGCATGAATCCGGTGGGAACATTTGTGCCGGTTTGCGAGTTGGCTGCTTGTATGGCTGAATCGGGCAATACATCGAAGGTGGTTGCAGTTACCTTGTCAAAAGCCGGATCTGCAGACTCTATGCTGATGGGAGCCTGTTTATCTACATCGCTCCAGCCGTCATTAAAGCCGCCTATGAACTCAAAGAGTACGATTAATAGGGCTATTAACCCAATGATTTTAAATGTTTTCATTGTGTGAATGTGTTTGTGAAGATGGTGTATTGTTCTCTATTTCGATTGTTTCTGCCTGAGCAGGCTGATGCCATACTGCCGGCTGCGGAACCAGTTTCTTTTGAATGAACAGCACACAGATGATGGTAAGAGCCATTCCTCCAGCCGCCATAAGCGTTGCTCCCGTTTGTCCGTAAGTAGAAACCATGGTAGCATTCGGATCGTCTGCTAATAAGAAAGAAGCTACGGCTGCGCTGTTATTGACAAAGTGCATCAGGATGCCGGGCAACAGACTGCCTGTGCGATAATACATCCATCCCAGTGCCAATCCGGTTACGAAGGCGAACGGTGCCTGTACCCAGTTACCATGCACTACTCCGAAAATCAATGACGAAAGTACGATGGCTCCTGCCGGATGTTTCCATTTGCGAAGTAAATGTCCCTGAATGGCTCCACGGAACAGCAGTTCCTCTACGATAGGAGCCATGATGACCACGGCAATGATGCCCAGTGGGTTACGCATTATCATTTCAAATGCCTCCTGCATGTTGTTAGGTAAGTCGGCCAGTTCATTGAAGTAGTTGGTCCATAAGCCCATCGCTAAAATGAATACCACTGAGGTTGCTAACAGTTTGGATGAGTGGTGATACCCCCAAGTCTTTTGGTCCAGTCCTACATATTTCCCTACTAACAGATGAATCCCTATTGCCGCGGTGGATAGGATTTGTGCCAGCATGATAAGGTTTGTATACAGGCTGTCGGGTGTCTGTGGAACCTCATAACTGCCTTGATACAACATATATCCACAGATGGCTACTCCCATGAAAGCTAATTGGTAAGCGAAGAAATACAGTAATAATTTGATAGTGCGTCCCATAATGTGTGCGTTTTTAAATGGTTAGTTTATTTGTTTTCAGAAAGCTTCTGAAGAGTTGGCCCCTCAGTTCTCCAGGTCAGCAGATAAGCTGGTGTCCAGGTCATTTGTTCTGCATCCCAGCGGTAAGCTTTTTTCTCGGTCATGGTTCCCAACGTGTCGTACTGGTATTCGTACTTCCATTTGGGAGTAAGTGTTTTGCCGTCCTCATTCAGGGTGGAAACAATCAGGCTTTGCTGGTTCTGTCCGTAAATGAAGGTTTCTTTTGCGTTTACATTTGTGGCTGTCAATGTCATCAATGCAGCAGCGATTCCTGCTGCCAGTGTCTTTTTTGTGAATGTCTTTTTCATAATTGTACGTGTTTGTGTGTAAATAATAGTGTTTGTTTGCGCTTGTATTCGATAAATATTTATCGTTTTTCGATATGCAAATGTAGGTATTATTTTTGAACTATAAAAGAAAAACAGAAATATTTTATCGAAAAACGATAAAATATCTAACTTTTGAATAAGTAAGTGTTTTAAAATCATATAATTCCCCTTTTGCAGTGCAAATTTCTTGCGAAAATCATCGTCCATATAATAAATCTCTGTAACTTTATACTCTGAGAATATAGTGGTAATTATAACCCGGCACTATAAAATTAACTTTGAACACTTACCCATGAAAATCAAATGTTATATATGGAGGCTTACGGTATGTTTATTCTATTTTTTAACCTCTTGCGAAGAAGGAGGAAAATATGAAAAAACATTTTCTGAGAGAGAAGTTCAAGTGATAGACAGCATAGTATATGCAAATCGGTGTATAGACTCCCTTCGTGTACTAGCCACTCGTTTTGCGCAAGATGGTAATACGTTTGGTGAAATAGTAGCTTACAACGAACTTGGCAAATGTTATAGAGAAGAAAGCCGTTTTTCAGAAGCAATTGAGACGCACAAAAAAGGACTTATGCTTTCTGTCAATCTTTGTGACACGTTGCAAATCATTCAGGCACTTAACAATATCGGCACAAATTACCGTCGTATAGGTTTTCTTGACGAGGCCTCGTCTTATCATTACAAGGCGTTGTCATACTGCGAAGCATATAGTCATAAGAACGATAAGAAGTTACTAAAGAGCAGGGTAATATCGCTGAACGGCATTGGTAATGTGTTCTTGACATTAAACAATTATGAAGTGGCAGACAGTGTGTTCCGCATGGCACTTGATGGAGAGCAAATTCTGGGCAGCTCATTGGGACAGGCTATCAATTATGCCAATATTGGTGCTATATTCGAGTCGAAAGGACAAATAGATTCTGCTAAACACTATTATCAATTTTCTATGAAGTTCAACCAGAAAGCACATTCTGAGCTTGGTATATCCTTGTGTCATACTCATTTTGGAAGGTTATACGAAAAGAATGGCGAACTCGATAAGGCTATAGATGAATATCGTAAGGCATACAATATAATGCAATTCAATAGCGATACATGGCATTGGATTGAATCGTGTCTGTCATTGGCCCGTGTTTACATACAGAAAGGTGACTTCCGCACTGCAGGTGTTTATTTTGATCAGGCTCAAAAGAAAGCTGTGGAAATTCATTCTTTGGAACATCTGGCGGAGATATATCGCCTTGAATATTTATGGTACTTGAAAAAAGGTGACAGTCGTAAGGCATTAGATTGTCTTGTCAAAAGCAGAGAATACCACGATAGTGTACATAATGAGAAAAAGATGATGCACGTGCAAAATACACATATCCTTTATGAACGCAAGAGCAAGCAAAACGAGATTTCCACATGGCAGGAAAATTACAAAAGCGAAAAGATGTATAGCAAAAGGGTAACTGTTGCTTCAATTTTAGTAATGGTGCTTGCTTGCATATTACTCTTTTCGATGTGGCTCATTATTAGATTTCGTTCACAAAAGAATCAGATGCTAAAACAGATGGAGCAGATGAGGATTAATTTTTTTACAAACATTACGCACGAGTTCCGTACTCCGCTTACGATAATACAGTCTGCAGCATACGACGTGTTATGTCGAAAGCCAGAAGACGAGAATATCAAGCGTGACATCAAAGACATCCTCCACCACAAAGACCGGTTGTTGAACCTTATAAACCAGATACTTGACATTGCTAAAATGACCTCACCTACGCATACAGCCCAGCCAGACATTGTGAGAGGAGATGTCGTGGAATTCATATATATGATATGCGACAGCTATGTAACATATGCAGCAAATAAAGGGATACGTCTGGTGTATAAGCCACAGCAAGAACGGGTGGAGATGGATTTTGTACCAGACTATATGATGAAAATTATGCAAAATCTCATATCAAACGCCTTGAAGTTTTCGCAGTCGGGAAGCGATGTGCTTGTCACCACCAAAGCGAAAGATTCTTCCTTATATATATATGTAAGTGATTCAGGCATCGGCATGACATCACAGCAAAAAGCCAACGTATTTATTCCTTTTTATCAGGGTACCAATGATGTGGCAAACATAGGAACTGGAATAGGGCTTTCGCTCGTGAAACAAGTGGTAGAAGCCATGCATGGTAAAATCGAACTGCATTCGGCTGTAGGCCATGGAACCACATTTGTTGTTTCTTTACCGCTTAAGAGCAAAGAGAAAACACCTATGGCTTTAGATAAATCGAAAATCGCCAGACCGGAAATCCTGGTGGAAGAAAACATTTTTCCACCGGAAGATGATGACGATGACAAAGATACCATACGAATCCTGATTATAGAAGATACACCGGCGGTGTCACACTATATGATGCGGCAACTTAACCCTGAATATAGCTTCTACTTTGCCTTTACAGGCGATGAAGGGCTTGAAAAGGCTAAGAATATTGTTCCAGATCTCATAATTACGGACATCATGATGCCGGGGATGGATGGATTAGAGTTGTGCAGACAGGTGAGGGAATCAGAACTACTCAATCATATTCCAGTCATAATGGTTACGGCAAAGGCTTCGTCTGAAGACCGCCTGAAAGGATTGGAAGCGGGTGCGGATGCATATCTTGAGAAACCGTTCCGTGCAGACGAACTGAAAGTGCGGGTCGAGAAACTTTTGGAGCAACGCCAACTGTTGCGTCAGAAATATTCGCAGGTAATAGAGACGGAGGATAACACATCAGACAATGCTGCACCGGTGCTCTCAGAGAGAGACAAGATTTTTGTAGCCAAACTGACCGATTCACTTCATTGCATGATGGAGAAAGGAAAGATTGATTATGATGCATTGGCATATAACTTATGTATTTCTCGTGCGCAACTCAACCGAAAATTGAAAGCTATTACCGGGTTCACTACTACGGAGTATATTCTACAAGTAAGGATAGCGCTTGCAAAGCATTTGCTTGACACGACAGATTTACCAATTTGGGAGGTGGCAGAAAAATGTGGGATGGACAATGCCACATATTTTGGTATCATTTTCAAGAAGAAAGTGGGTATGACTCCATTGCATTATAAAAAGAGAAATAAAAATACGCTTTAAATAACGGGGTTTACAAAAAGCGAAAATAACGGGACAAATCACAAAAAACAAGTGATTTGTCTCTTTTTTTATGCCTAAAACAGACATTTTGTTCTTGAATTGATATTTTGAGTTCCTGAATTGACATGACGGAAATCCTGTTTGACCATAACTTTGCAATGTAAGAAATGACGAAAAATCCTCGTTGCTTGTTTATTAAAAAGACATGATGATATGAGTGATAATTACAATGAAAAGCAATCTATTCTGGATAAAGAGGAAGTCCAGAGGATCATTGACGAAAGGATAGCACGGCTTGTCGAAGAAGAAAAACAGCTTGATTCTCCGTCTACCGACGACACTTCATTGTTGCGAAAGTTCGGATTATACGAGCGAATAAGGAAACAGATAAAAAAATTAAAAGAATATATCGGATAAAGCTTTATTGATAGTTAACCTTTTTATTAATCTAAAAAACAAATGACAATGAGAACAAAAATGTTTTATGCTATTGCCATTGCGATATGTGGTGCAGTAGGAATGAATTCTTGTACAAAAGACTATGATGACGACTTGCGTATCCAACGTGAATTAATTGAAAGCAACGAAAGTAATATCAAAGCCGAATTGGCAGCCTATCAGACGGTAATAGACAATACCATCAAGCAGATGGATATTGCCTATAAAAATTCCGACGAAGTGATAAAACAGGAAATGCAAGCCGGATTCGACTTGGCGAAGAGGCATCTGGAAGAATTGGGCAATGCCTTGAATGCTGTGAAAGACGAACTTGGAGCATTTAAAGGAAATTACGAGGAATTTAAAGGGAAATACGAAGAGTTTAAGGAAACAGTCAACCTTGCATTACAATACATAGAAACGGAAATTGATGCTATCAATGTCAAAATAGCCGACCAGGATAGTAAAATTACGGCACTTGACGGACGATTGATTACTGCAGAGGCAGCCATAGCAGACTTGAAAGCCTGGAAGACTTTGGCAGAAGGACAGTTGGAAGAGTTAAAAAATAGTGATACTGAAAATAAAGCAGCTATTAATGATTTAGAAAATGATGTTAATACCATTAATAGTGAAATCTCTGCCCTTGAAACCAACTATTCAAATTTGGAAGCTGCTTATAAGGCTGCCGATGATGCACTTGCCGGACGTTTGGACGACTTCCAGACTTTGGTTACTACAATGCAATCTACTTTGCTTGAAAATATTGCCGATTATAAAGATGAGTTGAAGAATGCATTTGCTGAGCATAAGACTGCCGTACAGGGTGAGTTGGAGTCTCTTGGATCTCAATTGGGAGGAGTAGTAGGTAATGTAACAACTTTGACCGGAAGAATTACAGATTTGGAAGGAAAAATGAGTGCAGCAGAAGGAGATATTGATGTGGTAGAAGGAAAAATCACAGCCATCGAAACACAGATGGTAGCAGTTTTAACCCATACAACAGATATAGCTGATCTTAAAACTAATTTAACTGTTGCTCTTGGAAAAATCGGGGCTCTTGAAACAAGTCTTGCAGATAAGGAAGCTGCATTAAAGCTTTTGATAAAAGATAATAAAGATGCAGCTGCTGCCAATGAAACGGCAATTGAAGGCTTGGATGCAGAAATAAATACACTGAAAGCCAATTTGAATAATCAGAAGACAGAACTGGAAACAGCCATTGCTACAGCCGTAGCGAATAAAGTGGAACAATCTGATATTGATAATGCAATCAATACTCTTAAAACTGAACTTAAAGGCGAGATTACCACTGTGAAAAACGACCTTCAAGGTCAGATTACCGCAATTAACGGCAGACTTGATGCTTTAGAAACTGCAGACACCCAATTGGGAAATAGATTGACAACATTGGAAGGCAAAGTAACAAATATTGAAAACCGCATACAGGCTATCAAGTGGGTTCCGGCATTCTCTGATGGTAACCTGACTCTCAAAGCAACAAAAGACGTAGGGGATTTAACATACACAGAAGCCAAAATTGAAGAGCAACTTTACATTACGTGCAATGATGCTGATATTATCAATAAAATCGTAGCTGGTAATGGTTATGCAGTAGAAGCCGTATTCAACAGAGTCGCTGCATCACGCGCTATCGAAGTCAGTCCGTTTGGAGCAGTTACGGTAGAAGCAGTTTCTGGTGTAAACAATGTGTTGAAGATAACAATGGAATACACAGACTTATTAGGTCTATTCGGTACATACGGTTCAGGGTCAACTCCAACACTGACCGACATGCAGATAGCAATCAAGATTTCCAACACTACTACCGGCGATATGATAATGTCTGAATTCGCAGGTGTTATGATAAAGAATAATTAACCCCAAAAACAAAGGCCATGAAGATACAGAAAACATGGGTGTTTCTTTCCGTAATGTTGCTGGCCGCCATACCTCGTGTGGACAATCTTAGAGCAGAAGAATTGTCGTCACGGGAAACGGAGAAGCAGCTTACAAGATGGGAATACTATGACCAATATGCCAGATGGAGTTTCGGCGCAAACATTGGTTTGCCGTTCTTCAGAGGAAACTTCCAGAGTAATGCCTACGATAAGTTGCATTGGGGATTTATGCCCGACATACAGGTAGGTTACCAGTTCACACCATTAATAGGTACCAGAATCAATGTAGGTTATGCGCAAGCGAAAACCGGAGCAAAGAGTTATGAACAAGACTATTGGCTCGACAGATACGGATGGGCAGACTATCGCGTGACACCGCTTGACGGAAGCATGCAGTATAAAGACCTGTACAGTAAAGTAAGAGTGCTGGATTTCGCGTTGCATGCCGACATCAACCTGAACAATCTGTTTAGCCCTGAAAAGTCGAGCGGACACCGCTGGACGGTTTTTATAAGCCCGGGATTGTATTTCCAGAAGTTCTTCTCGGACGTATATACCAAAAGCGATGATAAACAATTCTCTCGCGAACATTACAATCCGTTGACAGTAGGTTTGGGCGGAGAAGCCATGCTACGTTGGAAGGTGGCAAAATCAATCGACTTGCAGGCACGCTACGGTATAAACTGGATACACCAGAATAATTTCGACGGGATAGAATGCTGTCGTCCTCGCAACAACAGTAATTTCATGACACATTTTTCTGTTGGTGTGGTATGGAAGATAAAAGCCAAGACCAAGAAGAAAGACCATCTGGTATATGCGCCCCGCTATGTAGCTCCGCCAAAAGAAAGAGTGATAGATACAGTGGTAGTAAAGATGGAGCCGGTGATAGTTGAACGTACTGTTGAAAAAGAAGTGGAAAAACCGGTATGGTATCAGATGCCTCATGTTTATTTCTTGCGCGGAAGTTCGGAAATAGATACAGAAGCTTACGCCAAAGAACTGAAGTCTATATTGAATTTACTGAAAGCCATGAAAGATACCAAGGTGAGTATATACGGATATGGCGACCATACAGGCTCAAATTCGGTTAATGAAAAATTGACTCAGAAACGTGCTGAAGCAATGAGGGATTACCTGATAAAAAACGGTATTCCAGAATCGCGCATCGAAGAGGTGAAAGGAATGGGTAAAGACAAGATTCTCTTTGGTGAAGAAGCTTACTCGGTAAAGGCAAGGCGTGTGGAAATTGTTAGATAATTTGTGTCAGGTTAATTCTGATACTACTCAAAGCTTTGTATAAATGGAAACAGAATTCAGACATAAGTTCGCTTATATCTGGATTCTGTTTTCAATTCATAATCACCCTTTCAGTTTAAAATAGACATTGTCTATTTTTGCATGCTTATCAAGTTTGATCTGCACCCCAACAGAGAGACAGAAAACTTTTGGGATGCAGATTACTTTTTTCATAATTGTACGTGTTTATGTGTAAATAATAGATAGTGTTTATTTGCACTTGTATTCGATAATATATTATTCTTTCTCGGATTAGGAAGGAAATATCCGTTTGTCGGTTCATATTTTTTTGCTTGCAAAGGAGAATTCTCTGTTTCACACTGTGGGATACAAAAACCACAGTGTGGGATATATATTTC
>OQVH01001873.1_pt1 | contig 12262 bp, 8 predicted proteins | sample 1691641 | NCBI WGS metagenome assembly OQVH01 (sample SAMN03418286, study PRJEB22391) | human gut metagenome | biome: human-gut; feature: organic feature; material: feces | host: Homo sapiens | place: Italy | collected 2013-04
GACAGACAGGATAATGACAGCCGCCAACATTCACCTCCGCATACCTTTGAAAGTACGCTCTCCAGCTCGCCCTGAACGGTTCGCACTCCGGGCTGTCTCTGCCAGCCGGAGAAATTACTGCCGTCATATTCTATTGTCAGCAAAAAATTTCTTTCCAAAACCTTGTCTTTCCGAGCTTTTTACTTTTCAAGCCCTTGTTTTCCAAAACTTCGCCTTTGTCGAGCTGCGCGATTATTCCGCCTCACATTTCTGCTTCATGATTTCTGCTCCATGATTTTCGCTCAATAATCTCTGCTCTATGGCCTGTCCGCCTGACCTGCTGCACCTGGCTGTCACCCGGCTATCTGGGAAGTATTATCTTCTTGTCTTTCTTCGATTCCCTGTAAAGCGTAAACTTGCGTCCTATGGCCTGAACGAACTCTGCCTTGAGAGGACCGGTCAGACTGTTGGCTGTCTCTTTAGGGTCAAGCTCACAGCCCTCCTGAATCTTCACTTTTACCAGTTCTCTGGCTTCAAGACACATATCTATTTCTTTTATAACGTTTTCCGTCAAGCCCGCTTTTCCGATGTACACGGCTGCGTCTTCGCCGTGGGCTAGGGCCTTGAGGAAGCTTCTCTGTTTGCTTGTTATCATCTGTTTTCCTTTTCTTTTAAAGTCATATATTTTAGCCGCGCCGCCATGTCGGCTCGTCCTGCGAAGTTTTTGACCGTGGCGCAGAAAAATAAGGCCGCGGTGCGGAAAGCTGCACTGAAATTATAAGCTTACCATAATATTATAACTCATTTCATGTAGAATGACCAGGTAAATTGCTGAAGATACTGTGATATATGGTACCATCGGCTTCCTCTCGCTGACTTTTATTCTCTTTTTCATCAGCAGAATGCAGAAATGAGCTGCGCTCAGAAGAGTGGTGAGAATGAAGACTATTACCGCTCCGTCCGCGCCGAAGCACAGTCCTATGGCGGCAAAAAGTTTGATGTCGCCGCCTCCCAGCGTTTCTTTTCTGTATATTATCTTTCCTAAAATTCCCATCAGCAGCATGACGCCGAAGCCTATGGCGGCGCCCCAAAGTCCGTCCAAAGGTCCTCTGTTATGGTAAGGTATGTACCCTATGGCGTTGATCACTAGGAGCATTATCAGCTGATCGGGAACTATGCGGTATTTTATGTCCGCTATGCTCATTTCAAGCAGAAGCCAGCACGATGCCAGCGCGGCTACCGCGTAAAGAGGTTCTTTCAGCCCAAGATATATCCCTATCACTATGAATACGCCGGTAAAAAGATATTTCCACGGCGTGCTTCTTATTCTCTGTCTAGTGGGATGGAGCAGCTCCTCATCAGGCTCCTGCCCGTAATCGCACAGCCATTTGCCCGGTATCCTGTTGAAAAACCAGACTGCACCGCTGCCTAAAATTACGCCTGCGCCTATCGCCGCAAAGCATATTGCAAGTATCCTCACATAATCCATAAATCTCCCCTTTTCTGCAACTTCCCCTCCGAGAGTCGCTAAACCCTGCGCCCCATCGTCTGCCGCAGGCCTCGCTTCGCAAGATGGCTGACGGGATATTGCCTGCCGCAGGCTGCGCTTCGCAAAATGGCTGACGGAACATTGCCTGCCGCAGGCCTGCCTGCTAAAAGAGCACTCCGCCAAATATATCCGCGGAATGCTCTTGCGTAAAATTCACATGGTTTGTCTGATCCGACTAACGGTTTTGAGGAATAAATGGAATTATCGCTCCCGCAACGCTGTTTATAGGCATTGTCTGAAGAACTATCTTTCCCGGGCCTGTAACCACTGTGTTGAAAAGTCCCTCTCCGCCGAAAATCATATTTTTAGCGCCCTTGACGGAAGCAACGTCCATAGTGCAAGTATCATCCATCATGGCCAGATATCCCGTATCAACGACCATCTGCTGACCGGCCTCAAGATCGTACTCCATAACACTTCCGTCTATTTCTAAAAATACGAGTCCGCTGCCTGATATCTTCTGCATTATAAAGCCTTCCCCGCCGAAGAATCCTGAACCCATCTTTTTCTCAAAGAATATGGACAGATCCACGCCCTCGGTTCCTGCCAGGAAAGAACTCTTCTGAGCTATTATCGACTTGCCTGGCGTTATTTCTATGGGCAGAATTGTTCCCGGGAAGCTTGACGCGAAAGCTATTATTCCTTCGCCCCTTTCTGCAGTGTACCTGTTCTGAAATGCCGATTCACCGGCAAACATGCGGCCAAGAGCTTTTCCTATACCGCCGTTGCTGGTGGTCTCCATCTTCATATTAGGAGTCATCCAGCTCATGCTGCCTTTTTCCGTTATCATGCTTTCGCCTGCATCAAGCTGGCATATTGCCACAGGCATAGGCGTTCCTTCGATTTTGTACCTCATATTTTTCTCTTTTTATAATTTTGAACATTTCACTTTATCTCAGTTTAGTTCCGGCTGTCCTCTATTTCCACGAGCTCTTCAATCCAACTATCTCGTTGAATACAGGAGCGTCTTTCTCATGGAGCTTGGCGTCAGCCACGAAATATCCGTGTCTGAAGAACTGGAATCTCTCGCCCTTTTCGGCCTCTGCTGCCTTTGCTTCTGCATAGGCTGTCGAAATTTTTACTGTTTCCGGATTGGAGGCCATTTCTCCCGCTTCGTTTTCTTTATACAGATAATCATACTGGCGGATGGTCACCGGCACGGCGTTTTTCGCGTCCACGAAGTGAATGGTGCCTTTTACCTTTCTTCCTTCGAAGCCGCTGCCGCTCCTGGTCTCAGGGTCGTAAGTGCAGTGTATCTCCTTGATGCTGCCGTCATCGTTTTTCACGAAATCCGTGCAAGTGATAAAATACGCGCCTTTCAGACGGACTTCATTTCCCGGGAAAAGTCTGAAATACTTCTTCGGCGGTTCCTCCATAAAGTCAGCTCCGTCAATCCAAAGCTCCCTGGAAAAAGACACTTGTCTCGTGCCCATTTCAGGCACCTGGACGTTGTTTTCAATTTCGCAGAGTTCCGTCTTATCCTCAGGATAGTTGGTTATTATCACTTTGACAGGGTCAAAGACCACATTTCTGCTTTCGACCTTTTCCTTGAGATCTTCTCTGACGCAGTGTTCAAGCAGTGATATGTCGACGGTGCTGTTGGCTTTAGCAACTCCTATGGCTTCGCAGAAATTTCTGACCGCTTCCGGAGTATATCCTCTTCTTCTTATTCCTGCTATCGTCGGCATGCGCGGATCGTCCCAGCCTTCGACGACGCCCTCTTCGACCATGGCTTTGAGATACCTCTTGGACATCACGGTATTGGTCAAATTCAGTCTGGCGAACTCTATCTGCTGCGGCGGAGCCGACCACCAACCCACTTCCTTTAAAACCCAGTCGTATAAAGGTCTGTGGTCTTCAAACTCCAGCGTGCAGATGGAATGTGTGATTCCTTCTATGGCGTCTTCTATCGGGTGGGCAAAATCGTACATCGGATATATGCACCATTTATCTTTGGTGTTATGGTGCGAAACATGGGCTATCCTGTATATTATAGGGTCTCTCATGTTGATGTTGGGCGAGGCCATGTCTATCTTGGCTCTCAGCACTTTCTCGCCGTCTTTATATTTGCCCTCTTTCATTTCCTCAAACAGCCTGAGGTTTTCTTCCACACTCCTGTTTCTGTAAGGGCTTTCCTTTCCCGGCTCCTTGAGAGTTCCTCTGTATTCCTTGATTTCGTCTCCGTTCAGATCGCAGACGAAAGCTTTTCCTTTTTTGATGAGCTCGACTGCAGCCTCATACATCGTATCAAAATAGTCTGAGGCCCACAGTCTTTTGTCCCACTGGAATCCCAGCCATCTTACGTCTTCTTCTATGGAGTCGACGTATTCCACATCTTCTTTCACCGGATTGGTGTCGTCATATCTCAAGTTGCACTTGCCGCCGTATTTGGCTGCCGTGGAAAAGTTCAGGCATATGGATTTGGCATGCCCTATATGCAGATAGCCGTTGGGTTCCGGCGGAAAACGGGTGCACACCTTGTCTCCGTATTTTTTTGTTTCTAAGTCTTTCTCAATGATGTCATGAATGAAATTGTCAGCCATTACATTCCTCCAGATATATTTATATTTTTTATATGATTATCAATTGACATCGCACGCTATCGCGCACTATTGTGCGCGGGTGCACGGCGATGTTATATTCCTTTTCGATGCGTTTTATATACCATTTTATATGCCTCTCCGCGTGGGGCTTTTCTGCGCCACCGTCTTCTATGCGACTCTCTTGGTTTTTCCATATAACTTCTTCGATGCGACTTTGCAGAGGTTTTTCCATGTCCTTTATGTCTCTCATCTGTGTCTTCGAGGAAAGTTCTTCTGGGCATTCTCTTCTATCGTTTTTGGCACATTTCCGCGGACGGCTTCTACGCGTGCCTTCTGTCATTTTCGACGCATTTCCGCGGACAGCTTCTACACATCTTACGGCGAACACCTTATGTGCGGCGGCACACTCCTCACGGCGAACACCTTATGTGCGGCGGTGAGCATCTTACGGAAAATAGCTTGTGGCATGCATCTTGCGGCGAACACCGCAGTCTGTAAACTATTTAAAATATGTAATGTTGTAGAATTCTATATTTTTATCGTATTTTACAACATTCCTTATATTAAAACGCCTCTGTTCGCCGTAAGGTGCGTGCTACCGCGCGTAACGCATAAGATGTTCCCGCGCGCAGACGAAACAGCTTCCCGTGCGCAGGCGAGCAGACAAAACAGCGTCCTGCGCGAGGGTGAAACGACGGACAGCAGCTTTTCCAAGGAATACATAAAAATCATAAAACAAATCGAAGGAGCATCAGTAATGATCAATCTTAAAGATTATAAATCCATACACTGCATTGGAATAGGAGGAATCGGCCTCTCGGCCATAGGCGAGATTCTCCTCTCAAGAGGGTACGAAGTGACCGGTTCCGACATGAAAGAATCAGAAATAACTTCAAACCTTTCAGCAAAGGGAGCAAAAATATTTATAGGCCATAGAGCGGAAAACGTGGCGAACGCAGATCTGATAGTTTATTCATCAGCAGTGGGAGCCGACAATCCCGAGCTTTTGGAAGCTGCCAGAAGAAACATACCGGCGATAACAAGAGCTCAGATGCTGGGTATCCTGATGGAGGGGTACGAAAACAGCATAGCGATTTCAGGAACCCACGGAAAGACCACAACCACCTCTATGGTTTCTTTAATTCTGGAAAAAGCTAAATTCGAGCCGACTATTCTGGTAGGCGGAAACCTTTCAGAAATCGGAGGCAATGTCAAAGTAGGCCATGGCAAGTATTTCATCACGGAAGCATGCGAGTACATGGACAGTTTTCTGAGTCTTAAACCTAAGATAGAAATAATCCTCAACATAGACTCAGACCATCTCGACTACTTTAAAGACATCGAGCACATAGTAAAATCCTTCGACCAATTTGCGTCGCTGGTGCCGGAAGACGGTTTCGTAGTGGCATACGAGGCCAATCCTTTCGTAAATAAGGTAATAAAGAATCTTAAAAACGTCATCACTTTTGGACTCAACGAAAGCTGCACATATTACGCCAAGGACATAGTTTTCAACGAAGACGGAATGCCGTCCTTTGATGTGGAGAAAAACGGCACGCATCTGGCCAGGGTCCAGCTTTCCGTTCCGGGAGAACATAATATATTAAACGCACTGGCAGCGTTTGCCTGCTGTCACAGCCTCGGAGCCGGTGTGGAAGTGATCAAAGATACTCTGGAAAACTACCGCGGAACACAGAGGCGTTTCGACATAGTCGGAGTCACTGAAAAAGGCGTGAAAATAGTAGATGACTACGCCCACCATCCGACTGAAATAAAAGCAACCTTGACGGCGTGCCAGAACATACCGCATAATAAGCTGTGGTGCCTGTTCCAGCCTCACACTTATACGAGAACGATGGCTCTCTTCGACGAGTTCGCCGCGGCCTTTGAAAAGACTGATGTACTCATTCTAGCAGAAATATATGCGGCAAGAGAGAAAAATATTTATAAAATTTCTTCGGCACAGCTGGCAGAAAGCATTAAAAAAGCATATCCTGACAAGAAAGTGCTGTTTGTAGACGATTTTCATGAAATAGCCAATTACGTGGAAAAGAATTCTGAAAGCGGAGATCTGGTTCTCACCATGGGAGCCGGCGATATATACAAGGTCGGAGAAATGATCCTCGAAAAATGATTCTTGAGAAATGATCCTCGAAAATTGATTCTTGAGAAATGATTTTTGAGAAATGCTTTTGAAATTTAATTCCGAAAAACGATTTAAGCGGAAAAGCGGAAAAAAGGATTATATATTAAAACAATATTGCTGGGAGGTAGAAATGTTTCTTGAAGATGTGAAAAAGAAACAGGCTCTGAGGCTTGCCGTGATAGAGAAGCACGCAAAAAACGGAGTCAGGTTTGTCGATGAAATGACGGCCTATATAGATGAGCGAGTCGTCATAGGCGAGGGAACGGTGATAGGACCATGCGTCACCCTTGAGGGCAGCACAGAGATAGGCAGAGACTGTTTCATAGGACAGAATACTGTAATTACCAATTCAAAGGTAGGAGACAGAACAGAAATAAGGAGCTCTGTTATCACCGACAGCATTATAGGAAACGAGACCAAGGTGGGGCCGTTCGCATACTTAAGGCCTCAGAGCCGCATAGGCAGCAAGTGCAAGATCGGCGATTTCGTGGAAGTAAAAAATTCCACCCTTGGAGACGGAACAAAGGCATCCCACCTTACATATATAGGGGATTCAGATATAGGCAGAGACGTCAACTTAGGCTGCGGCGTGGTATTTGTCAACTACGACGGAACAAACAAATATCGCTCGGAAGTAGAAGACGGAGCCTTTATTGGCTGCAACAGCAACCTGGTGTCTCCTGTAAAAGTAGGAAAAGGAGCGTATATAGCGGCCGGAAGCACTGTCACCAAAGACGTGGAAAGCGACGCGCTTTATATAGCACGCTCGCGGGGCAGGGAATTGCCGGGCTGGGTTTCGGCAAGAGGTATTTTGAAGAAGAAAAAATAGTAAAAAGCACGATTAAGAAGGCGAGGTAAAAAAAGTGAGAAGCGGAGTATTTGCTGACTACAAAATCTTTGCATGCAATTCCAATCTGGAACTTGCTTCGGAAATTTCAGGTATCATGGGAAAGCCTCTGGGCAAGGCTACCGTCACTAAATTCAGCGACGGGGAAATTTCCGTAAACATCTGGGAGACCGTAAGAGGTCTGGACGTATACATAATCCAGTCCACATGCAGCCCCGTAAACGACAATCTGATGGAGCTGCTCATAATGATAGACGCGATGAAGAGAGCGTCTGCAGGAAGAATCAATGCGGTCATTCCTTATTACGGATATGCCAGACAGGACAGAAAAGCCAAGGCCAGAGACCCTATCACAGCAAAGCTGGTAGCCGACCTGATCATGGCCGCCGGAGCAGACAGAGTCTTGACCATGGATCTTCACGCCAACCAGATACAGGGATATTTCGACATACCTGTAGACCATCTTCTGGGAATGCCGATACTTGCCAAGTATTTCAAAGACAAAGATCTTGAAGATATAGTAGTGGTATCTCCCGATCACGGAAGCGTAACGAGAGCGAGAAACCTCGCCCAGTATCTCAACTGCCCGATCGCTATCATAGATAAGAGGAGACCTGAGCCAAACAAGAGCGAGATCATGAATATCATCGGTAATATAGATGACAAGAACTGTATAATAATCGACGATATGATAGATACTGCCGGCACCATATGCAACGCCGCCAACGCCATCAAAGATCTGGGCGCAAGATCAGTGAGAGCTGCAGCGACACATCCGGTTCTCTCGGGACCTGCGATTCAGCGCCTCAGAGATTCAGCGATAGAAGAACTGGTTCTGCTCAACACCGTTCCTATGCCTGAAGAAAAGAAACTGGACAAGATGACATTCCTGTCCGTAGCTCCGCTGTTTGCCGAAGCCATGACCAGAGTCTTCACCAACGGCTCCATAAGCGTGCTCTTCGATTAGTACATAGAGTATATACAAGCAAAGACGGCTGGGCGAAGCGCCCTTAGTGCTGAAAGCTTCGGACAAAATCAGACAATATTAACTGAACTTAAATTTTTAAATAAGTTGCATTTTTTGGAAAGAATTTTTCAGAAAATGCAACTTCGTCTCTTCAGAGAGAAAAGGCCGCAGCATCTTGCCGCTTTGCGGTTTTATAATAATTTTACTGTCAGGAAAGGAACAGCAGTATGTACGTAATTGTAGGACTGGGAAATCCGGGGAAAAAATACGAGAATACTCGTCATAACATGGGATTTTTGGCAGTAGATGTTTTGGCTGAGAAATACGACATCAAAGTCAACAAGATAAAGTTCAAATCCCTTGTGGGAGAGGGACGCATCGCCGGCGAGAAAGTGGTGCTGGCAAAGCCTCAGACTTACATGAACCTGAGCGGCGAGGCGGTGAGGGAAATCGTGGATTTCTACAAGATAGAGCCGCAGCAGCTGATAGTCATATACGATGACATAGATATAGATACTGGGGCCATAAGGATAAGGAAAAAAGGCAGCGCCGGTACTCATAACGGAATGAGGAACATACTGTACCAGATAAGGACGGAAGATTTTCCGAGGATAAGGGTAGGCATCGGGTCAGGAAAACATGAGAACCTTATAAATTACGTCATAGGCGGAGTTTCAAAAGAAGAGCGGTCTATGCTTGAAGAATCCATAACCAAGGCTGCAGAAAGCGCCGCCTGCATAGTGGAAAAGGGCATAGAAAGAGCGATGAATGAATACAATGTAAGGCCAAAAACCAGATGTGAGGGAGCAAAAGATGATTAACATTTCCGGCGTATCCGAATCGCGGGTAGCTCCGGCGGCCGTCCATTTCGCCGAAAAAGAAAGCCAAAGCATAATCCTGACTGCGACTTACGTCAGAGCCAGAAGATTAGCCGAAGACCTTTCTTTTTTTGCGGGCGGCAAAAAAATCCTCGTGATGCCGGAGGAAGAACAGGTATTTTTAAGATACGAAGCTAAAAATCATGAACAGCTGATCGAACGAATGAAAGCCTTGAAGGCGCTGCGGACGGGAGAGCCTGTCATAGTCGTGGCGCCTGTTTCTGCTGCCCTGAAGAGGATAGCCCCCCACGAGATATTTGAAGAAAAGGTCATAAAGCTTGCCATGGGCGAAGAAGCCGACCTTGAAAAATTGCGGGAAAGCCTCACGGCCATGGGTTATGAGTATGCGGAAATGGTGGAAAGCCAAGGACAGTTCAGCATAAGGGGCGGTATAATAGACATATTCACGCCGGACAGCGACTGGCCTTACAGAGTGGAGCTCTTCGGCACCGAGGTAGACTCCATAAGAACTTTCAATCAGGATACTCAGCGCTCGCTGGAAAACCTCAAATTCATCGAGATCTATCCGGCCAAGCAGCTGGTCGCCTCCCATACAGACCTGGAAAGAGGCTGTAGAGCCATAAGAAAGGAATACGAGGCACAGGCAAAGCGTTTTTCAGCCAGAAAATCAGCAGACGCAGCAGCCAAGCTTTCTGAACTGGCAGAACAGATATGCGAATACATCGAAAATGTTTCCGATTTAAAATATCTTGAAAATTACATCCACTATTTTTATGACAGGACGGAATTCCTTTGGGATTACATGACGGAGGGCACTGTCATGCTCGACGATCCGGAAAGGATAATGGAACTTCTGGAATTCAGGGAAAAAGAACTGAAAGAAGACTTCAAAGTCCTGCTGGAGCGGGGAGAAGCCGTACCAAAGGATTCAGCTCTGATAACAGGCAGAGAAGAACTTCGCCAAGTCCTGGATTTGGGCGGTACCGTGATTTTCACACCTTTTCCCAAGAGAATAAAAGGCATAGAACATTTTGACAGGATAGTCAACGTAAACAGCCGTCAGATGATAAACTTCGCCGGCAATCTGACGCTCCTGGAATCCGAGCTGAAAGCATATGCCAAGAAAGGTTATTTCATCACCATGGTCTTCAGTTCCGACGGCAGACTGGAAAATATGAAAGACTTTGCCGCCAGAATAGGGCTTGAGGAAAAGATAGGGTTCGCCAAGGGCAGCCTGACCTGCGGCATGGATTTTCCGGAAGAGAAGAGATGCTGGATATGCGAAAACGATATCTTCCAGCACAAAAAGAAGAGCAAGCGGAAAAAAGCTTTCAAGGACAAAGGGCAGAAAATACGTTCCTTTTCCGATATCAAAAAAGGCGATTATGTCGTCCATGAAAACCACGGCATAGGAAAGTTCACCGGCATAGAACAGCTCAAAGTCCAGGGCGAGAAGAAAGATTATATCAAGATCAAGTATGCTGGAAACGATATTTTATACATTCCCGTGGAACAGATGGATCTGGTCCAGAAGTATGTCGGGGGAGACGGCACTTCGCCGAAGATCAACAAGCTTTCCGGCGGAGAGTGGAAAAATACCAAAGCCAAAGCAAAGGCCGCGGTGGCCGTTCTGGCCAAAGATCTGATAGACTTGTACGCCCAGCGCAAGATGGAAAAAGGTTATCCTTTCGGCAAAGATACCGTATGGCAGAAACAGTTTGAAGACAGCTTTCCCTACGAAGAAACTCAGGATCAGCTGGGAGCTGCGGAAGAGATAAAGAGCGATATGGAAAAGCCTTTCCCTATGGACAGACTCCTGTGCGGCGACGTGGGCTTCGGCAAGACCGAGGTGGCCGCAAGAGCCATCTTCAAGTGCATCGACTGCGGCAAGCAGGCCGCCGTCTTAGTGCCGACCACCATACTGGCAAATCAGCACTTCTACACGCTTAAAGAGCGGTTCGCAGGATTTCCCTTCAACATAGAGATGCTTTCGAGATTCAGGAGCGAAGCGCAGCAGAAAGAAATAGAGGAAAAGCTGAAAAACGGCGAAATAGATTTGATCATAGGCACCCACAGGCTCCTTGGCAAAAACGTTCAGTTCAAGGATCTGGGACTGCTGGTGGTTGACGAAGAGCAGAGGTTCGGCGTGGAGCATAAGGAGCAGATAAAGAAGCTCAAGAAGAACGTGGACGTTCTAACCCTTTCCGCCACTCCCATACCGAGGACTCTCAACATGTCCCTCACAGGCATCAAGGATATGAGCCTGATCGAAGAACCGCCCGAGGAGAGGTACCCCGTTCAGACTTATGTCATGGAGCAGGACGACTCGTTGATAAGAGATATAATTGAGCGTGAAATGGGCCGCGGCGGTCAGGTTTATGTAGTATTCAACAGAGTCAAGGGGATACATCAGATAGCGGACAGGATACAGCAGCTGGTGCCTGAAGCGCGCATTGCCGTCGGCCACGGACAGATGAACGAGTCGCTTTTGGAAGACACCATGATCGGCTTTATAAATGGAGAACAGGACGTTCTCATCAGCACGACAATCATAGAGTCGGGCATAGATATTCCCAACGCCAACACGATGATAATCATGGACGCGGACAGATACGGCCTCTCACAGCTCTATCAGCTCAGGGGAAGAGTGGGCAGATCCAACAGACAGGCCTACGCTTATCTCATGTATCAGCGCGATAAGGTCCTTACGGAAACTGCGGAAAAACGTCTGCGTGCCATCCGCGAATTCACAGAATTCGGCGCCGGATTCAAAGTAGCCATGCGTGACCTGGAGATACGTGGCGCAGGCAACATGCTCGGAGCCGAACAGCACGGCCACATCGTCAACGTCGGCTATGAGCTCTACTGCAAGATGGTGGACGACGCGGTGCGGGCCCTTGAAGGCGAAATAGTAAACGACGACAAGGAAGAAATCACCATAGACCTCAAAGCTTCCGCTTACATCCCTGAAAGCTATATAAGCAGCGAATCGGTGAAGCTTCAGATGTATAAGAAGATAGCCTCCGTGAGATCATACGACGACGAGACCGACAACTACCTGCAGATCAACAACCAGCTGATCCTCAGCCAGCGCTTGGGCGACCGATGGACGCTGAGCGCCACGGCCTTCTACACCTACGGTTACGGCTACTACAAGCAGTATAAGGACAACGCCAAACTCTTCGAATACCTCTTCCCCGACCATTTGGCCTACCAGACCGACGACCAAGGCAATTTCGTGACGGACGGCGACGGCGAACGAATCGCCGTACGCAGGGACCTGATCCGCGAAAAACTCATGCGCAACCATCTGGGCGGCGTGAACGCCGCGGCGGCCCACGTCGTTGTCGTACCAGCGTTTGCTGCGGTAGTCGGCGGGATCGGTCTCCTGC